>Ga0137412_10002750_pt1 | contig 13929 bp, 12 predicted proteins | sample CZODoug2_1_16fun_FD_122160 | JGI IMG/M metagenome (GOLD analysis project Ga0137412, IMG submission 122160) | Vadose zone soil fungal communities from Angelo Coast Range Reserve, California, USA - CZODoug2_1_16fungal (Hybrid Assembly) | ecosystem: Environmental > Terrestrial > Soil > Vadose zone... | reverse complement strand
AACACCCTGCGCATCTCCACCACCGCGCGCAGAGTGAAGGGGGCAGGGGAGGTGGGTGGGGCCGACTGGGTCCTGCACGGCACCAAGTACTACATCTCCGGGGTCGACGAGGCGCAGGCCCTGCTGGTGGTCGCGCGGACCGGGCAGGACGAGCACGGCGGCCAGCTGTCCCTGTTCATCGTGCCAGCCGACGCCCCGGGCCTGCAGAAACACCTGCTCCCGGTGGACCTGCTGCTGCCCGAGCGGCAGTTCACCCTGCACTTCGACGGCGTCCGGGTCGGCCCGGGCGCGCTGGTCGGCGAGGAAGGGAAGGGGTTCCGGCAGGTTTTCCACGGCTTGAATCCCGAACGGATCACCGGAGCCGCCCTCGGCGTCGGCATCGCGCGCTATGCCCTGGGCGCCGCGGCGCGCTACGCCGCCGAGCGCAAGGTCTGGTCCGAGCCGATCGGCACCCACCAGGGCGTCGCGCACCCGCTGGCCAAGGCCAAGATCGAGACCGAACTCGCCGCGCTGATGATCAGGCAGGCCGCCTGGCAGCACGACCACGGCATGCCCGCGGGGGAGTCCTCCAACATGGCCAAGTACGCCGCCGCCGAGGCCGCGATCGCCGCCGTCGACGCGGCCATTCAGGCGCACGGCGGGAACGGCCTGGCCAGCGAGTACGGCCTGATGCCATATTGGGGCCTGGCGCGGCTGCTGCGCATCGCGCCAGTCAACCGGGAGATGATCCTCAACTACATCGCCCAGCACAGCCTGGGCCTGCCCCGCTCGTACTAACAGGAGCAGCCGTGGACCTCGCGCGTAACCTCATCGGCCGGATCAACGTCGGTGACAGCCTTACCCGCACCGCCGCGAGCAGACCGGATCAGCTCGCCGTGGTGGACGGTGATCGCCGCCTGACCTACGCGGAATTCAACGGCTACGTCAACCGGCTGGCCCACGGCCTGGCCGGCCTGGGGTACGAGCGCGGCGCCGCGCTCGCGCTCGCCTCCGGCAACAGCGCCGACTTCCTCGCCGTCTACTACGCGTGCGCCAAGCTCGGCGTGGTCTGCGTGCCCATCAACCTGGGCTGGCGGCCGGACGAGGTGGCTTATGTGCTCGGCCACTCGCAAGCCCGCGGCATCGTGGTCGAGTCCCAGCTCGTCACCGCGATGCAGGACGCCGTGGCCAAGGTGCCCGAGGTCACCGACGTGATCGTCGCCCCCGGCGACCTAGTGTCCCTGAGCGCCCACGACAACAGCCAGGAACCGCGGGCCTTCGTCGACGACCGCGACGCGCTGAGCTACCTGTATACCTCGGGCACCACGTCCTTCCCCAAGGGCGTCGTCGGGTCGCACACCGCGATTTACCTGGAGTCGATGTCCGGCGCGCTGGACTCCGGCTGGCGTTTTGACGACCGGTTCGCCGCGATGATGCCGATGTTCCACACCGCGCAGCTCAACGCGTTCTGCACCCCGGCGATCATGGTCGGCGCCACGATCTACGTCATGCGCGGATTTGATCCGGCCGTCCTGCTCGACCTGATCGAGCGGGAGCAGATCACCCAGATCTTCGGCCTGCCCATGATGTACCGGGCCATGCTCGACCACCCGGGCTTCGCCGACCGCGACCTGCTCAGCCTGCGCCGGGCGGTGTACGCCATGGCGCCGATGCCCGATGACCTCATCGGCCGGTGCCTGACCGGGTTCGGCTGCGACTTCGCGCTGCTGTTCGGGCAGACCGAGATGAGCCCGTGCACGACGCTGTTCCGGCCCGAGCATCAGCTTTCCCACATCGGTGCCGTCGGCACCCCGCTGATCGGCGTTCAGGTCGCGATCATGGGCCCGGACGGCGACCTGCTGCCACCCGGCGAGGCTGGCGAGATCGTCTACCGGGGGCCGAGCACCATGTCCGGCTACCTCCGCGACGAGGAGGCCACCGCCACAGCGTTCGCGCACGGCTGGTTCCACTCCGGCGACGTGGGCCGGTTCGACGACGACGGTGTGCTCTGGTTCGCCGACCGGTTCAAGGACGTGATCAAGACCGGTGGGGAGAACGTGGCGTCGATCGAGGTGGAGCTGGCGGTGTTCGCCGCGGACGACGGGATCGCCGAGGTCGTCGTGGTGGGGCTGCCGCATCCCCGGTGGAGTGAGGCGATCACCGCGGTGGTGCTCGCCAAGTCGGGCCGCACGGTCGACCCGGCCACGGTGATCGACGCGGTCAAGCAGCGGCTGGACGGGTACAAGGTGCCGAAGTCGGTGATCGTCGCCGACGAGCTGCCCCGAACCTCGACCGGCAAGGTGCAGAAGAACGTCGTCCGCCAGCGCTACACCGATCACTACCAGAGCCTGTGAGTGGTATTGGTCGCCAGGGCGACCAATACCACTCACAGGGCGGCTAGGAGATCGCGCTCCACCAGTCGTTCTCGGGCGGCGTGTTCACGATGAACCGCTCGCCGGGCATCGGCACCGCGACCCGGGTGTCCGCGCGCTTCGCCTCGGCCAGCAGCCGCCGCACCGGCTCCGACCACTCGTGGAACGCCAGGTTGAACGTCGCCCAGTGCACCGGCACCAGCAGCCCGCCGCCGAGGTCGCCGTGCGCCCGGACCGCTTCCTCCGGCGTCATGTGCACCTCCGGCCACTGCTCGTTGTAGGCCCCGATGGGCAGCAGGGTGAGGTTGAACGGGCCGAACCGGGCGCCGATCTCGGCGAAGCTGGGCGTGTAGCCGGTGTCGCCGCCGAAGAACACCCCGTGCTGCGGTCCCGCGATGACCCACGAGGACCACAGCGTGGTGTTGCGGGCCAGCGAACGGCCGGAGAAGTGCCGGGCCTCCGTGCAGGTCAGGGTGAGTTCGCGGACCCGCGCCTGGCCGCCCCAGTCCAGCTCCACCACCCGCTCGGCGGGCACCCCCCAGGAACGAAGGTGCGCACCCACCCCGAGCGGCACCACGAACGGCGCCGACCCGCGCCGGACCAGCTCGCGGACCGTCGGCAGGTCGAGGTGGTCGTAGTGGTCGTGCGAGATCAGCACCGCGTCGACCTCGGGCAGCGCGTCCAGGCCGGTCGGCACCGGGTGCATCCGCTTCGGCCCGATCAGCGGCGACGGGGACACCCGGTCACTCCACACCGGGTCCACCAGTACCCGGCGCCCGTCGATCTCGATCAGCGCGCTGGAGTGCCCGTACCAGGTGACCGCGAGCTGGTCGGCGACCGTGGGGAAGCGGGGCACGGCCAGCGGCACCGGCCCGGTCGGCGCCCCGCTCTGGCCGCGGCTGAGCATCGCCACGATCAGCGCCGCCGGGTTGACGGGACGCAGCAGCCCGCCGGACTGGGTGTTGTGGAACGTGCCGTCGGCGAACCGCGGTGAGTCACCGGCCGCCTCGGCGATCTCGGCCCGCGAGGCACCGAGCGCGGTCGGGATCCCCCACGCCGCACGGGCCAGCAGACCCATCCCCGCGGTGGTCGCACCGACCACCGTGGCACGCAGCACGGAGGCGGTCAGCGAGCGGACGGCGCGGGCCTGATGCAGTAACAACACAAGGCAAGGGTAGAGAAACCCGGGACAACGCCGCCCCGGCGGACCGCAACCGCGGCGGCGCGATCGCTGTTTTGCCTGCTCAGAGCCGTATCAGCGAGGTGTTCGGTAACGCTGAGCTGGGCAGATCGGATGTGAGATTGACCCCGGTGCGCGCGAGCCAGCCGGTTGATCAAGCAAGCTGGCGGGGTAGCAATCGAGGGAGTGAGGGTGCATGGCCAGCGGGCTCGAGACCGGGACGACGGTGCGGACCGCCGCATGGCAGGAGACCGGCTGGTTGCTCTCCGGCCCGGTGGAGGGGCGCCTCGGCATGCGGGTGACCGCGCTGTCGCCGGACGGCTCCAGACTCCGGCTCCCGATCCCGCCCGACAGCCCGGTGAGCGAGGGCCCGAGCTCTCCCTGGCTGATACTGGCCCTCAACGTGCTGGCGGACACCGCCGGCGGCATCGCGCTCTCCGCGTGCCAGGGAACCGGGGAGGGCGGCCCGACCATCGAACTGCGGCTGGACCACGTGGCGGCGCCGGCCGACGGGGCCAGCTGGCTGATCGGTGAGGGCGCGCTCCAGCACGAGGCGGGTGGTGCCGGCTACCTGTCCATCTCGGTGAGCGACGACACCGGCCGGGTGCTGGTCCGCGCGGTCGGCCACTACCTGTCGCGGCGGCGCACCGCCCGGCCGTCGCCCCCCGGCCCTGCCGCGGCGACGGAGGGCGCCGGCGCCGAGCTCGGCTGCCCGGCCGACGAGGTGGGCAAGCCGGACGCGCTGCTCCGCGCCCTGGCGCCGGCCGGGGACGATCCGGCGCTCTGGGTCCTGCCGGCCGCCGCCGAGTTGGCGAACATGCGCCAAGACGTCCATGGCGGCGCGCTGCTGACCATCGGGCACCTGGCACAGCAGCGGTTCGTGCACGCCGACACGGCGGCCGGTGAGTCGATGACCCCGCTCAGCATCCAGGCGCAGTACCTGCTGCCGGTCCCGGCGGACGGCAGCGAGCTGCGCTGCCGTACCGAGTACGTCCGGCGCGGCCGGGCCTTCCGGACTGTGCGGAGCGAGTTGGTGCGCCCGGACGGGCGGGTTGCGACCGTCGTTTCGGGCCTCTGGTCGGCCGTGAACGGCGATTCGAGTGATCATTAGCGAACGCCGCGGCGAACGGTCATGATCTCGCGGCGAACGGCTCAAGACGCTGCGTGAGACCGCTCGTCCGTTCGGCGCAGTCAAAAAAATCACCGGAAGATACGCGTAACCTCCGAGTCACCCGTTGGTGTGGGGCGTACAGCGCACGTGCGCACCATCAGTAATTCACTGGAATGTACGTACAACGTTCTCCAAGATCACCGCGCTACCCTTATTTGTGGGTATCGAGTTTGCGTATGTCGCGATCTCCGCTAGCTTTTGCCGAGTCGGTGGGCTCCCCCCAGAACTCCGACATCCCCGCAGCGGAGGCTCCCCCTCCGCGACCTGATCAAGGAGATATCCCGTGTTTAAGAAGGCTGCAATCGTCCTCGCGGTGAGCGCCGCTGGCCTGCTGGCGGTCAGCCCACTTGCTTTCGCCGGTGACTACAGCGGTGACGGGGGTCATGGCCACCACAGTCACAAGGGCCACGACGGGGGCGACCACGACGGCAATGACGACGACGACAACGACGGCGACCACGGCGACCACGGCCGGGGTCACAACGACGACAGCGACTACGACGGTGGTCGCAGCACTCACCTGCAGAGCGGGCTGGTGAACCTGCAGGACGTCGGCGTTCAGGTGCCCGTGCAGGCCTGCAACAACTCGATCCTCACTGGCGTGCTGGGCATCCTGTCCTTCGGTCAGCACTCCAGCGACAGCCACGACGGCAAGTGCGGCCAGAGCAACAGCAAGGACTGAGCATGAGCCGACTCCTCCGGGAGTCGCGCCGCTGAGGAGCGGGCGCCGGGCCACTGCCCGGCGCCCGCTCTTTTTGCTTTTCGGCGGGAGGGCTCCGCCCCTCCTGTGTCCTGGCACACACTGACATTGCGTAAATGCGCGGAATTAGCCGCGTAATACGGCAATACGCCGATGCCACCCGATAGTGACGCATCGAACAGCGTCAAGATCAGCACAATTCGGGTATGGACACCGCCGTCGACCGGTTTCTCGGTAAGTACCCGACAGCGCGCCTGGGCCTGGCGGCCATCGTCTCGATCGTGGTGCTGGCTGACCTGATCGTGCTGGTCGGGGACACCGCCGCAGTGTCGGAGCAGCCGGCCCCGGTCGCGTCGACCCCCGGGCAGTCGGTGGCTCCCTCGTTCGACCAGTCGGTGCAACCCACAGCGGAAGGGTCGGCGGCCGCAGCGCCGCCGGCGTCGGTTTCCGCGGTGCCGACCGAGTCGGTACGGCCGACCCCGGCGCCCACCCGGACCGCTCACGCACCCGCGCCGGCCCCGCCGACCTCGACCGCCCCGCGCCGACCCCGACCGAGCAGCACCCACCGGACCCGGTCGCCGTTCGAGGAGCGCTGCCGGGACGGGGAGATCGAGCCCTGGCTGTGCCACGGGATGCCGAACTGACGGTGCCGGCGCTGTCACGGGGGCCAGCGGCCCGCCGGGCTGCACTGGTCGGCCGGCGCCGCCCGGGGCGTGCACGTTACGGGCTGCACATAGCCGGCCTGTTGTTACCGAGCTGCACGACAGGCAGGCCGCGGACGCGGAAATCCTGCCTGCTGTGCAGCTCGGCAACAACAGGCTCCTGTGCGGCGGGTCCTGAGCTGGGCGGCTCCCGGTGCGCTCGGCTTGCTCCCGGTGCGGTCGGCTTCCGGTGTGCTCGGCTTGCCCGAGGCGGCCGGGCGCTGTCCACGGGTAGGTGAGCTGTGTCGCCTCCGGGGTGGGCTGGTTTACAGATTTGAATTCAACTGATGGTATGGCTGGGCCCCACCGACGGCGGCAACCTGACGACGGCAGCAACCCGACTACGGCGGCAACCCAACTACGGCGGCACGAGGAGATGGCGGATGCGGCGCACTGGATTCACCGCCGAACACGAGGACTTCCGCCGGATGATCAGGGACTACCTGGGCCGCGAGGTGGTGCCGGTGTTCGACGACTGGCTGGCCGCCGGCATCGTGCCCAGGGAGTTCTTCCGGGACCTCGGCAAGCTCGGCGTCAACGGCATGGCGGTGCCGGAGCAGTACGGCGGTGGCGGCCTCGACGACTTCCGGTACAACGCGATCGTGTCGGAGGAGGCCGCCCACGCGCTCGTCTCGCTCGGCTCGCTGCGGGTGCACCTGGACGTCGTGCTGCCCTACTTCCTGGCCTACGCGAACGCGGAGCAGCGGGACCGCTGGTTCCCCGGGCTCGCCTCCGGTGACCTGATCACGTCGATCGCGATGACCGAGCCGGGCACCGGGTCCGACCTGGCCGGGATGAGCACGACCGCCGTGCTGGACGGCGACCACTACATCCTCAACGGCGCCAAGACGTTCATCACCGGCGGTGCGCAGGCCGACCTCGTCGTGGTGGTCGCCCGCACCTCCCGCGACGAGACCAACCGGCGCCGGGGGCTCAGCCTGCTCGTCGTCGAGGATGGCATGCCGGGCTTCGTGAAGGGCCGCAACCTGGCCAAGATCGGGCTCAAGGTGCAGGACACCGTGGAGCTGTCGTTTACCGACGTCCGGGTGCCGGTGACGAACCTGCTCGGCGAGGAGGGGCAGGGCTTCGGCTACCTCGGCCACAACCTGCCCCAGGAGCGGCTGACCATCGCGGTCGGTGCGCTGGCCGCCGCGAGCGCCGCGCTGACCACCACGGTGAGCTACGTGAAGGACCGGAAGGTGTTCGGCCAGCCGGTCGCCCAGTTCCAGAACACCAAGTTCGAGCTCGCCTCGGTGGCCACCGACGTGGAGGCCGGCCAGGCGATGCTGGACCGGGCGCTGGCCGAGCACGTCGCCGGCGAGCTGTCCGGGGCGGACGCGGCCAAGGTGAAGCTGTTCTGCACCGAGCTGCAGGGCCGGGTGGTGGACCGCTGCCTGCAGCTGTTCGGCGGCTACGGCTACATCCTGGAGTACCCGATCGCCCGGCTCTACGCCGACGCCAGGGTGACCCGCATCTACGGCGGCACCAGCGAGGTCATGAAGTCCATCATCAGCAAGTCACTGGGTCTGTAGCGAATTCTGTAGAGACAAGGGGACAGGGTGCGGATCGACGGCATTTCGGCGCTGGTCACCGGGGGAGCCTCCGGGCTCGGCCTGGCCTCGGCGCGGCAGCTGGTGGCGCGCGGTGCGACGGTCGTGCTGGCCGACCTGCCGACCTCACCGGGGGAGGAGGCGGCCAAGGAGCTCGGTCAGATCAGGGACGGGGCGGCCTGGTTCGTGCCGGCCGACGTGACCGACCCCGAGTCGTTCAACGAGGCGCTGGACGCCGCCGAGCAGCGCGGCCCGCTGCGCGCGCTGGTGCACTGCGCCGGCCGGGGCGGCGACCGACTGCGGATCCTGAACCGGGACCGCACGCCCGGCGAGCTGGAGTCCTTCGCCGAGGTACTGCGGATCAACCTGGTCGGCACCTACAACGCGCTGCGGCTGGCCGCCGCCCGGATGTCCGGCAACGAGCCGCTGGACGGTGACCGGGGCGCCTGCGTGCTGACCGCCTCGGTGGCCGCGTTCGACGGCCAGATCGGGCAGACCAGCTACACCGCGTCCAAGGCCGGCGTGCACGGCATCACACTGGTCGCCGCGCGGGACCTGGCGAGCTGGCAGATCCGGGTGAACACGATCGCGCCCGGCGTCTTCGACACCCCGATGCTGGGCCGGCTGCGCCAGGACATCCGGGACGGGCTGGCCGCCTCGGTGCCGCACCCGAAGCGCCTCGGCGACCCGGCCGACTTCGGCAAGCTCGCCGTGGACATGCTGGAGAACTCCTACCTCAACGGGCAGACCATCCGGCTGGACGGCTCGATCCGGATGGCCCCGCGCTGAATCTGCGCTGAGCTGGCGCTGAACCCGGCGCCGGACCGCCCGAGCCTCAGCGGGCGTCCGGTGGCGGCAGCTGCTTGGTCGACTCGTTGTCCCTGGCCGTAGCGACGCCGTCGGTATGAGGTAGCAGCCCGGTACGGGCACACAGGTTGCGGCCGAACGCGGTGAGCTCGATGCTGCGCCGCACGGTGGTGCCCTTGCCGGCCCGCTTCATGGCCGCGAGCACCTCGTCCTGCGCCTCGAGCACGTCGTAGACGCTCTGCTCCGGGATCGCCTCCCGGGAGAACCAGATCAGGCCGAGCCGGAACAGGTTGTTCAGGTACGCGGGTACCCGCTCCACGTGCCGGCAGCCCGCGTAGCGCCCGATCATGGTGATGCCCGGCTCGATGAGCTCGCTGCCAACGCCGAACGGCCGCCGGGTCCGCACGTCCACCGCCGCCTGGGCGCCGCGCTGCGCGAACAGCCGCAGGATGCGGGCCTCGTCGGGGGCGAGCTCGGACAGCAGCCGCACGTACGCCGGGTGGCCGGCGTCGGAGTAGTCGAGGTCGGCCGAGGCATCCAGCAGCGCGGCCATCCGGTCCGGCAGGGTGATCTCCGGGGTGGCCGTGGAAGAACCGTTCGGGATGATCCGCGCGCGCAGCGCCTTCGGCATCGGGTCCGGGTCGGAGACGCCGAGGATCTCCCGCAGCGAGTGCTTGGCCTCGGTGCTGATCTCCTCGATCAGGCTCTGCGCGGACTGCCCGGAGACCGCCCCTCGGATCACGATGTTGCCGATGTGCAGTGACGCGTTGAGGGTCCATCGGTTGGTCCGCCACAGGACCGAGCCGGCGATCTTGGCCATGTCCGGCAGCGCCTGGACCGCCGCCGTCGGCGACACCCCGGCCAGCAGTCCGTTGGCGGCGTCCGCCAGGGTGGCGCGCAGCCCGTGCGGGGCCTCGCCGTTCGTGGCCGGCACCACGTCGGGCCGCCTGGGCTGGGCAACAGCCGGCCGGCGGGTCGGCGCCACGGCCGGCGAGAGGTTCGGGTCCGGGTCGACCGCGCGCGGTCGGGTGGCCGGGCGGTCGACCGGGCGGCGCTCCAGTGTCATCTCAGGCCCCGAATACCATCAGATGGGCGAGCCCGGCGGCGATACCGAGTACGGCGCCGTGCAGGATCAGCAACCACTCGTCGGCCTTGATGGCGGACCGGAGCATGTCGGCGAAGTCGTTCGGATTCATGGTGCGGGTCTTCTCCGCGACAAGGTTGCGGATCCGTGCGCTCTGGGTGCGGTTGAATCCCGCATCCAACAGGGAGGCGCTCGCCAGATCGGTTGCCTCGGCCACCGCGAAACGGGACATTGTGTCGTAGTTCCGACTGCCGATCGCGGCGCGCATCGGTACCCTGGCCACCCCGACGGCACGATCCACCGCGGGCCGGAGCAGATTCTCGATCAGCTTTCGGGTGCGGTCGCCGCGGGGGCCGTTGAACAACTCGTAGCCGATGTTCGTCAGTGAGACGATTCGCTCGGAGATGATTCTCGCCCACACGTCGGCCACCTGCCGCTGGCGCCGGATGAACAGGCCCTGCAGCGCGATCGGGCCGATTTTGACCGGTTTCACCGGTTCGAAGATGACGGCGATCGCCAGCCAGTTCGTGACCCAGCCGATGATCGCGCCACAGATCGGGACCAGCCACCAGACCGGGAAGGTGAGGGTGAGGAACAGCAGTGGGATGCCGAGGATGAAACCGAACACGAACCCCATGTGGACGATCAGGCGCAGTTCGCGCTTGCCCATCTCCTGGAAGATCATGTTGGCCAGGGTCGGATCCTCCTCCATGTACCCGATGACCATCAGTTTGATGTCGAGCAGCTGATCGATGTTGAGGCCGATCTCCTTCGTCAGCTCGTGCACGATGCCGGGCAGTTCGCTGTCCACCCTGGCATGGATCGCCTGCCGGAAACTTGGCGGGACGTTCGACCAGAGCAGCGGGTAATGCTGCTTCATGAGCCGGTCGATGATGTGGTCGATCTCGTGGCGAGAGGTGCTGAGAATGTGTTCGGCAATCGCGTTCGGGTCGAGCTGTTGGTAGAACTCGGTTGGCGTTCCGAGCTTGGTCAGGCCCTTGTCGACGGCAATGCTGCCCATTTTGGCGGCACGCGACGGGATGATTCCCTGCCAGCCGAACCTTCCGCTGGTCAGTCCGAGCGGGACCTCGAGCACCTTGCGGGGGAGGAACTGGGCCAGCGTCTTCAGCCCAGGGATCCGGATGCCTATGAATTTGATCGGGTAGAACAGCATCAGGACGCCGGTCCAGTTGGTGATCCAGCCGATGACACCGGTGAACAACGGCACCGAGAGATGCTTGATGAATCCCTCGACGTGCACGAGCGGGAAAATTGTTGAAAGGTCCACTGATCCCCCGCTCTCGTCCCGCCTCGACGCTGCTGGGGCGTCAAAGGGAGCAGAGTCGGCAAGCCCGGGAACGATTTGCCCAGACTCTAGCTGTGTGGCTGATCACAAGCAACGACCGATGGCTCCGGACGCACTATAGCCAGGGGACCGAACGGGCCAGCGAGCGGATGATCAATTCCGCCCTTCGGTCGGCGGTGTGGCGGCGTCCGGCGCGGCGGGACCGGGGGTGTCGGGGCCGGCGGTGTCGGGCCTGGGGCCGGGGGTCGTGGCGCCGATCCGCCGGGCCCGCCGCAGGTGCCACAGCAGCGTGGGCAGCCCGACCGCCACCAGGATGATGCCGTCGACCAGGCTGTCGGCGCCGTCCCGGCGGCGGTCCTCGAGCGCCCGCTGCCGGGCCTGCGCCCGCTCGCTGTCGGTCGCCACGACCGTGCCCTGGGCGTCGCGGTGCAACGAGGACTCGTAGGAGTACGACTGCACGCCCAGCTCGGGGAACGCCAGGTCCTTGGCGCCGAACAGGGCCGTCGTCGTGCCGGCGATGAGGAAGCCGAAACCGACGAACGCGGCCAGGTAGAAGTACAACAGAGCGACCCAGGGGCGCCGCGCGGCCGGCGACTCGGTTGAGGATCTTGTCTCCATGGCGGAGACGGTAGCGCCCGCCGGGCGGGCGCCACCTCCGTACAACTACCGAGATCCCCTAGGGGCGGTTCAGGACCCGGCTAGGCGAGCTCGACCAGGGTGGCGTTGGCGGTGCCGCCGCCCTCGCACATGGTCTGCAGGCCGTAGCGGATCCCGTTGGCCCGCATGTGGTGCACCAGCCGGGTCATCAGGATCGCGCCGGAGGCGCCCAGCGGGTGGCCGACCGCGATCGCCCCACCCACCGGGTTGAGCCGCTCGTGGTCCGCGCCCAGCTCGATCGCCCAGGCCATCGGCACCGGTGCGAACGCCTCGTTCACCTCGTAGACCCCGATGTCCGAGATGGCCACCCCGGTTCGGGCCAGCAGCTTCTCGGTGGCCGGGATCGGTCCGGTCAGCATCATGATCGGGTCTGCCCCGCTGACCGCGCCGGCCCGGTACCGGGCGATCGGGGTGAGGCCGAGCTCCCGGGCCTTCTCCGGCGTGGTGACCAGCAGCGCGGCCGCCCCGTCGGAGATCTGCGAGGCGTTCCCGGCGTGGATCACCCCGTCGGCGTTGAACGAGGGCTTGAGCTTGGCCAGGGTCTCCGGGCTGGTGCCCCGGCGCAGCCCCTCGTCGGTGTCGAACACCCGGCCGTCCTCCAGCACCACCGGGATGATCTGGTCGGCGAACGCGCCGGCGTCGATGGCCGCCGCCGCGCGGGCGTGCGAGCGCGAACTGTAGGAGTCCAGGTCGTTGCGGGAGAAGCCCCACTTCTGCGAGATCAGCTCGGCGCCGGTGCCCTGGTTGAACTCGAAGTGGTCGTAGCGTTCCTGCACCTTGGGTCCGTACGGCTGACCGATGGTCCGCGCGGCGCCCAGCGGGACCCGGCTCATCGACTCCACTCCGCCGGCCACCACGATGTCGTACTGCCCGGCGATGACACCGTGCGCGGCCTGCTCCAGTGCCGCCTGGCTGGACCCGCAGGCCCGGTTCACGGTGATCCCGGGCACCGTCTCCGGGAAGCCGGCGGCGAGCGCGGCGTACCGGCCGATGTTGCTGGACTGGTCGCCGATCTGGCTGACGCACCCCCACACGACGTCGTCGATGATCACCGGGTCGATCCCGGTGCGCTCGACCAGCGCGGTCAGCACCAGCGCGGACAGATCCTGCGGGTGTATCCCGGCCAGTGAACCGTTGCGCTTGCCGATCGGGGTGCGCACGGCCTCGACGATGACGGCCTCAGGCATGACTGATCCTCTCGAATTGCGGTCGACGACGGGCGTGCCTCATGAGCGCTCGGACGGGGGAACGGGGGAGTCGGTGAACACCGGGGCGCGCTTCTCCAGCCGGGCGCGCACCGCCTCACGCTGGTTCGGGCTGGTGGCGATCCGGGACATGGCCCGCCGCTCGGCCGCCAGCCCATCCCCGAACGCCACGTGCCAGGCGCTGTCCAGCAGCGACTTCGCGGCACGCACCGCGTCCGGGTTGCGCCCGGCGATCTCCCTGGCCAGCTCCAGCGCCGCCGCGTATGGATCGTCGGCGGTCCGGGTGGCCAGGCCGATCCGGGCAGCGTCCTCTCCGGTGATCACCTGCCCGGTGAGGGTCAGCTCCATGGCCACATCCATGCCAACCAGGCGGGGCAGCAGCTGGGTGCCGGCCATGTCCGGGACCAGGCCCCAGCGCACCTCGGCGACGCTCAGTGTGGCCTCCGGCGCGACGATCCGGATGTCCGCGTTGAGCGCCAGCTGCAGCCCGCCGCCGAACGCCGGGCCGTGCACCGCGGCGATCACCGGCGCCGCCACGGTGCCCCAGACACATGCCGCCCGTTGACCGCGACTCAGCTCGACCAGCTGATCGCCGGGATCCAGCAGCTCGCCGCGCTCCGGGTCTGGGTCGCGCCAGTCGGTCCGGTCGACCATCGCGGAGAACACCGAGAAGTCCAGCCCGGCGCAGAATCCCCGGCCCTCGCCGGAGAGCACCACCGCGCGCACCTCGGGCCGGCGGCGAACCGCCAGGCCGACCTCGAGCAGGTCGCCGAACATGGCGGCGTTCAACGCGTTGAGCTTGTCCGGCCGGTTCAGCCGAACGTCGGCCACGCCGTCGGAGATCTCGGCATAGACCGTGCCCCCGGCGCCGGTCACGGTGCTGGCCACTGTGCTGGTCATGGGCTCGCCCTCATTGGCTCGCTTTCATTGGCTCGCGCTCATCGGGTGCGACCCCGGGACTGCCCGTTGGTCGCGGGTGCCTCGTTCCGGTCGAAAACTCCGCGCCGGCGCAGCTCCTCGATCACCGTCTCAGCCATCCGGGCGGTGCGGCGGGTGACCACGGCGCTGGCCCGCTCGGAGTCGCCGCGCTCGATCGCGTCCAGCTCGTCGACGTAGAGCGGCAGCATGTAGTCCCGCCGATCGGCGCAGGCCAGCCAGAACGCGGTGGGCATGAAGCCCTGGAAGGTGCCGATCGCGGCGCGCAGCCGGGGGCCGGC
>Ga0137412_10002749_pt1 | contig 13931 bp, 9 predicted proteins | sample CZODoug2_1_16fun_FD_122160 | JGI IMG/M metagenome (GOLD analysis project Ga0137412, IMG submission 122160) | Vadose zone soil fungal communities from Angelo Coast Range Reserve, California, USA - CZODoug2_1_16fungal (Hybrid Assembly) | ecosystem: Environmental > Terrestrial > Soil > Vadose zone... | reverse complement strand
CCTTCGGCGGCACCACCACGCTCATCGACTTCGCCATCCAGTACAAAGGCCAAACCCTCCGCGAGGCCTTCGACACTTGGATGAAAAAAGCCCACGACAAAGCCGTCACCGACTACGCCTTCCACTGCATCATCACCGACCTCGGCTCCGCGCAGCTCGAGGAAATGGGCCAGCTCATCCGCGAAGGCGTCACCAGCTTCAAACTCTTCATGGCTTATCCCGGCGTCTTCATGCTCGATGACGCCACCATCTTCAAGGCCATGCGCCAGGCAGCGAAATACAGCGGCCTTATTTGTATGCACGCGGAAAATGGCGGCGCCATCGACGTGATCGTTCAGCAAGCCCTCGCCGAAGGAAAGCGCGCCCCGAAATATCACGCGCTCACTCGCCCCACCACCGCAGAAGCCGAAGCCACTTCCCGCGCCATCGCCCTGGCCGAAATGGCCGGCGCGCCCGTCTACATCGTTCATCTCTCCTGCAATGACGCGCTCGAAAAAGTTCGCGAAGCCCGCGACCGCGGCCTTCCCGCCTACGCCGAGACCTGTCCGCAATATTTGTATCTCTCGCTGGAAAATATGGACGCGCCCGGTTTTGAAGGCGCGAAATACGTCTTCACTCCGCCACTGCGCGAAAAGTGGAATCAGGAAAAACTCTGGCAGGGCCTCGCTAAAGACACCCTGCAGGTGGTCTCCACCGACCACTGCCCCTTCTGCTTCAAGGAACAAAAAGAACTCGGCAAGGACGACTTCACCAAAATTCCCAACGGCGGCCCCGGCATCGAACATCGCCTGAGCCTCATCTACACCGGCGGCGTCCACGGAAAGCGCTTTTCGCCGAATCGCTTTGTCCAGCTCGTTGCAACCGCGCCCGCAAAACTCTTCGGCCTCTACCCGCGCAAAGGCACTATCGCCGTCGGCTCCGACGCCGACCTGGTGATCTTCGATCCCAATCATGAAGAAGTCATCAGCGCCAAGACTCACCACATGCGCGTGGACTATTCCATGTTTGAAGGCATCCGCATCAAAGGCGCCCCCAAAACCGTCTTCTCCCGCGGCCGCCCCGTCATCGACGCCGGAAAATTCGTCGGCCGCCCCGGCGCCGGCCAATTCCTCCGCCGCCAAGCCTACTCCGGGGTATAGGTCACTTTCTTCATTAGCGCTGAAATTTGCGTCCCTGCGGACACCGCAAGCATCTTACCTACGCCCACCCGTCCACTCGTCTCTCCCGCCAGCGAGATTTCTTCTGACCCGAGGCCTTCTTGCCCGAGCACGACTCCAACGCGGATCCCTTACAGGGCTGGTGTCCCGACTGCAATCCCTGGCTCATCGCTGCGGCGGTCATGCTGCCCACCTTCATGGAGGTGCTGGACACCGCGATCGCGTCCGTAGCACTGCCGCATATTGCCGGAAGTCTTTCCGCTACGACAGACGAGGCCACCTGGGTTTTGACCAGCTACCTCGTAGCAAATGCGATCATCTTGCCGGCCAGTGGTTGGTTTTCACTGCGCTTCGGGCGCCGCAACTTTCTGCTTTTTTGCATTGTAGTTTTCACGATTTCGTCGTTTACCTGCGGTGCTGCCACCAGCCTGGGCATGATCCTGGTGTCCCGCGCGATACAAGGCGCCGGAGGCGGCGCGCTGCAACCGTTGTCGCAAGCGATTCTTCTTGAAAGTTTCCCTCCCGCGAAGCGCGGCGTAGCGATGGCGCTGTTTGGTCTCGGTGTAGTCGTTGCGCCGGTTCTCGGACCGACCCTCGGTGGCTGGCTCACCGATCAATACACGTGGCGCTGGGCCTTTTACATCAACGTGCCCATCGGAGTTCTTGCAGTGTTCATGATTTTGCGCTTCGTCAAAGATCCGCCATACATCCAATCCGCCAAGCCGGGAAGAATTGACAGCATCGGCCTTGGCCTGCTTGCCGTTTGGATCGGCGCGCTGCAAATCATTTTGGATAAGGGCCAGGAGGACGATTGGTTTTCTGCCACGTGGATCCGCTGGGCCGCCGCGATCATGGTTGCCGGCTTCATCGCTTTCCTGATTCGCGAATTCCGTGCGCGAAACCCGATCGTGAATCTCAGCATCTTTAAGAATCGCAATTTTGCATTTGGCAGCCTGCTAATCGGTTTATTTGGCGCGGTCATCTACGGAATCGTCACCATTCTTCCGCTATTTTTTCAGACCGTCATGGGCTACACCGCCAGCGCTGCCGGCCTGGCAGTAAGTCCGCGCGGCCTCGGCGCACTCGCGATCATGCCGATCGTTGGCGTTCTGACCAGCCGCATCGACAATCGGTGGCTGATCGCCTTGGGTTTTACCGTCTTCGGAGTCACCGCGTTGTGGATGGGTGGACTCACTCTGCAGATCTCTCAGTGGTCTCTGACCTGGCCCATCATTATCAGCGGGGCAGCCGCTGGGCTTATCTTCGTGCCGCTTTCCACCGCGGCCATGGGAACATTACCGAACCAACAGATCGGCAACGCCAGCGGCTTGTACAACCTGCTCCGCAACATCGGCGGCAGCATCGGCATTTCCGTGGTAAACACCATCGTGACGCGCCACTCGCAAGTGCATCGCGTGGATCTGGCTCGCTACGTGACGCGCGGCCGCTTGCTGCTGCACCCGTTTCATGCCTCTTTGCGCGGCGAAACGCTTTATCACGCCGGCCCGCATATCGAACAGCTTCGACAATACGCATCGCTCCAGAACGCCGTGAATATTCAAGCGGTCGTTTATTCCTATGTGGACGATTTGCGTTATCTCGCGGTCGCTTGCTTTCTCTGCGCTCCCATTGTTTTCTTCGTTCGTAGAGTTAAGGCCAGGAAGGGAGCGGCTGCTGCCGCGCATTGATGAAAAGTTTGCGCCACGCGAAGCTTGCCGGCGCCATTCATGACCTGAGGCTAAAACGTAATGGAAGACACCAAGTACGCCGAACTGCGGGACGAAGTGCAACGACTGCGCGACGAGCAGCAGCGCCTTCGCGACGAGCAAGAAAAACTGCGCCGCGAGCGATCGAACGGGCACGATGGCCAGAACTCGCCAGGGCGGCAAGAAAGCGGCGACCAGCAAAAAGCCAAGGAAAAAAACGGCGACCAAAACGAACAAAAAGGTGATGAGAAAAAAGATCAACCGAAGAATGAGGACGAAGAGCGCGACTGGCCGAAGCCTCCACTAAAGGTGCGCGTCCGCACCTATGTCAACAATCATCGCAAAGGCGTACTGCTCGGCGTCGTAGGCTTCCTGGCCGCGACATTCCTAATCATTCTGCTGGTGCTGTACCTCCGCTCGTACGAATCCACAGATGATGCACAAGTAGATGGTCACCTCAATTCGATCAGTCCGCGCATCAGCGGGACAGTCACCGCTGTTTACGTCGAGAACAATCAGAATGTCACCGCAGGGCAACTCTTAGCGGAACTCGACGCGCGTGATTACGCGACCGCGCTAGCCCAAGCCAAAGCGGCAAACGTTCAGGCCGAAGCGCAGTTGCGCGCGGAAAATCCGAATGTTCCCATTATAGAAACCACCAACGAGACCACAATCTTTACCTCCGGCGCGGATGTGATCGCCGCGCAAGCTGCGATGGCCGCTGCGCAGAAGGATTATGAAGCTCGCCTGGCCAGCGTTCGCCAAGCGGAAGCCAATAACGCGAAAGCACAAACGGACGTGGCGAGATATCAGGCGCTGGTGCAGCGCGAAGAAATATCGCACGAGCAGTACGACACCATCGTCGCCAATGCCAAGACGCAATTTGCCGGCGTTGAAGCTGCCCAGGCAGCGGCGGCGGCGTCACAGAAGGCCATCGACCAAAGCCGCGCCCAACTGCAGCAGGCGGAAAGCAAACTGAAAGAAGCAAATCAGAACGCGCCGAGGTCGTTACAAATTCGGCGAGCGCAATTGGCTACTCGCGAAGCTGCCGTGCTTGCCGCGCGCGCGCAACAGGAGCAGGCGGCGTTAAATTTGTCTTACACAAAAATATATGCCCCGGTCAGCGGCGTGGTGAACGAAAAGACCGTCGAGATCGGGCAGCATATCCAGGCGGGCGAGCAACTCCTGGTAATCAGCCAGCTTGAGGACATTTGGGTCACCGCCAACTTCAAGGAGACGCAGCTAAAACGAATGCGGCCGGGCCAGCCAGTGGATGTCAAGGTGGACGCATTCGGCATCACGTATCACTGCTACGTAGAAAGCATGCCTGGCGCCACCGGCGCAGTCATGAGCCTGCTTCCGCCGGAAAATGCCACCGGCAATTTCGTTAAGGTTGTGCAACGCATGCCGGTCCGTATTCGCTTTAACAAAGGGGAAGACTCGGAGCACCGGCTGCGGCCCGGCATGTCGGTAGTACCGAAAGTTTGGTTGAAGTAGAGCGTCATTGGACCCAAGTGGCTAAGTGAGTGGCAGTTTTTTCTCATAATTGTCATAGCTTGCGGCGATGGTGCGAATTTCTTGCAACGTTTGGTCGCGACGCAGCACGCCATTTTCGAGCACGGTTTCCAGTTGGTCGCCCTCATGGGCGGGAATTGCGCCATCAACCTTGATGGTCACGAACTCCTGCCCTTCTTTCAGCAAAATGAATCTTCCGGCGCGCGAGTCTTTCCCCGGATCGGTAACCGGCTGCTTGTAAACATCGTGCCATTGGCCATTAATGTCGATCGCGGAGCATTTCAGCGCGAAGCGAAGGGTGTCGCGATTGACTTGTTGGAGAAGCGCGCCACCCATCCCGAAGCTCCAGTTGTCCATGGACCAACCTTTGCGGGTCAGCTGGAAAATCATGTTTTGAATGGTGTGGTAGTTCACACCGTCACCCTGAATGAAGCGAACCTGCGGCGTTATCACCTTCCAGCCTTTGCGGTTTACTTCGTAACCGAACTTTTCGGCTGCAATGTTGAAAATCCCTTCGAGTACCGCGACGGCGTCGCCGCTATCAGGCCGAATCACCAGCGTGCCTTTGCGCTGCATCACTTTCTCGCGCAGCTTGCCGCCCCATAAGTTGCGGACGGCGTTATAGATGTCATAGGAATCGCTGACGCACGCGACGATTCCTTCCGGCACGTTGTTGAGCACATTTTCAAAGGCGTCGACTTCGTGATCCTTGCCCCACGCGGTCATGGTGGAATGTTCGGAGGCGGGGATGCTGACGCCGGGCATGTCCGCGCCGTAATACTGCTGGAGCAATTCGATGGCGGCTAGATTATCGGTGCCCAGAAAATTGAAAAGATGCGCGGCGCCGCCGATGGCTGCGGATTCGCGGCTACTCACGCCGCGGAAACCAAAATCATGCAGTTTGTATGGCAAGAGTGACGGATCGCCGGTGCGCACCAGCGCTTCACCAATGGCTTGTTTTATCGCGCGGCTGAGGGTTGCGACTGTGACTGGATACCAGACCTGAAGCAAAACCGTTTCGGCCCAGTTGGTCAGCCAATAGAACTCCGGATCGGTGTTTTCGATAGTGATGATGGCGTTCTGCGCCCCCACCACGGAGCCTTCTTTCACAGCTTTGATGCGCAGCGGCAAAACTCCACCGTATTTCGCGTAAAGATTCTGCCAGCCGGAGTAATTGAAACATTTCGGATTGCCACCGAAGTGTTTGTCGGCGAATTTCCTAGCTTCCTCGATATCTTCGGCGGTAAAAACTTTGCCGGCAAAATTTGCTTTTACGATGTATTGAAGGCCGGCGACTTCGGCGTGATCGAAGAAACCGCCGCGCGAGCACACGTAGGAATAGATGAAGCGCGTGTTCGGCGGATACTGCCACCAGTGGGTGAGCTTGTAGCTGTCGGTGTTGAGGATCGGATTGAGGCGAAGGGGTTGGATTTGGTCTCCTTGCCGATTCGGCGGCGCTTCTGCGGTGATGCGCCTGGGCGTTAGGGGCGCAGCATGCTGCGCCCCTACTTTGTTTCACGGTTGGTCTAGCGTGAAGGCCAGGAACAGGAGGCGTTCCTCGCGTTGGATTTGCAGGACTACCGGTGCCCCGGGTTGCAGCGACTTCAGAGTGGCCCGCAAGCGTTCCAGGGTTGTCATGGGCTGACCGTTGAGAGTGCGTATTACATCAGCGGCGGCTAGAGGGATATCGCCGGTGGCGTCATTGGAACGGGCCACGACAAGAATTCCGAAGGGATCGCGAAGATCGGAGGTCATTGCCGCGATCTTTTGATCGATCTCGATGCCGATGATGCCCAGCGGACGGACCAGATTTTTCTCGGGATCGGCAAGCGAAGCGATCTGATCCATCTCGTGCGGAGCCTCGAGAACGGGAATGTCAAAAGCCAGCTTTTGCTTGTCTCGCAGAACTTCCAGGTGAACCTTGGCGCCCGCGTCCACAGACATTAGGCGGAACGAAACGAAGGGAATACTGTCTGCCAGGCGCCCATCGACAGTAAGCAGCACGTCCCCAACGTGCACTCCGGCGGCCATTGCGGGGCTATCGGGCACAACGTCGGAAACAATCACGCCGTAACTTCGCGGAAGATTCATGGCCGCGGCGAGCACGGGCGAAATCGTCTGCATGCCAATTCCAATCTGCGTCCGATGAATGTGGCCAAATTTCCGAATCTGCTGATAGGCGACATTGACCACGCCACTGGGAATGGCAAACCCGATTCCTTCGTTTCCACCGGACTGCGTCAATATAAAAGTGTTGATGCCGATTACTTCGCCATCGACGTTGACTAGAGGTCCGCCAGAATTTCCCGGGTTAATGGGCGCGTCCGTTTGGATATAGACCATCGGAGAATCGGGATCCGTCTGCCGGGCAACCGAGGAGACCACACCGAGCGTGACCGTGTTGCGCAGACCCTCCGGGCTGCCGAAGGCAAGAACAAATTCCCCCTGGCGCACATTGCGGTAGGGGGCAAGAGAAAGCGCGGGAAGATTCACGTTGTCCGCTTTCAGGAGGGCCAAATCGATGTCTTTTGCTACCCCAACAACATGAGCCGGCACGATGTTGGTGCGAGCTGAGAGGATGGCCTGCAATGAACCGCCTGCAGTCATCCCCTCGGGCACCACAAGCTGAACGCGCTGCGCTCCAGCGACAACATGCGCGTTGGTGATGATGTACCCGGAAGAATCGATGACGAAACCGGAGCCGATGGCACGTTGCCGCCCGAGAGTCAGGGCGGTGGTGCTGTGCTCGGTGGACTCGACGGGGCCGTAGCCGGTAACAAGTATTTGCACCACGCTGGGAGAAACCTTTTTGATCAGGGCGTCGACCGATTCGTTGAGTTTGCGGAGCGTATTCTCGCTGCGGTCCTGCGCAGTTACCTCAATCGGGAGAGTGGCAACGAACGCCGCGGTTGCAACAGCAACTAGAAATCGCAGGGGGAGGAAATAGCGATTCATCATGGAAACCTCGGGTGAAGCCGGCTCTGAGGATATAACGTGCAGGAGCATGGCGCAAAAAGGTTACGAAGTGGGCAAAACGCACCGAGTCGCGCAGAGTCTCGGGAACGAGGGACACCCCACCACCCCCCGTGTTTTGCAAAAAGAGTCTGCAAACGATTGAAAATAAACGGAGCGCCTGCGCAAAAGAGAGGCAAGAGAGATAAAGAGTCCGCAAGCCACTGGAGGGGCGGGAGTTGCGAGATTGGGGCCAGCGGGTTGGCGGGCGCCGTGGCGAAAGGGAGGGAGTGAAGGGAGCGACAGGTGACACCCGGGTAGCAACGCAGATAGTTGTGAAAACACGTGAGTTGCGGGAAAAGGATTTTGTAAGACCATGAAAACAAAGGGCGCACAAATTCAAAGGCAAATGATAACGCTGAGTCGCAGAGAACGCAGAGCCGCCGCAGAGGGAAGAGAACGCGTGGAAGGTTGGAGACTTGAGGGCCGAGGCAATTCTGGAGAGCCGAGGGCTGAGTTGGATCGGACAAGTTTGAGAGGGGCGTACCGCGGTGTTCACGGCTCAAGATAGCAGCGGTAGTACGCGGGAACAACTGGACGGAGGAACAGTTGAGGTGCAAGTGGCCGCAAATGTTGGGGGGCGGCGAGCGATTCCTGTGCATCCTTTGCTGAAGGAGAGGACAAAATTCGTGCCAATCGGATGCTCATTGAACAGGTTTGGCGGGGGTCGGGGTGCCGATATGCTGGCTGGCAATAAGCCGCCGGATATCTTTCGCGAGCTGCAGGATGAGGATGACGACCGCGAACCAAATGCAATAGTAGATGCTTTGGTTGACGATTTGCGCGACGCGTTGCGCATCGGGCGTTTTTCCTAAACTGGCCATCACAACCGGGTTGCCTCGGGAAATCAGGAAATAGGCAACGATCAGGTTGCCCACGCCTCCAAGAATGGACATCAGCCAGTGAAAGCGAACCCAGTCTGGGCGAATTAGCGTGATGCCTGCGTTAATCATTCCCAGCAAGATGAGGGCATTAATGGGTAGATAAAGTTGATTCCAGCCCGGAGACAAATGAAGGAAGGCGGCTGCGGGACCGAAAATGAGGAACTGAGAATGCTGTACGGCCCGAAGCCACAGAAGCGCGACCAAGAGTGCAATGAATTCCGATATGGATTTTGTTCTGGGAATGCGCGGGCCATCTTCACGCGCGGTCAGGGCAGGGTGGTGGACTCCGTATGGCTTGCGAGGGTCCCAGCGATCCGGGAACCTGGTGAAGTGCTGGTCCATCAGCCAAAAGATCAGGGTCACGACCGCGAATTGAATCAGGAGTTGATAAAGAAAAACTTGCGGGAAATTGCCTATCGGCTGACCGCCGGCAAACAGGGCTGCGAAAATTACGAGTACAACTACGCTGGTGAGGCCGAGGTTGAATTTCAGCACGCGGATGTAAAAGGGAAACAAAGCGGGGCCGATAATTTGTCGGCCGAAGGAGACATTACGCTGCTCCTGGCGGTAGCGACTGGCCACAAGAAGTGGATGGCCATGCTGCTTGAGGATGGCCTCGACTTCGGCTTCGGTAAGCGATCGGTGCAGCTCGCTTTCCTTGTCCTCGATTTGCGCGTAAATGTTTTCGGAGAGTTCTTTGATGATGTCGTCGGCCTGCGCTGTGGGAAGGCAGGTTTTGACGGATTTCAGATAGCGATCGACAATTTGCATAAGAGCTCCTTATATGCCGCAAACGCGCAGGACAGCGAGGCCAACTTCGCAAAGGTCTAACGAAATGTGGGCTAGCAGAGAGTCTATTTCCGCGATAGTGCGCAACGCGGGCGGACCGACACTCAGCAAGAAAATTGTGATGAATAGCGCGGAAAAAAGTTTCGAGTCGACGTGGTGAGACTTTGCGTGCATAGGTTTATCTCCGAATAATTCCGTTCAGGGAAGAATCGATGCTTTTCCATTCGGCGAGAAGTTGCTTGAGCATTGCTTTGCCGTCGGCGGATAGAAGATAGAAGCGCTTGTTGCGCTTGTCTTCTTCGCGCCATTCGCTGACCAGCAGACCTTGGGATTCCAGGCGGCGCAGCAGGGGATACAAAGTACCCTCGTCGATGGTCATCCCGTGCTCGGCGAGAGCCTTGCGGAGCGTGTAGCCGTACTGCTCGGTACGAAGTTGCGCGAGGACAGCAAGGATCAGGGAACCGCGGCGAAGCTCGAGGCGAAGATTCTCGAAGAGATTGGGTTCGATGGTCATACTGTGTAGCACCCACTGTGCGGTATACACTGTATGACACACAGTATGTGTTGTCAAGTGTTTTTTCTGGCGTTTAGAAAGAAGGAGAGGAGAAAAGCCGCAGGGCTCCGCGGACCTGCCTGCGGCGGGCAGGCTCCGCCCTGCGCTACAGGGCTTGCGGAGCAACTGGAGGCGCCTTTAGGCGTCGAACGGGAAGCGCGTAGCAGGCCAGGAACGGGAGGACGACTCCATGGGGTTCGGGTCGCCCAAAAATGGCAAGATACGTTGTCGCGTTTTGAGGGGATCGACAATCTAAGAACTCATGCCACGAATACAGACCGTCGAAGACAGCAGACTGGAAGAGGCGCGTTCCCGCAAGAAGCATTGGAAGCGGTGGGGGCCGTATCTTTCCGAGCGGCAGTGGGGAACGGTGCGCGAGGACTACAGCGCGGGCGGCACGGCGTGGGAATATTTTCCTCACGATCATGCGCGTTCGCGAGCTTATCGATGGGGCGAAGACGGAATTGGAGGCATCAGCGATCGCCATCAGATGATTTGTTTTGGTTTGGCGATGTGGAATGGGCGCGATTCCATTTTGAAGGAACGGCTGTTTGGCTTAAACGGGCACGAAGGCAATCACGGGGAAGATGTGAAGGAGCAGTATTTTTATTTGGATTCAACGCCGACGCATAGCTACATGCGTATGTTGTACAAGTATCCGCAGGCGGCGTTTCCGTATGCGCAATTAGTTGAGGAGAACCGTAAGCGAGGGAAGGGCCAGCCGGAATTCGAGCTGATGGATACGGGGGTGTTTGCCGAAAATCGATACTTCGATGTTTTTGTGGAGTACGCGAAGGCTGACGTAGAAGATATTTTGATTCGCATCACGGCTGTGAATCGCGGGCCGGACGCCGCGACATTGCATCTGCTGCCTTCTTTGTGGTTTCGCAATACATGGTCGTGGGGCAGGGATGCACGGCGCCCTTCGGCGCGAATTTTGGCGGGCGCGCCTGGAAGCGTTTGTGTCGAGTTGCAGCACTGGCAGTATGGGAAACGCTGGCTGATTGGCGCTGGCCAGCCGGAGTTATTGTTCACCGAAAACGAAACGAACCGTCGGCGGTTGAATGATGGGGAGAACGTTTCGTACGTGAAGGACGCCTTTCACGAATATGTGATTCAGGGCAATAAGGCGGCGGTCAATCCTCAGCAGGCGGGAACGAAGATGGCCGCGCTGTATCGTGAGGAGTTGGCTTCGGGCGAATCGGTGACGGTGAAACTGCGGCTGACCGATCGCGAGCCGTTAATTACAACGAAGAATGATTTCCCAGCAACGGGAATTTCGAATGGGCCGGTGCATGGGGAACTTGCCGAAGGGGTTCCTGCCACGAATGATTTTGAAAATGGATTTGACGAGTTGTTTGCGCTGCGGCAGAAAGAAGCTGACGAATTCTACGTTTCCCGTGTTCCCAAGGAATTGTCGGAGGATGCCCGGCGGGTGATGCGGCAATCCTTCGCGGGCATGATGTGGAACAAGCAGTTCTATCACTATGATGTGCGCACCTGGCTGGACGGTGATCCGGCGGGACCGCCTCCGCCGAAGGAGCGACTGCAGGGGCGAAACCATGATTGGACGCATCTGTACAACGACGACATTATTTCTATGCCGGACAAATGGGAGTATCCGTGGTATGCGGCGTGGGATTTGGCGTTTCATACGATTCCCATCGCGTTGATCGATCCGGATTTTGCGAAGGAACAGCTCATTCTGCTGCTGCGCGAGTGGTATATGCACCCGAACGGGCAATTGCCAGCGTACGAATGGGCGTTCGGGGACGTAAATCCTCCGGTACATGCGTGGGCGGCTTTTCGAGTTTACAAAATTGAGCGGCGCTTGCGTGGTGTGGCGGATCGCGGGTTCCTGGAGAAAGTGTTTCATAAGTTGCTGCTGAATTTTACTTGGTGGGTGAACCGCAAAGACATCGAGGGCATGAATATTTTTCAGGGCGGTTTTCTTGGACTGGACAACATAGGACTGTTTGACCGCTCCGCGCCACTTCCCACGGGCGGCCACCTGGAGCAATCTGACGGGACGAGCTGGATGGGCATGTATTGCCTGAACATGATGGCCATCGCGCTGGAATTGGCGAAGGAAGATCCGGCGTACGAAGACGTAGCCAGCAAATTTTTCGAGCATTTCGTGCACATAGCCCACGCGATGAACGACATGGGGCCTGGGGGCCGCTCGTTATGGGACGAAGAAGACGGATTTTATTATGACGTGCTGCATCTTCCGAACGGAGAGGAACACTTTCTGAAGATTCGGTCGATGGTCGGATTGATCCCCCTGTTTGCGGTGGAAACATTGGAGCCGGAAATTGTGGAGCGGTTGCCGGGATTCAAGCGGCGCATGCAGTGGTTCATCGACAATCATCCGGACATGCCGAAACACATTGAAACGACGCAACGTTCGGCGCGGGGAGTGCGACGGCTGCTGTCGCTGGTCAGCCGGCGGCAGTTGAAGCGGGTGCTGGAGCGAATGCTGGACGAGTCGGAATTCTTGTCTCCGTATGGAGTCCGGTCGCTATCGCGATTCCACGCCGATCACCCGTATGAAGTGGCGGTGAACGGGCACGTGAGCCGGGTGGACTACGAGCCCGCGGAGTCGACCACTGGGATTTTTGGCGGTAATTCGAATTGGCGGGGACCGATTTGGTTTCCGGTGAATTACCTGCTTATCGAGGCTTTACAGAAATTTCACCACTACTACGGCGAGGATTTCAAAGTGGAGTTTCCGGCACGGTCAGGGAATGCGTCCGACTTGTGGCAAGTTGCGGCAGAGATATCGCGGCGGCTGATTAGGATTTTCTTGCGTGATAAAGATGGGCGACGGCCGGCGGCGGGAGGGACGGAAGCCTTTCAAACCGATCCGCATTGGAAGGATTTGATTTTGTTTTGCGAATATTTTCATGGCGATAATGGCGCGGGCATCGGCGCGAATCATCAGACTGGATGGACTGGGTTGGTGGCGAAATTGATTGAACAGAGCGGCGAGTAGCTGAGGCTGCGAAGTTGTTGAGGTGAAGTCGATATGAGTGGGGTAGTCCAGTTTGGGCCTGAGCTCTTCAGCGATCTAGAAACTGCGGAATCGCGCGAGTGGTTGGTTACCAATGGAATCGGCGGGTACGCGTCGGGGACGCTTGCGGGAGGCATGTCGCGGCGATATCACGGATTGCTGGTGGCAGCGCTGCGGCCGCCGGTCGGGCGAACGCAACTGGTTGCATGGATTGACGAAATCGTTCGGTATAACGGCGCGGAGTTTGCGCTGGCCACGCACCGCTGGGCAAGCGGCGCGATCGAGCCGCAAGGATTTCAACACATTGAAGGATTTCGTCTGGAAGGGACGATGCCGGTGTGGACTTATGCCATCGGCGACGCGCGGCTGGAGAAGCGGATTTGGATGCAGCGGGGCGCAAACACCACCTACGTGCAATACACGATGGTGCAGGGAAGTGGTTCGCTGGAGATGGAGCTGAAGGCGCTGGTGAACTACCGGGACTTCCACGCGACAACACATGCCGGAGACTGGCGGATGAGCGTCGAACCGATCGCGAGAGGAGTGAGGGTTGTTGCGTTCGAGAATGCCACGCCGTTTTATCTGATGAGCGCAGAAGCAACTTGCGAGGCGCGGCACGAGTGGTATCGCGATTATTTCTTTGCGGAGGAAAAGAAGCGGGGGCTTGATGATCGCGAGGATCACTTATTCGCGGCGTTGTTCCGCGCGAAGCTTGAGGTGGGCACGAGTTTCGGGATTGTGTTGACGACTGAGGAGAACGCCGCCCTTGACGCAGAAACGGCGAGAATGCAAAGCACTGCTTATGAGTCGGCGCTGTTGAACGCCGCCGATTTGTTGAAGCAAGAACCCGGAGCGGATTCTCCGGAATGGCTGCGGCAGCTTGTATTGGCCGCAGACCAGTTCATTGTGAAGCGCGCATTGCCGGACGAGCGGGACGGGCGCAGCGTCATCGCGGGCTATCACTGGTTTGCCGATTGGGGGCGCGACACGATGATTGCGCTGCCGGGCTTGACCTTGGCGACGGGGCGCCCCGATGTGGCGAGGCAGATTTTGTTGGCTTTCGCGCGTTACGTCGACGGTGGGATGTTGCCCAACAATTTTCCGGATTCCGGCGGCAGGCCGGAATATAACACGGTGGATGCGGCGCTGTGGTATTTCGAAGCGGTACGGCAATACTTTGCTGCCACGGGCGACGAGCTGACATTGCAAAAGATTTTTCCAGTGCTCGCTGGAATTGTTGATGCGCACGTGAAGGGGACCCGCTATCAGATTCATGTTGATTCGGCGGACGGTCTGCTTTAC
>Ga0137412_10002748_pt1 | contig 13933 bp, 14 predicted proteins | sample CZODoug2_1_16fun_FD_122160 | JGI IMG/M metagenome (GOLD analysis project Ga0137412, IMG submission 122160) | Vadose zone soil fungal communities from Angelo Coast Range Reserve, California, USA - CZODoug2_1_16fungal (Hybrid Assembly) | ecosystem: Environmental > Terrestrial > Soil > Vadose zone... | reverse complement strand
TCGCCGAACTTCTCGGCGGTGTCGAGATTCCCCTGACTAAACGCCGGGCGGCCGCAGCATTTGCGGCCTCGAGCTAACGAGACGTGGACGCCAAGTGCTTCAAGTACCTTGACCGCCGCGATCCCGATGTGCGGCTCGTTGTAGCGCACAAAGGTGTCGTCCCACAGAATGACGTCTTTGTCGCCGCGGTCGTTGGCCGCGGCTTTGTTGTAGCCGCGATTGCTGATCGCGACCCCGGCTACAGCGCGCTTCGCGAACCAGCGGTCAAATCGTTCGCTCGCGTATTTCGGCAACGACCGTTTAGCCGAGAGCCCGATCGTTTTTTCCATTAATGTCCGCAACGGCGTAAATTCGAGAGCGGCATTTGCCATTCGTGGAAACGCGCAGCCGATTTCGCCCAACAGATCGGGCCGGCTCAAAATTCGTTCCTGTAAACCAAGCCCATGTTTTCGAATAGCGGCGTAAAGCAATTCCGCCTTTAGCAACGCCAGGTTCACATTCGACGGGCATTCCGGCGTGCAACCTTTGCACGACAAACAATTGCTCAGCGCCGCATCCAATTCCTCAGATTCCAGCGGATCGTTCCCGTTCTCGCGCCATTGCAAAATTTTCCGAATAACGTTAGCCCGACCGCGGGTGGACATGACTTCTTCGCCGGTTGCGAGGAAGGTAGGACACATCGTGGGCGCGTCCTTCCGACAACCGCCGCAGCCGTTGCACTGCTCGAGATTGCCGATGAATGACTGATCTTTGAAAGCAAAGGCGAGCCGGGGCGTGAATGGCAATTCGATTGGCCGCGTAAAATTCTCACGCAAGCTTGAGTCGATCCGAAAATTGCCAGTGCCAAAAATCTTTCCCGGATTCATCCGGTCGCGCGGATCGAAAATGCGTTTGATCTCACGCATTGCTCCGAGCAACTCGTCGCCCAGTTGTTCGCGCATGTATTCGGTGCGAGCGATGCCGACGCCGTGCTCGGCCGAGAGCGAACCTTTAAATTCCTTCACCAGCGCGGAAGTTTGGTCCGCGACCTGGCGATATTTTTTCAAATCTTCGGTGCTATGGAGATCGAGCACAGGCCGGACATGCAAAAGCCCGCTCGCGGCATGGCCATAATAGGAAGCTTCAAGGCCCAACGGGTGCATTATTGCCTGCAACCCGCGCACATACTCCGGTAATTGCGCCGGTCGCACCGCTGCGTCCTCGATGAACGCCACCGGTTTTCTGGCGCCGACGCATCCGGTCAACAACGACAAGCCAGCTTTGCGCACCGACCAAACCAGATCCATTTCTCGCGCGCTCGTTAAAATTTTCGAGCGCAACCCCAGCCGGCGCGCCTGCAAAATCGCCAGGCGCTCCGCCACGTTTTCGTCATAAAATTCAACAATTAGGACCGCGGCACACGGATTCGCATCCAGCTCCATTAAATCGCGCGCCGCTTGAAAATGAAGTTGGCCCCTTGTCTGGTCGAGCAATGGCCGATCGATATGCTCGATTGCGGCCGGCATCAGATCGAGCAGCGCGACCGTTGCCTGCATCGCATCATCGACGCTCGCGAAAAAAATCAGGCCCAAACCTTTCTCACGTGGCAGCGGCGAAATTTTGAGCTCAGCCGAAAAAATTGCTGCCAATGTTCCTTCGCTACCGGCTAGAACCTCATTGAGATTTTGTGGCGCGCGCAGAAAACGCGTGAGTCCATATCCCGGCCAGCGCTTGATCAAACCCGGCGGCCATCGTTCCGCCATTTCCGCGCTTTGTTCGCGTAATAGTTGTTCAATTTGGGCGCGTTCCGCTTCGAGCGAGTCGTGCTCTGCGCCGATTTTTTCGATTCGTCCATCGGCCAGGATAATCTCGGTTGCCAGCACATGGTCGGCAGTTGTTCCGTAAAACGGTGCGCGCGCGCCCGAGGAATTGTTGGCGATCATTCCGCCGATGGTTGCGCGCGAACTCGTCGCCACATCCGGCCCGAAACAAAAGCGGTGCGGTTTCAGAAAAGCGTTTAGTTGATCAAGCACCACACCGGCGCCCACGCGCACCCTGCGTTTTTCCAGGTCGAGCTCAGAAATTCCGCGATTATGTCGCGAGAAATCGACGATCAATCCGTCGCCGATTGCGTTACCGACCAGGCTGGTGCCAGCGCCACGCGGCGTGATAGAAAGCCCAGCATCGATTCCCGCGCCAATAACGGCGCTTGCTTCCTCGGCCGAACGCGGAAAGGCGGCTGCCTGTGGCTCCATCTGATAAATGGACGCGTCGGTCGCAAATAGGATGCGGGTCAAGCGATCCGTGCGCACGTCGCAACCGGTTCGTTGCAATTTGCGCAGATCCGCATCCGTCACGTTGCATTATCGCGCGTTCAATCGCACGCGTCATCCCGAGTCCCGCTCCTGCGGGACAGGAACATAAGCCTTTGGCCTGTGCGCCCGGCGGGTTTGCAACCCGCTGACTCAATCAAGCTGGCAGCGGAACCCGACGTTACTGCGGAGTATGACTCCGCTGGGCGCACAAGTCGCAGACCTGTGTTCCCGCGATGACAGTGATTTCGGCTTTGCAAACGGCCTTTGTCTTTCAATAGTTGATGCGGTAAATTTTTCTTCGCATGGACGCCACTACCCATCCGCACGGAACGCCTGAAACCCATCATCACGACGAACACGGAGACGAACATCACGAATTAGGCTTTTGGCGGAAGTACGTTTTCTCCACCGATCACAAGGTGATCGGTATTCAATACGGCATCAGCGGCCTGCTCTTTTTATTCTTTGGCTTTTGCCTGATGATGATGATGCGCTGGCAACTGGCTTATCCGGGCCAGGCAATGCCGGTAATCGGGAACGCGCTCAACCATTTCTTTGGAACCGGCTCGATGCCGGACGGCAAAATGACGCCGGAGTTCTACAATTCACTCGGCGCCATGCACGGCACGATCATGATCTTTCTCGGGGTAGTGCCGCTCGCCTTCGCCGCCTTCGGAAATTTTGTTGTCCCGCTGCAAATCGGCGCGCCCGACATGACGTTCCCGAAAGTGAACGCCGCCAGTTATTGGGCGTTTGTCGTCGGCGGCATAATCATGCTGGTGAGTTTTTTTGTTCCCGGCGGTGCTGCCAAAGGCGGTTGGACTTCCTATACGCCGCTCGGAGTCATTGCCGATACCGGGCCGAATTTTAATCCATTTTTTAATGGGCAAACGCTTTGGCTCCTCGGATTTATTTTTCTGATTACGTCGTCACTGCTGGGCGCAATCAACTTCATCACCACCATCATCCAGTTGCGCGCGCCTGGTCTGACCTGGATGCGTCTTCCTTTTTTCGTCTGGGCCCAATTTGTTACTGCCTTCCTGTTGTTGCTCGCGTTCCCGCCGTTGGAAGCGGCCGTTGTCATGCAGATCATGGATCGTTTGGCCTCGACCAGTTTCTTCCTGCCGAGCGGGCTGGTGGTGAACGGAGCGGCATTGCAAGTCAGCGGCGGTGGCAGCCCCTTGTTATGGCAACATTTGTTTTGGTTCCTCGGTCACCCGGAAGTTTATGTCCTGATTTTGCCCGGCATGGGCATCGTGGCCGAAATCCTTGCCAACAATTCGCGCAAACCACTCTGGGGTTACAAATCGCTCGTCTTCGCCGCACTCGTCCTCGGTTTTCTTTCCTTCATTGTCTGGGCCCATCACATGTGGCTCACCGGCATGGGGTCGGCGGTGAGCGCATTTTTCCAAACCACCACCCTGATCATTTCCATTCCGTCGGTCATCATTCTGAGTGCATTTTTCATCTCGCTCTGGGGCGGCTCGATTCGATTTACCGTGCCCATGCTTTTCGCCACCGCCTTTCTCCCGATGTTCGGTATCGGCGGACTCACCGGGATTCCACTCGCCTTTAATTCCGCCGATCTTTATCTGCACGACACTTACTACGTCATCGCGCACTTCCATTACATCGTCGCGCCGGGCACTATTTTTGCCCTCTTTGCCGGAATCTATTATTGGTTCCCGAAGGCGACTGGCCGAATGATGAACGATTTCTGGGGCAAGGTGCATTTCTGGCCTTCACTCATTTGCATGAACGTGATTTTCCTGCCGATGTTCTTGCAGGGAATGCTTGGGATGCATCGGCGTTGGTATGATGGCGGCCAGGGCTGGAACGTTTCCGGCGAGCACATCTGGGGATTAACTGGGTTCCAATGGAACACGCCGATCTCGATTGCGGCGTGGGTCATGGGCCTGGCGCAAATCCCGTTCATCATTAATTTTTTCCACAGCATCTGGAAGGGACGGAAGGTGGAAAACGACAACCCCTGGGATGCGACCACCCTGGAATGGACGGCACCGTCACCACCCGGGCATGGTAATTTCATTAAGGCGCCGGTGGCTTATCGTGGCCCTTACGAATACAGCGTGCCGCGTCACGGAAAAGATTACACCATGCAAAACGAACCGATCGAGGCGAGCGAACTGACCACAGCGCATCCCACGCGCGAACCGGTTCTGCGCGCATAAAGAGATGGAAATTCCCTACACCGTAAGCGCCCGCCGCGACACCGGCCTGTGGAACGCCAAGGTCGGGATCTGGTTGTTTCTCGCATCGGAGGTCATGCTCTTCGGCGGCTTATTTTCCGCCTACATTTTTTTGCGCCTCGATGCCGCACCGGGCGATTGGCCGCACGGTTTGCTGAACGTTCCTGTCGGCACCATGAACACCGCCATCCTGATCGCGTCATCGGTTACGGTGGTGCTGGCCTGGGCGTCGTTGAAGATGCGTGACTTGACCAAGTACAGAATCTACATGGCGATCACCATTCTTTGCGGAGTGACCTTTCTCGTGGTCAAGCTGGCTTATGAATGGCCGCAAAAATTCGATCACTTTGGCGCCTTCATTAAAGAAGGTGCGCTGGAAAAATACGAACCGTATCTGGGGAACAAGCATCTGCTCGAGGAAGGCCTGCCACCGCGCAAGGAAATCACCGGGCACCTTCATAATAAAGAAGCTTTAAAAGATCCGAACGTTAAAGAGTACGAGATCGCCCTCGATCCGGTCTACGCCGATCCCACCAATCGCAAGATGGATCGGCCCCATTTTTGGCCGATGCCGGCCACCGACAAAATCGCGACCATTGAAAAAAGCGATGTGAAATATGCCACCATGTTTTTGCCGAAACACAGTTCGTATTTCGCGAGTTATTTTACCATCACCGGCTTGCACGGGGCGCACGTCCTCGGCGGCGTGCTCGTTTTTTGTTATATGATGCTTCCGGCCAGCACCCGCATCTATCGGCACAACCCGGAACATCTGGCCAATCGTGTGGAAGTGGCCGGCCTTTTCTGGCACTTCGTCGATCTGGTTTGGATTTTCGTGTTTCCGCTCTTCTATCTTCTCTAACGATGAATAATCCGCCCGATATTTCGCCAGTCGAACACGAAACCGAGGAATACGCGCACGAGGTGCGCCGTCACGTTCGCGGCTATCTAATGGTCGGCGCAACGCTCCTCGCCTTCACCGCCATCACCGTCGCCCTCTCCTATGTGAATTTCGGCACGCAAAAAGCAAACGTGGCCGTGGCACTCCTCGTCGCCACCTTCAAAGCGGGGCTCGTTGCCGCCATCTTCATGCACTTGTCGGCAGAAAAGCGCCTGATCTATCGCATTCTCATTTTCACCGGCTTTTTCGTCTTCGGACTTTTCTGGCTTACCTACCTGGCCTGGTACAACCCTATCGTCCGCTAATGTCTATCAAAGGTTTTCACATTGTTTTTATCGTCTTCTCGACCCTGCTCGCACTCGGTATTGGCTGCTATTGCGTTTGGGTCGATTTGACCGTGGGCGAGCCGGTTTATCGGACCGGGGCCATCGCGTCCTTTGTCTCGGCCGTGGTGTTGATTGTTTACGGCATATTGTTCTATCGGAAAATGAAACGGCTGCGTTTGATCACATGAAAGCGATTTTGGTTTTTGCCGTTTTATTTTGCGCGTCTTTGACGCAAAGCTTCGGCTGCTCCACCTGCTTCGGAAATTATGCCGACGTTGGCGGTCCCCCTCCGGCAAATGTGCAACACCTCGCCATCGCAATCTGGGCATTAATGTTCATTGTCATGTCGGTGTTGGGCGGAATCGGCGCCTTTAGCTTTCATCTCTGGCGTTGCGCTCGCCATCAGCTGGAACCATACGAGCAATTGATCGAGGAAGATTTGTCGCAATATGAGTAGGCTTGCCCTGATTAACGAATTGTTCGGTATGCCGCCGAACGCGTCCGAGCACGGCTATCAGATCGATCACATCATCGAGTTTTGCCATTGGTTCATGGGTGCGCTTTTCGTCGGTTGGTTGGCCTTTTTCCTGTATTGCCTCGTTCGTTATCATCGCAGCCGCCATCCCGTGGCCGATCACGAAGGTGTAACAAGCGGTATTTCCACCCATTTGGAATTCGCCGTGGTCTTGATTGAAGCCGTGCTCCTCGTTGGCTTCGCTGTGCCGTTGTGGGCCAAGCGGGTGAATCAATTTCCCGAAACCCGCGATGCCATCCTTGTCCATGCGGTCGGGCAGCAATTTAACTGGACCTTCCATCTTCCCGGACCTGACGGCACCTTTGGTCGGCGCGATGTCGACCTGGTGAGCAATTCAAACCCCCTAGGTCTCGACAACAACGATCCGGCCGCCAAGGATGACATCGTTGTTCCGGGCGAATTACACGTTCCGCTTAACCGCTCTGTTATTATTGAATTGTCCTCCAAGGATGTGATCCACAATTTCTGTTTGCCGCACATGCGCATCGCCCAGGATGCGATTCCCGGTTCGATCATTCCAATGTGGTTCAAACCGATTAAGGCCGGCACTTACGAAGTGATCTGCGGACAACTTTGCGGTCTCGGACATTACAGTATGAAAGGCAGTGTCGTCGTCGATACGCCGGAGGATTATCAGGCGTGGTTGAAAGAGCGCGCTGACATGGCTGACCAATCGCAGGTTCCGGCGCCGACGCAACGTCCGCCGGGCGAGCCGCCGCCCGGACCGTCCCCCGGAACTGTGCCGCCTCCTGGTGCACCCAATCCAGCGAATAAGGCGGTGCCACCGGCCGGCAATTTGCCCGCGCCCTCGCCGACTCCCGGCGGTTAACGGCGACGGTTTGCGTATTCTGGGGAGCGCAGGCTGCCAGCCTGCAGGTCTCGGCAGCTTGCCGAGACTGTTTGGAATACCCAAATTGATGAAGTGCAATCGAATGTCGCCGGCAGGCGGCCGGCAACTGCGGGCTAGCAGCCCGCGCTCCCCGGATCAAAAGCGGAGTTACCCGGGAATTTTGTGCGCGCCGCTTCTACGATTACTCTTTACTCGTTTCAATGAAAGTCAGACCTGAACCAAAATCGATGCCGTGGCTACACCGCTTCGCCTGGTTCACTGCCTTCGCCACACTTCTTTTGATTTGCAGCGGCGGCATGGTCACAAGCAAAGGCGTGGGCCTCGCCGTCCCGGATTGGCCGACCACTTTTGGCTACAATATGTTTCTCTTTCCCGCCTCGAAATGGATCGGCGGGATTTTCTTTGAACATACTCATCGTTTGATCGCCTCCACCGTCGGATTTCTTACAATTATCCTGGCAGCGTGGCTTTGGTTGGTAGATCCACGCCGTTGGGTTCGTATCCTCGGCGTCGCTGCGGTCGGCGCCGTCATCTTGCAAGGTGTTCTTGGTGGTTTGCGCGTGACGATGCTGAAAGATGAAATCGGAATCTTTCATGCCTGCCTGGCGCAGGCCTTCTTCGGTTTGGTTGTCATCATCGCGTTGGTGACTTCGCGATCCTGGCGCGCTCCAGCCGCGGTCGCTGGCCGCGGCAAATCATTGCGCGGCGTCGCCCTGACAACGACGGTATTCATCTATCTGCAACTCGCGCTTGGCGCGACCATGCGCCATCAGCATCGCGATCTTGCCATCACCGATTTCCCGACCGCTTATGGCCAATGGATTCCCGACACCAGCGCAGCCGCAATCGCCAAAATTAACGCCGCGCGCGACACCATCGCGATGTCGGACGTCTCCGCCGCGCAAATCTGGTTGCAAATGGCGCACCGTTTTGGCGCTGTGCTTGTCGCTATTGGAGTGATCTGGTTCTTCGTTTCGGCGCACCGGGAGAAAATTTCGCCGTTGCGCGGACTTTCCACCGCCTGGCTGATCGGTGTTTTGGTACAAGTTACTCTTGGCGCCTGGACGATTTGGAGTAACAAAGCTGCTGACGTTGCGACCGCGCATGTGGCTCTAGGAGCGACGCTTCTCGGTCTCGGCGCGATCATTTGCGCATTTTGCTTTCGTCAAAACGAAACGCCCTCGGAATTTTCTGCATCACGACGGGCAAAATCTGAGCCGGTCATTGCATGAAAAGCACGGACTACCAACAGCCCGCCGCTGACGCCGCAACGGCGCAAATCGCGGAGCGCGGACGATTGTCCGATTTCTCGCAGTTGATCAAAGCGCGCCTGACGTTTTTGGTGCTAGTTACGACCGGGGTCGGTTTTTATGTCGGGACGCGTGGTCCGGTCGATCTTGTTCGTTTATTCAATGTCCTGGTGGGCGCTGCCCTGGCCGCTGCCGGCGCGTCTGCGCTAAATCAATGGTGGGAGCGCGATCTCGATGCCTTAATGTCTCGGACTCGAATGCGCCCGGTCCCATCCGGCAGAATGCGGGCAAGCAGTGCTTTGATTTTGGGTTGTTTTATGGCGCTTATCGGGATCGTTTATCTCGCCCTAACCACAAATTTTCTGGCAACCCTTCTCACCGCTCTCACCGTCGTCATTTACATCCTTGCTTACACCCCGCTGAAGCGCATCACCACGACCAACACGTTGGTCGGCGCGATTCCAGGCGCGCTTCCGCCTCTGATCGGGTGGGCGGCAGCTCGCGACTCGCTCGATTTCGGAGCCTGGACTTTGTTCGCGATCGTCTTCATCTGGCAAATCCCGCACTTCTTCGCCATCGCCTGGCTCTGTCGTCGCGATTACGCGCAGGCCGGATTTCGCATGCTCTCGAGCGACGATGAGACTGGAGTTCGCAGTGCCAGTCAGGCTGTTCTTTTTTGCATCCTCCTTCTATTAATCGCAGGAACTCCGGCGTTTATCGGGATGACGAATTCGATTTATCTGTTGGCGGAAATTATTCTGGGAGGACTTTTCACCGCGGTAGCGATGCGTTTTCATCGCACTGGGAACACCGGCAGCGCGCGACTCCTTTTTTTGTCGTCAATAATTTATCTGCCGCTTTTGTTTGCCGTATTAATGTTAACCAAATTATGACAGCCACTGTTGTTTCATCGAATCCTTCGACGCCGCGCAAGTCGCGGGCCGCGACCCTGGCGCTCATTCTTTTTCCGGTCGTGATCGGCGCCTCGATGTTGTGGTTGCGTCATGTTGAAGTGCAACGTTTGGCAAGTCGCCAAATCCAGGGCTATGGCTCGATCCCGCCATTTCAGCTAATCAATCAGGACGGCCAGGCATTCGGCAGTTCTAATCTCGCCGGCAAAATCTGGATCGCAGATTTCATTTACTCCACCTGCCCCGGGCCGTGCCCAATGATCAGCAGTCGAATGAGTGAGATGCAAAAACCGCTCGAGAAAACCGACGTGCATTTTGTTTCCTTCACCGTTGACCCGGAAAAAGACACGCCCGCGCAGTTGCGCGAGTACGCCGGCCGCTTGAAGGCCCAGCCCGGTCGCTGGGATTTTCTCACTGGCCCGAAATCAGAAATCTACAAATTGTCGCAGGAAGGATTCAAACTCGCGGCGGTTGATCGCAGCAGTAGCAACCCCGAGCCGCTACACAGCACGCGCATGATTTTGGTCGATCGCCGTGGACAAATCCGTGGTTATTATGATGCAACCACGGCCGACGCGATTACCAAATTACTCGCAGACACAAGTCACCTGCTCAAAGAACAACCGCGCTAGATTCAACGTCTCCGGTTGAATCGCGCCAAGGTGGATCGGCCGCTCCGCGGGCGATGCCAAAAGAAGCGAGTGCGGCGGTTTCCGCCGCCATTATTAAAACATAGAGTAAGGGACTGCTCGATCCACCTACCCTTCATCCGCCACGCGTTGCAAATACTCGCGATATTCGCCTTTGGGCAATCGATCGATTAACGCCATCAGTTTCCGCGCGTCGATGAATCCCATCCGCAGCGCAATTTCCTCGAGACACGCGATCTTCATTCCCTGGCGATGCTCGATTGTCGCGATGTAATTGCTTGCCTCGAGCAGGCTCGTCGGTGTTCCGGTGTCAAGCCAGGCGATGCCACGCCCGAGTTGTTTCACGCGCAGTTCGCCCCGTTTGAGATATTGCAAATTTAAGTCCGTGATTTCGATCTCGCCGCGCGCCGAAGGTTTCAGTTCCCGACAAAATTCCACCACTCGATCGTCGAAAATGTAAAGTCCGGGCACGGCGAATTGGCTCCGCGGATGCTTCGGTTTTTCCTCGAGGCTGATCGCCTTGCCGTCACTATCGAATTCAACTACGCCATAACGCTGTGGATCGCGCACTTGATAGCCGAAAATGCAGGCACCTTGTTTCAGCGCCAGCGCTTCACGGTAGAAATCAAGTTTTCCGTAAAAAATGTTGTCGCCCAAAATCAGCGACACCCCGGCACCACCGACAAATTTTGCGCCGATCAAAAACGCTTGCGCGATTCCTTCCGGTTTCGGCTGTTCCGCGTATTTCAGTTCAATTCCAAAGCGCGAGCCGTCACCCAAAAATTCACGCAGCATCGGCAGATCTTTTGGCGTGGAAATGATCAAGATTTCCCGCAACCCTCCGAGCATGAGGGTGGCAAGGGGATAACAAATCATCGGCTTGTCGTAAACCGGGAGGAGCTGTTTGCAGACGATTGTGGTTAGCGGGAACAAGCGGGTGCCGGCGCCGCCCGCGAGCAGGATCGCTTTTTTTGTCATCGGCACATTCCTGACAGAATTCAGCGCGCGGTCAAACCGAACGGCAGGCATTCGCATTCTGGGGTTCGCCGCTTCAGGGTGGATCGAGCAGTCCCTTGCTCAATGCTAAAGCAAGGCGGCGAAAGCCGCATTATTCAACTAGCATCGCCCGACGGAGCGGCCGATCCACCTTGCCCGCGTTCGTCATTCGGGACACCCTTCGGTAATCTGCTCGAAGCGCTCAAGCAACGGCTCGATTGTTTTCTCGATCGTAAATTTTTGCTCGATCCGTAAACGGCCGGCGCGGCCGAAATCGCCGCGCAAATTTTCATCGCGCGCAAACTGCTCCATCGCGTCGGCTAATGCCCGCGCGTCGCGCGGCGGAACGAGCAAACCGCTTTCCCCGTTCGCCACCAGCTCTGGAATTCCGGCGACAGTCGTGGAAACAACCGGTTTCCCAGTCGCCATCGCCTCCGCGATCACCGTCGGGAAAACATCGCTCGCCCCACGGTCGTCGGGCGCGGAAGCCAGGACAAAAACATCGCAATCGCGCAACGCCGCCCGCACGTAATTTTGCGATTGCTCGCCGGCAAAATGAATTCGTTCGCGCAAATTCTGCCGGCTCGCGCGCTCCTCCAATTCCTCGCGCAAAGCGCCGTCGCCAATAATTTCGCAACCGAAATTTATTCCTCGTTTTTGCAATTCCGCGCAGGCATCGATCAGAATATCGAAACCCTTGAAAGGGACCAGTCGTCCCACGCTGAGAAATCGGATTTTGGAGGGACGTGCTTCTGCACGTCCCGGGACGGGCAAGAGCATGTCCCTCCGCGGAAAGCGGCTGAGATCGATCCCGTTGTAAACGCGAAAAATCTTGCTGCGCGATTCCGGACAACGCGCCGCGAGCAAATCACGGCTAAAATCGGTTTCGGCGCCGACAAATTCTGCGCTGGCGCAGAGTTCGCGCAGCAGTTCGTCATTGCCGAGATCGCTCATGAAATCCTGACCATGCGCCGTCATGCTGAAAGGAATTCCGCTGACTGCTTTCACGAACATAGCGGTGTGTGCGGCGCGATTGGCGAAATGGACGTGAAAATGGCGCACCCGCGCACCCTCGAAAAGCTCGACAAAAAAAAGCGCGTTCCGCGCACGCAACGCCGCCTTGTATTCGGCGCCGTATTTTTTTTCATGTTGCGCGACCAACGCGCTCGGCCAGCGACCGGCACGTTTCGCTTTTCGGGCCAGCGCGTCAAGCTCGCGTGACGGCGGCGCATAACGAATTGGCGCGCGCAGTTTTTTCAGATATTCATGGCGCAACGCTGTCTTGGGCGGATAAAGCGAGCCGAGGATAATTTCATCTTCACGCCGCTCCAGCTCGAGCATTTCCGCATCGCAAAACGTTTGCGACAGGACCGGGTAACGCGAATAAAGATAACCAAGTCGCATTCTGTAGCCGTAGCTCTGCGAGCTGCGCGCCTCACAGAGACGCGGCTACAGGCTGAAATCAAGAGAAGCGGACGTCTTTGCCCGGATCCATCTCAAAATCGAGGACGAGGGCATCCGATATGTTTGGTTTAATGATCTCGGCATCAAATTTTACGAAGATCGAGTCCTCGCGAAAGAGCGCGTATTTATCCATCGATTCGAAATCGAGCGCGATGAAAAAGGGCCAGGGCATGTTCGAATCGATGCGCTTGCCGCATTTGATGCTCAGCACCTCCGGGATTTTGAGCAATTGCATCCGTGCATTCATCATCATCTCCTCGACCCGTGCAGGAGTGACCTCGGGTCTGAGTTTATAAAGGACAATGTGATGAACCATGAGAGCTAAAGGTATTAGGCGGTCTGATCGAGACGTGCAAGAGCGAATCGGATACGATTTCCGGCCGCAAAAAATCAAGGCGGATGGCGAGGGTCAGCGCCCGGCCACCGTCAGCTCTTCCAATCAAGCACGCCTTTTCGCAGCGCGTAAATGTATCCGAGCATGAGAATGGAAACGAAACTGAGCATGCTCCAGAAAATGACCGGGTGCCCATGGATCATCTCGCGATAAACCACCGCCCACGGGTACATGAATACGATTTCGAGGTCGAACAGAATGAAGAGCATCGCGATCAGGTAAAATTTTACGCTGAATCGCGGCTGCGGTTCGCCGACCGGTACCATCCCGCATTCATAAGCCGAATCTTTGATCCGATTGCGGCGGCCGGCCTTACCCAGAAGCACACTGACGATCAAAGCCGAGCCAGCGAAACCGACCGCGACGATGATCTGTAACAGGACCGGAAGATAATCTCGCAGCATGCTGGCCCCGCTGCGCCCAACAATTACCTGACCGCGGTTGCGGGAATGTGGCCGTTTTGCGGCGCGATCGCGCTGGCTAGTGCGGAAGGCAAACCTTTGTACTTCTTGCCATTCTTTTTGACGGCGCCACGCGCAACCAGATTTTGCAATTTTTCGTAAGCACGCAGACGCAGCATTTCCTCGCCACCGCTCGCGGCGTTGCGGGCACGTAAATTCTCGTGCACGATGTCGAAGAGTTGCTTGAACTCAAACGACGCCCGGCGCGAAAGCACTGCGACGAGTTCCTCGGTCACGAGATCAGGAACCCGGCGTGAAAATGCGTTTTTCTTAAGTATAGCCATAGAACCGGCAATCTAACACAAACCGGGGAAAACGCAGCACATTTCTGATGGTTAGATGAGGAAAAACCCTATGTTATTCCCATAATTTCCAGAACGTTATCACGGATATCCCCTCGGCCTAGGGAGTTGGCGAAGGCTGAGCTATTGCTGGCGAAGGCGTCGGCGACGCCGGGGTTGCGAGAAACGGCGAAGGGCCCTTCTGCTGATGCTGAAAGATCATCACTCCAGCGTAAGCCGCTCCCGCCGCAATCGCCGCCTGTCCGATGGTGATAGTGCCGGCCGATTCCGAGCGATAGCCGCCGTCCACATACGATTGCGATGCCACGACCGGACCCAGGTGTTTCGTAATAACTTCTGTTGGAGGCAACTTGTTTGGATCAAGTCGCTCCGAAAGGCTCGGGATAAAC
>Ga0137412_10002747_pt1 | contig 13934 bp, 12 predicted proteins | sample CZODoug2_1_16fun_FD_122160 | JGI IMG/M metagenome (GOLD analysis project Ga0137412, IMG submission 122160) | Vadose zone soil fungal communities from Angelo Coast Range Reserve, California, USA - CZODoug2_1_16fungal (Hybrid Assembly) | ecosystem: Environmental > Terrestrial > Soil > Vadose zone... | reverse complement strand
GCCAAAATCAAAACCCGCGCCGTTAGATCCGAGCGAGCCGGAATTGCCAACCACGGCGGCGCTGGCCAAACGATTGGTTTCATTTAACTGCCAATAGGCCAGCGGTTTCAATCCGGCCAGGGTCGGCGCAAAGTCCGCCGGCGCGCCGAGAGACGGGGTGACGTTGAGTTGGAACTGGCGGCTCTGCCCAAGTCCGCTGGTTGCATTCGTCAACCATACGGACGCCGAATAAATACCTGACGCCAAATTGCTGCTGGCCGTGTTCAAGCGGGTCGTGACAGTCGCGGCTGCTCCGCCGGGACTGAGCGTGCCGCTCGACGGCGCGACACTGAGCCAAGCCGAAGTGTTGACCAGGGTCCAGTTCAATGAGGCAGCACCGTTGTTAGTAAGTGTCAGGTTCCCTGTGGTCACGGAAAATGGACCTCCCGCCGGCCCGCTGGCACTAAAACCCGCGCCCGGTGTGATCAGCAGCGCGCCGGGCGGGACTCCCGGCGGCGAGTTAGCGCCATAGCCGAGTTCGGGCGGCACGAACAGCTGCCATTTCGCGCCGGGTTTCATCGCCAGGAAGGCTTCCTGCCATCCCTTGAACACGCTGTTGACGCGAAACATCGCGGGTCGGTCGTGGGTATCCGAGCGGTCGAATTCCGTTCCATCCGCCAGGCTCGCTCGATAGCGTACGGTCACCTGGTCGGTTGGCGCTGGGGATTGGGCGTTCGAATCGCCCTTGTTGATCACTCGGTATTGGAGACCGGATGGCATCGACATCACGCCAGGTTCCTTGGCATTGCGTTCGAGGAACTCGCGGCCCGCCGCCCGGTTCTTTTCGGCAAATGCCTCGCGCCCATCGCGCATGAACTGAAGCGCCGCGTCGCGCTCCTGCGCCGTGACGGCACGGCCGCCGGCCGCGTCCTTGAGCCCACGAATCACGGCTTCCATCGACACAATAGCCGCCACGCCGTTGTGCTCGAGTTGGAGCCCGAGCATGAGCCCGACGTCGTAGCTCGCCACCTCCGGCGTCACCGAGGGCGGCTTCGGAGCCGCCGGTGCCGTTGCCGCCGCCATTGCCGGTACCGTCCCGGCGGCGCCAGCGGTCGGGCCACACACGCTCACGGCCGTAACCAGCGCGAGCAGGAGCTTGGAATTGCGGACTCGGATGGCGTTCAACTGGTCAATGCCAGGGGCTGCAACGACAGCAGGCGGTCGGTGATCCGGCTGCCGTTCTGTTCACAGCTCGTCATGCCGTTGCGAATCGCGTACGTCGTGATGGCCGCTGCGTTGTGCAGCTGCAGCTTGCGCATCAGATTGGAGCGGTGCTTCTCGACGGTCTTGGGGCTCACGCCGAGCTCTCGTGCGATCAGTTTGTTGGAATTGCCGAGCGCAATCCGCGTGAGTACCTCGCGTTCGCGCCCGGTAATGGGTTGGGCAGCCGCCATACCCGCGGACCGCTGATCGCCCGAGAGATAACCCGAGAGAATTTTGTCGGCGATCGCCTTGCACAGGTACTGTTGGCCCAGCGACACGGTTCGGATCGCGAGCATGAGCTCGGCACTGTTCGCGTCTTTCAGCACGTAGCCATCGGCGCCCGCGTTGAGAGCGGCACGAATGTATTCCTCGTTTTCGTGCGCCGTGAGCACCAATTTGCGTGTCAGAGGCGACAGCTGCCGGATCTCTGAGAGCAACTCGATGCCCGATCGACCCGGAAGCGCAAGATCCGTCACCACGAGATCGGGCTGCAAATCGCGAATGCCGACCAGGCTCTCTTCCACGCGGCAGAAATCGCCGACGACTTGGAAATCGGTTTCCATGTCGATGAGCACTTTGACGCCGTCTCTCAAGATGGCATGGTCTTCGACCAATACGATGCGGAGTCGCGCCTTGTCTGCCCTGTCGAGAAGTGCAGCAGGTCTAATGTCAGGACCAAATCGCATCGAGTTCTCCCTGGTTCGCGGCACCGATGAATCGTCTCTCGTCCCGCGAAATGCCGCTATTCCACTGGTGGATTTGCATTATTTTCAACTGTGAAGAAGTCTAAAGGCCAGGCCCGGGATGGCGCAAGGCACCGAAGGGGCAATGCTTCTCACTCACGGAGCACTCACTCGGGATTTCGCCGAGTCTGCGACGCGACTCACAGTCCACCGAGCTTCTGTCAAACCGCTGCAGCTCGCCGTCGGGCGCAACGGCAGTGATTCGAGCGCCGAGGCCAGAGGTCACGGTCGTTCTGACGCGAGCACCTGAGCGATGAGCGAGCGCAGTTCGGCGGTTTCGAAAGGCTTGGCCAAAACCCCCTGCGCTCCCGCCGCGGTGCATGCAGCGAGATACGCGATCGTGGAAATCGCTTCCGGCCGGTACGCATTCAGTCCGAAATCTCCGCCGCCCGAAATGGCGATGATGGGCAGCGCCGGATGATGACGGCGAATCTCCTTGATCGTCGCCACGCCGTCCATGCCCGGCAAAACGACGTCGATGATCACAAGATCAACCGGCGATTGCAGCAACATCGCCAGACCCTCGCCGGCATCGGCCGCCGCGTTCACGCTGACCGTCGTCGAAGTCAGCACTCTCTGCAGTGCTTCGCGCACCAACATCTCATCATCAATGACGACGATATGCTGCATCGTCAGTCTGCGGATACCAGTCCGTCCATTTCCTGTCTGGAGAGAAGATTGCAGCGTACGGCGAATCGGGCGACGGCGGCCGTACTGCCCAGATCGAGCCGGCGCATCAGGCCGGTTCGATACTTCTCGACCGCCTTGACGCCCCGCCCCAGATCGGCTGCGATTTTCCAGGTGGGCACCCCGAGCGCAATGAGCCGGATGATCTTGCGATCTTCGGGCTCGAGAGGCACCTCGACAACCGGCTGCGTACGTACCGGATGCAGCCAGTCGCGGATCAAGATGTCGCAAACGCCCCGGCAAATCGCCTGCTCGCCGACGGCGGCGCGACGCACGGCCGCCAACAGATCCACTCGCAGTGCGTCTTTGCGAACGTAGGCGATCGCCCCTGCGGTGAACGACTCGCGAATGCATTCCAAGGAATCGTGCGCAGTCAGGACCAGGACGCGCGCCGTCGGACACTCACAGCACAATTTGCGCACGGCAAGGCCGCCGGTGCAGCCCGGCATGGTCAAGTCGCAAATCACCAAATTCGGTTCATACCGGCGCACGAGTTCGATGCCGGTCTCGATGTCGCCTGCGTCCCCCACGACGGCGAGATCGCTCTCGAGCGACAGCAGCGCACCGATCCCTTCGCGCACTACGGGATGATCATCGATGAGAACGAGCCGCAACTTCCCCGCATTGCGCCTGACGAAACCCGGCCAAATTGCGTCGGATGTGTTCGACAACTTTGAGTCTTGCATTCTCATCGCCCAATTCGATCGCGGCGCGAGTGTACTGCGGGAGCATTCGCGGACCGAGTAAGCACCGAACCGGGTTCAGCCGGTCGACGCCAGGAGCTGCAGCCGCGCGGGAACCGCGCCTAACGGCTCGCTGCCGGCCATGCCGTTGCGAATCGCAAACATCGTGATGGCCGCGGCATTGTGCAGCTGCAATTTACGCATCAGATTGGAGCGGTGCTTCTCGACGGTTTTCGGACTCACGCCCAGCTCTCGTGCGATCAACTTGTTGGAATTGCCGAGCGCAATACGGGTGAGCACCTCGCGTTCGCGTTCGGTGATGGACTGGGTAACGGCCGGACTCGCCTGCCGCTGGTCGCCCGAGAGGTAGCCCGAGAGGATTTTGCTGGCGATCGCCTTGCACAGATACTGCTGCCCCAGCGACACGGTACGGATCGCCAGCATCAACTCGGCGCTGTTCGCGTCCTTCAGGACGTAGCCGTCGGCGCCTGCGTTGAGAGCGGCACGAATGTATTCTTCGTTTTCATGCGCGGTCAGCACCAATTTGCGTGTCTTGGGCGAAAGCCGCCGGATCTCGGCGAGCAACTCGATGCCTGAACGGCCGGGAAGCCCGAGGTCCGTTACCACGATGTCGGGCTGCAAGTCGCGAATGCCGTTCAGGCTGTCTTCCACCCGGGAGAAATCTCCGACGATGTTGAAATCGTCTTCGATCTCGATGAGCGCCTTCAGGCCCTCCCGCAGAATCGCGTGGTCTTCGACCAGGATGAGGCGGGTTCGCGGTCTAGCGTCCTCTTTGATAAGTGCGGCCGGTCCGATTTCAGGTCCGATTTCAGGTCCGATTTCAGGTCCGATTTGCATCACTTTCTCCCCATCCGCGGCGTCTTCGTGAATCAGCTTTCCCCGCCAACTGCCGGCACCGCCGTCGGCAAATTGCAGTTCTTACATGTGTCAAGAAGTCTAAAGGTACGCGGCGGGGTGACGCAAGACAGCGACAGGCGATGGTTTGCTCTCAGGGATACCCTCACGCGGGTTTTCATCCAGTTTGCGACGCGCCTCACACTTTGGCCATATTCTGTCAAATCCGATGAGCCCGGCGGACGGCTCAACCGACAGCACGCTGCGCCGAACGCGCCGGCATTTTCGGACCCCGGCGGAGGCGTGTACCGGCTCAGGCGTGGCCGACGCCCAGCACTTGTTCGATGGAGTGGAGCAGGTCTGCGGATTCGAAAGGCTTGGTCAGCACCAGGTGAGCCCCCGCGCGCTCGGCGGCAGCCAGATACGCAGAGGTGGTAATCGCATGGGGCTTGTAGGCGGCAATGCCGAAATTGCCGCCGCCCGAAATCGCGATGATTCGAACCGCGGGAAACTCCTTGCGGATGCACGCAATCCCTTCAACCCCGTCGATTTTCGGCATGATGATGTCGGTTATCACGACATCCGCGTGGGAGCGCCGCAGTTCAGCCAGGGCATCGGAGGCATCGCCCGCGGTGCGCACGGAATAGCCTGCACGCGTGAGTACGCGCTCGATGGCGTCGCGCACATCTAGCTCATCATCGATGACAAGGACGTTTTGCATTTTCGCCTCACGCGACCGGCACAAAGGACCCCGCGGATCGGTCTTCTCGCAGGACCGCCGGGAAAAAAATTCTGAACGTCGATCCCTTCCCGGGTTCGGTCTCGACCACGATGTTAGCACTGAAGCTTTCGACGATGCCATGAACCACCGACAACCCGAGTCCCGTACCGACGCCCACGGAACGCGTGGTGAAGAACGGCTCGAATATGCGTTCGGCGGTCGCCGGGTCCATGCCGTGCCCGGTGTCGCTCACCCAGAATTCGACGCGCGCACCCGTGCCGCCCGCCGCCTGCGGAACGTCGTGATTCCGAAGTCCGATCGTCAAAACACCCTGTGTTCCCTGCATGGCCTGATATGCGTTGGTGCACAAGTTGATCACCAAGTGGACCGCGAGGGTCGCATCGGCGCGGACCGGAAATATGTCATCTCCTATCTCCGTGCGGATCTCGATGCTCGGCGGGGCAAGCGCGGAGAAAAGATTGAGCCCGTCGGCAATCACCGTCTTTAAATCGATGAGCGCGAGCTGAACATCGCCGAGTTCGCGGCTGAAGGTCAGTATCTTTTTGACCACGTCCTTCGCGCGCTGTGCCGCGGCCAGCACGCGCTCGAGGTCCGAACGCGAAGCGCTCGAGGCCGGCAGATCCTGCAGGGCCATCTCGGTGAAGAGAATGATGGGCACGAGCACATTGTTGAATTCATGAGCGATGCCGCCGGCGAGCGTGCCTACCGTCTCCAGACGCTGACGGTGCCTTAGCTGCTTCTGCAATTCCTCGCGCTGAATTTCGGAAATTTCCTTTTCCTTGATTTTTGCCTGCAGGCGATCGTTCACGCCCACCAGTTCGCGGCGCATGTTTTCCAAGTCCGCCGCGAGTTCGTGAAGCTCGCGAATTCCAGTGCTGATCTGCAGCGCCTGTGCATAGTCGCCCGACGCGATCGAACGCGACACGTCCTGCAGCCGATGGATCGGACGCGACAATCGATGGCTCAGAATGATCGCGATGACCATCGCCACACCGAAATACACCGCCAGCACCACGAGCATGCGGTTGAGCGCGAGGTGAATACGCTCCAACGTGGGTTGTTCGTCAAATCCCAACCGCAGTTCCGCGTTTCGGCCCGCATGAATGATCGGCAGCACCACGAAGTACATTTCGTCGGGGGCTTCGGTGAAGGTCAAATCCGTACGGCGGGGCGCCTTGATGTTGGGTGATCCGAGCTTGCTCCGCACGCTGCGCGCGCCGTCGGTCAATTCCGCATATCGGCCGTCTCCGTGAACGATGGCCAGATCGAGCAGATCTTCCGTCCGGGAATCCGATTCCAGCGCGACGCCGAGCTCGAATTCATCCGCGAGCACCCGCGCGAATGTGCGCGCGTGCTCGATGAACAAATTCTCGTGGCTCTTGCGCACCACGTAGCCCAGCCCGTAGTACAGCGCGGGCAGAAGAATGAGGTGCAGCGCGACCACGAATGCGGCGACGACGTTCGCGAACGATTTTCTCAATCGTGCCATAGGACCCGCAGGATCTTGATGCGCTTGTCGTGCTGGACGTCCCTGGCCCACGCAAAGCTTACTGAAGTCGGATCGGCGGCAACGGTATTGATCAACATGAACTTATCTGCATAAACAGCCGGCAGCGAGCGGCCTCCCTGGAGCGCCAGCCGTAGTATGCGGCGATCGTACGTCATATCCGTCATCGAGACGATATTCTGCAGGAATACGTCTTTGAGTCTAGGTTCGGCTTCATTCAGCAGCGGCCTTAAGCGGTCGCCGTTGTGTATGACCGTCATGCCGAGAAATAACTTTCTGACTTCGAGGGAGTCGAGCTGTTCCACTTTGCTGTCGGCGCTCACGATGAGCACCAAGGTCTCGTCCGCCGACGCCGGCATGGTTAACACGGCGCTGATCAGCGCCGCGAGCAACCACGTCACCGCGATTTTCTTCACGGAACGACCGCGCTCCACTGCAGGCGGATTTCATCCGACCGCTGCTTGAGAGACACCACGTGGGACACCTCGATCGTCAAAGCTTGGCGTCTCACATAGTCCCACCGCAGACCCAGTGCGTTGCGGCGCAGGGCGATGTCGATGTCGCCGTCATGATCGTCGAACAATGCAACGTAATTCGACTCCTGCATGCGCGCCGAATTTTCTATGCGCCCAAAAACCGTGAGCTTGTACGGGAGCTGGCGCTCGACCTGCAAATACCCTGATATGAAGCTTTCATCGCGCGCCTGCTGATCGAGCGCAACGTCGACGTAGTAGTTTGCTCCGATGGCGCGCCACGGCTCGCTGTTCCAATCTACATAGGCGCCGTAGATACTGAGCATCGCGTGGCGTGAATTCAGAGCAGAGATGACCATCGGCGAGCTGGTGCTGATGTGATCGTGTCCGTACAACAAACCAAAACTGCTCGCGCCGGTATATTCGGGCAGGTACGCGACGCGGCCGGTCACGGACAGGCGATGTTTGCCCGGATTGTGGTCGATGAGATCGATGGGATCGTATTGGCCGTTCCGCAAAGCGGGCCCGGCTCCGGCACCGCCCGACAACTGGACCGCTCCGTCCGCGCCGACCGGCCGCCGGGATTCGAACAACAATCCGGTGATGTGCTGCGGTATGAGCCCTTCCTCGTCTTCCCAACGCTCGATGAAGGGGCGGGTGATGGCAGTCTGCAGGTACCGCCCGTGATGGTGTTCGGTATTCCAGGCGCTCGCGGGCTGATGAAAGCGGCCGAGCCAAAGCACGGTTTCGGGAACGAACTCGAAGCCGAATTGCAGGCGTTCAAGATCATGTTCGTCCGGCGTGATGTAGAGTTCCCCGAACACCCGAAATTGATGTTGCGTGAGGCCGAAGACGACATCGGCGTCGAACCAGGTATCGTCGTCCCCGGGACGGACCTGTCCGGACCCGTGGTAGGCTTCTCCGGCCAGGAATACCTCGAATTCGTTCGACGCGTGCTCATGGTCGGCCGAGGCCCGGTTCGCCGAAAACAATATCAACAGTACGAAAGCGATTGATAATCGCGAGAATGAGTTTGGCATGCCAAAATCCCTGCTCCGGTGTCAGCATCCGGCAGCGTTCTTATGTGTCCGTCGCGCTCGAGCCCGGCGGTATTTTAAGATTGTCGCACACAAACGACAGTGACTAACCGCTCGATTCTGTTGCAATATTCGGGAATGATTCATCGTTCCGGGATGCTCGCGCTGGTCGCCATGAATGCCTTGTGGGCCGGACCCGCGTGCGCCGGTCTCGGCGGCGACGCGGCGGGCGTGGCCGCCGACGGAGCCGAATTGCACGGTGCCCTGAGCTCCACCAGCTTGCCGGAATATGAGATCGACGAGATCACCACCGACACCGGGATGCGCGTGCGCGAGTACCTGGGTCGGGACGGAGTGGTGTTTGCCGTGAGCTGGAGCGGTCCCGTGTTGCCGGATCTACAACGGTTGCTGGGCACGCATTATGTCGAATACACGACGGCGTTGGCCACATTGACTCGCCCCGGCCTGCACCGCTCGGTGCGGATCGCCTCGTCCGAGCTGGTGGTCGAATCGGGTGGGCACCTGCGTGCCTATGCCGGCCGCGCCTATTTGCCCACCCGGGTTCCGGCGGGGATAGCGACGGCGGATCTACGTTGAGCCGCGCCCGCACCAGGTTGAGCCTCGCCCGTAGCAGAGCCCACATGCACCCAATCGCACACATTGGAGCCCTGCTGACGGCGGCCGTGCTCTCCGCCTGCATCGGCGGCAAGGGCACGACGGCGTCGGCCCCGCCGCCGCCGACGCTCAACACGCTGACGCTCACCGTCGATTCGGGACCGACCGCTGCAACCGGCCAGATCAATCATGGGTACGTGACGGTGAAGGTCTGCGCTCCCGGCAGCCAGACGCAGTGCGCGAACGTGGACCATGTATTGCTCGACACCGGTTCGGTGGGCTTGCGGCTGGTGCGGTCCGTGCTGGCCGCCGGCGGCGTGACCTTGAACGCCCAAACCGACAGTCAGGGGCTTGCGATCGAAGAATGCGTCAGCTTCGGCGGCGGTCAAACCTGGGGACCGGTGGCGCTGGCCGATGTCACGCTGGCGGGAGAGAGCGCGGCCAAATTGCCGATCCAGATCTTGGACGACACCGGCGCCGGTGCGGCGCCGCCGGCCGCCTGCGGCGCCAATGGCACGCTGCTCAACGGCGTTTCCGGCTTCGGTGCCAATGGACTGCTCGGCCTCGGCGTCTTTACCCAGGACTGCGGGTCGGCGTGCGTCAATGCAAGCACGCCATTGCCGCTCTACTACGGCTGCACCGCCGCCGGGATCTGCACGGCCGAGAACGCCGCCCTCGCCGTTCAGGTCGCGAATCCGGTGGCGATGTTTGCCGCCGACAACACCGGCGTCATCATCAACCTGCCCAAACTGCAAAACGCCAACGGCGACGCGTCGGTCCAGGGCGAACTGATATTCGGGATCGAGACGCAGACGGACAATGCGCTGCCCACGACCGGACTCACGGTGCTCGGCACGGATGCGAATGGGGACTTCACCGCCACCTTCAACGGCAGCGCCACCGTACTGCCGGCATTGATGGATTCGGGGACCGACTCGTACGCGTTCGATACCACTGATCCGGCCATCCCCGTCTGCACTATGGGAAACCTCATCTTCTCGGGCGGCTACTACTGTCCACCGGTGGCTCCGCTCAGCGTGTATGCGATCAACGCGGGCGTCGGCGTGAACAACGCCAGCAACAGGGTGGATTTTGCGATCGCCGACCCGAGTGCTACTTTCGTGACCACGGCGTCCGCCTTCATCGATCTTGCGGGCGGTCCCGGTTCTACCAACTTCACTTGGGGCATGCCGTTTTTCTACGGGCGCAAGATCTACGTTGGCATCGATCAGCGGATGGCGGGCGCCTACACCGGTCCTTACTACGCCTACTGACGACTTGACGGGCCTACGCCTGCTGACCTGCCCTGTTTATCTTCGCGGCTGACCTGACCACCGATTTGCTTGCTGAGCCGCGCTCACCGACATCAAGCGCGGTTCTCAGCCCTTGCCGCCGAGTTCCTTGGCAATCGGCACGAATCCTCGACCCGAGGCAATGTCGCTCGCCGTCACGCCGGCGGTATTGCGCAGCGACTTGTTGGCGCCGGCCGCCAGCAGCATTTGGCAGACGGCCATGTAGCCTCCGCGGCTGGCCGCCATCAACGCCGTGTCGCCGGCCTTGTTTTGCACGTCGAGTTCGGGCTTTTCGGCAAGGAGAGCTTGCACCACCTCAGCATGGCCCGTGGCGGCGGCGATCAGCAGCGCAGTGTCGCCGCCGTCGCTGCGCGCATTGACTCGAGCATGAGCTGCCAGCAGAGGGGCAAGGACGGCGGGCCTCTTTTGGGCTGCCGCCGCATGCAGGACCGCGAGGCCGCGAGAATCCGCCGTCTCCGGAGTCGCGCCGGCGGCAAGCAGCGCGACGACCACCTCGTGTGAGCCGAAGGCGGCCGCGAACCACAACGCCGTGCGCCGCTCATGGTCCTCCGCGTCGACCTGTGCGTGATGCGCGAGCAGCATATCGACGAGCGGAGCCGCGCCGACCGCGGACGCGAGCATCAAGGGCGTGTGACCTTGTGCATCCGGAGATTCGGTGTTGGCGCCGGCGTCCAGCAACACCCGAACCACATCCGCCGAATGCGCCGCGTTGAGCGCCGCGAGCAGCGCCGTCGTCTCGGAGGTGGCGTGCGCGTCGGCTTGAACACCCGCATCGAGCAGCGCTTTGATGACGGCGAGATCGTTGCGGGACGCGGCAAGCCACAGCGCGGTGTGACCGGCATGATCGGTGGCGGCCGCGATGGCTCCGTGTGCCAGCAGCACTTGAAAGCTTTCCATGGCGTGTGCATCGGCGGCGATTTGCAGCAACGGGTCGCCCTGCGGCGGCCGCAGATTCGCATCGCCCCCCGCGCTCAGCAACTGCTGCACGCTGGCCGCGTCGTTGCGCGACACGGCCACCGCAAGCGGCGCCCAACCGCGGTAGATTTCCCCCGGGTGTGCCGCATCGAACTTGCCGGTCCGACGCGCCGGATTGCCCGTGGCCAGATTGGCACGCATCCCCATTGAGCGCAGTTCCGTGGCGGCGTCATCGGCGTCCACGGCGATGGCATCGTCGAGCGCGTTATAGCCGCGGCTATCCTGCACATCGAGAACCGCGCCGGCTTGCTGCAGCGCTCGTATATTTGCAGCACGGTTGGCGCGCGCGGCGTAGAAAAGCGCCGTGCGCTTCTCGGCATCGGCAGCCCGCACATCGGCACCGTGTTGCAGCAGCAGCAGGGTCACGGCCGTATTGGGCTGCTCGGCTGCGATCATCAGCGGGGTCGTTCCCGCCGGGTCGACCGCGCGAATATCGGCGCCCAAATCCAGCAGGGCCGTGGCGGCGGCAACGGTGCCGGCCTCGGCCGCATACGCCAGCGCGCCGCGCCCGAACTCATCGCGCACGCCGGCGCTTGCGGCGCCCAGCCGGCGCAACTCGGCCGCATCATCCTTGCGCGTGCAATCGATCACCCACGCCGTCAGCAGCGTCGGATTCGTGGCGCCGACCGATTCCCGATCGAGCAAGGGCCGGCCCGATTGAATGGCCTCGGCCGCGCGCACGTAACCCAACTTGGCCGAGCGCTCCAACCACTCGCGCGCCAAACTTGGCGGCGCTTCCGGCTCGCGCGCAAATTCACCGGCCAATACATAGGCGGCCGCGCCCTGCCCGTGCTCGGCGGACGACTGCAGCAGCGCGCGTCCCCGGGTGCGATCGGACGCAATGCCCACGCCGTTCAAGTACATGAGCCCGAGCAAGTACTGAGCGTCGGCGTTGCCGGCGTTGCCGGCGCTGCTGAGCAGCTCGATCGCCTTGTTGAATTGCAGCGTACGCAGCGCCGCGCGAGCCGGCTCCAGAGGATCCTTCGGCTTGCTCTGCTTGGCGGGTGCCGCCGCCGCCGCGAGGCCGATGAGGCAGCAGAGCGCTGCGAACGAACAGCGATGTCTTCGGCGCACCTGCATCACGCCGTCCCGTACTTGGTTTCGACCCTGATCCCGATCGAACGCAGGAAGTCGTTCGGCAAGATGCCGCCGGCGCTCACGATCACCGCGTCGTTGCTTACCTTCATCTCCTGCCCGGATTGCTTCATCAGAATTTCGTCAGGCCGGATCTCGCGGATCTGGGAATTAAGGAGCACCTTGAGCTGGCCCTTGGCGCTCGCTGCGTCGACGCGCTGCCGGTTCTTCTGCTTGGCGCGCTGAAAGGCTTCACCGCGGTACGAAAGTATCACTGAGGTATCGCCCAGTTCGGCAATGCTGGCGGCCGCCTCGAGCGCGCTGTCGCCGCCTCCCACGACTACGACCTGCTGACCACGGTATTGTTCGGCGTCGATCAGTCGATAAACGACTTTTGGCAGCTCTTCGCCCGGCACGCCGAGTTTGCGCGGTGTGCCGCGTCGACCGATCCCAAGCAGTACTGCCGACGCAACGTACTGCTGTGTGCTGGTTTTTACGTGAAACGCGCCATCCTTGTTCTCTATGCTTTCCACACGTTCCTTGTAACTGATCTTCAACCCGTTGCCGTCGCATGCCTTGGTCCAGAATTTCAGCAGTTCTTCCTTGGAGGTATTGCGAAACTGCACCTTGCCCACGATCGGCAATTCCACGGGCGCGGTCATCACCAGCTTGCCGCGCGGATACTGGAACACCGCACCGCCTAACGAGTCCTGCTCGACGGTCTGGTAGTTGAGTCCCATTTTTTTTGCGGCCAGCGACGCGGCGAGGCCCGCGGGGCCGGCGCCGACGATCAGCACGTCGAGCGCACCGGGGCGCTTCACGCCCGCCTTCGCGATGGCCTCGAGGGCCTGCCGGCCTTGTGTGAGGGCATTCTTGATCAGCCCCATGCCGCCGAGTTCGCCGGCCACGTAGATCCCGGGTACGTTGGATTCGAACGTCGGCTTGAGCACCGGAATATCCAGGCCGCGCTTCTCGGTGCCGAATACCAGAGTGATGGCGTCGAAGGGGCAGACGGTCTTGCATGCCCCATGTCCGATGCAATCGGTTGGGCCAACCAGCACCGCCTTGCCGCCGATGAGACCCAGTACCTCGTGATGCGGCTGCTCCGGGCAGGCCTTGACGCACGCTCCGCAGCCGAGACAGAGAGCGGCGTCGATGATGGGATGCAAAGAGGCCGGCTCAGTCATGCCGGCCGCAATGAACTCCTCCTGTGTGCGCCGGTGCCGCGCATAGGTGCGCCGCTGCCGCCAAACGTAAATGGCGACGATCAGGAGCAGCGGCAGTCCGTAGAGGGCGAGCAGCCAAACGTCCATGCTTTGCGTACTCATCGGGTTGCGGACTTGGGCTCGAGCAGGCTAGGGGTCATGGTCGCAAGAATCTGCGAATCGCGTCACGTGTCAACACGTATCCAAGTGTCGACAGGCCGCGGCGATGTCGCTTTTTGAATACATCGCGCTGCGCCAAAAATGTGTCAATACCCACAATACTGTAGCCGGGGGCCATTTGCAGTGTCGCCTTTCGAACACATTTCGCGCAGGCGGAAAGCATGATTAGACTCTGCATTGCAAAGATCTGCAAAGACTTAGAGAAGCTCGCTGCGATGTGATGACTCGGTCATTCCGACCCGAAGCCTTTTTATTTACGAGGAGTTTGTCACTTGGCGCTTTTTTGGTTTCTGGCCGGCATTCTGTGCACGCTGGCCGCCCTCATTTTGCTGTTGCCGTGGCTGCGCACGATTCCGCGCTTCGGCACGCTGCCGTCCCTTCCCTGGCAGGCGGGGGTTGGCGCCGTGCTGCTGATGGCGGTCGCGCTCGGTTTATACCGTTGGCTCGGGCACCCTGATTCGACAGCTCAGGCGACCGAGGCGGCCCAAGCTGCTGCGTCGCGTGCCTCGAATGCCGCGGGTGCCGGGAGCGCCTTCGCCGATGCCCTGAGGCAATCCGGCACTCTGACGAATCCTGCGCCCAAGGCTGCTGCGCCGGGGTCCA
>Ga0137412_10002746_pt1 | contig 13937 bp, 9 predicted proteins | sample CZODoug2_1_16fun_FD_122160 | JGI IMG/M metagenome (GOLD analysis project Ga0137412, IMG submission 122160) | Vadose zone soil fungal communities from Angelo Coast Range Reserve, California, USA - CZODoug2_1_16fungal (Hybrid Assembly) | ecosystem: Environmental > Terrestrial > Soil > Vadose zone... | reverse complement strand
ACGACTTGCTCGTCGCGGTTTTGCCGCCGCCGGCGAGGGCGTACGGGTCGACCCCGGACAGCCGGGTGGCTCCCTCTGCTGCGACGTCGAACACGCGCTGCCCGGCAGCTGTCGACGTGTTGTCGCTCAGCAGCAGGGTCACCCGGTATCGGCCGTTCGGAACGTTGAGCGTGTAGCAGAAGGTGCCGTCGCGCGTGGTCTGGTACAGCTTGTCGTCGGCGGTACCGGCGATGTCGCTGGAGGTCGTCTTCACCTGTCCGCCGGCGAAGCCACCGTCGGCCGTGAAGTGCTCACCCGAGACGTCCGTCCAGACCGAGGACGAGCCGGCGTCGACGGAGTAGGAGTCCTTCGGCGCGGACCAGGTGAAGGTCGTCGTGGAGTGGGCGGCGAGCGTCGACTGGAACCCGTTCGAGCCTTCGCCCACCGTCAGCGTCTTGGCCGGGCCGCTGTTGACGGCGACCAGGACGCGAGAGCCGTCCGGATTCTCGAAGGCGGTCTGGGTGACGGTGTCGCCCGACGTTCCGCCCTCGGCACCGATGCGGTGCGCTCCCGGCTTGACGAACTTCGAGTACTGCGCCAACTGGTAGTACTTGGGTAGGTAGGAGATCGTGGCCGGGCTGGTGCTCGTGTCGACCTCGACGAGGGGTTCCTGCGGCGCGCTGAGGTCGGTGACCGGACCGCCGTTCTGGTCGAGCACCATGTTCCAGTAGATGTAGGCACCCTGGCCGTCGTCCATCTGCTTGGCGACCTCCCGGCCCCACTTCTCGTCCCGGATGTAGTTGTCGGGCTCGGCCTGGCCGAGGTCGGTGTGCTCACTCATCCAGTTCGAATAGCCCGGCGCGGCCTGGTTGAACAGGTCGAGGTTGCCGTCCGCGCAGTACTCCTGCCCGAAGTCGCACTCGTAGGGGTGGAAGTCGGCGCCGGCGGCGTAGGGCTTGACGGTGGGGTCGGCGAGCACGTGGGCCGGATACCACCAGTGATCCTGGTTGTGCTCGTAGATCCGGATCCGCGACTTCGTGCTCGTCGAGGCGAATGTCGGGCCGAGATAGCTGCCCACGAACTTCTCCATCTGGTCGGAGGTGAACGTGGTGGCCTCGAACTTCGCGGGATTCTCCGGCTCGTTCTGAACCGAGACGTCGTTGATGTTGATGCCTTGCGCCTGGTAGGCGGCGACGTACTTGGCGAAGTAGTCGGCGTACGCCTGGTAGTAGCGCGGGTCTGTGGCGGGCTCGATCAGCTTCGGGTCGCCGGGCTGCCCGAGCAGGGAGTTGTTGGACTTCATCCAGGACGGCGCGGTCCACGGCGATGCCATCAGGCGGAAGGCGCCTTTGGCCTGGGCCGCCTTGATGTACGGAACGAGGTACTGCTGGTCGTGGGCGATCGAGAAGTTCTGCAGCGAGAAGTCGCCCGGCGTCTCGTCGTAGGAGTAGTGGCTGAGCGCGAAGTCGCTCGAGCCGATCGGCGTCCGGGCGATGGTGAAACCAGCACCCGCCGACGGGGAGAAGAGCTTCGTCAGCACGGCATCGCGTTGGGCAGCGGTGACGGTGGGCATCGTCAGGGTGGCCCACCCGGCTTCGTTGAACGTCGCACCAAAGCCGTCGATGGGCTGGAACTGCCTGGATGCATCGACCCGGATGTCGGGCTGGCCGGACAGCGATCCGAAACTCAGTGCACTCTTCGGGGTGAGTCGATCTCCGCCGAGCGACGTCGAGACCACCGAGACCGTCGTGCCGGCACCGGCAGCGACGGCACGTTCCGTGAGGCTCGTCGAGACCAGAGCGGCCCCGGTGAGCGCGACGATTGCCGTGGCGGCGACCACCAGTCTTGGCTTCATGTTCCTCCTCGTAGCGAGCCCGCTAAGGAGGGGCGGGTTGGACGGCAGGTTACTCACTTACCAGTCAGTAAGTCCATCACGAAATGGTAACGGCAAGCATCGCGCCGCAATTGTTCCGTCATGCGCTGTTCACACGCCGGGCAGCGAAGTTCAGGCGTACGCGCTACTGACGCGTGAGCTCCTGCACCAGTGCGCGGATGGTCAGCTCGACGGTTGCTCGCATGTCGACCGCGTCACGATCGAGGAGCCACTGCGGCTGCAGGCCGTCCATGGTGGCGACGATCGCGCACGCCGCGCTGACGGTCTGCGGGTCATCCATCGGACGGTTCGTCGCGTCCGCCACCGCGCTGGTGATCATGTCCCGCAAACCCGCGAATCGCTCGGCGAAGAAATTCCGTCCGGGATGGTTGTCGGTGACCGACTCGCCGAGAAGGACCGTGTAGGCCTGCACGATGCCCGGGCGCTTGCCGTTCTCCTCGGCGGTGTCGACGAGATGCTCCAGCAGCGGCGCCCCGCGCGGGGCGTGATGCCCTTCCAGCTCGGCCACGTCTGCGTCGTCGCGATACTCCAGGAGGGCGATCAGCAACTGTTCCTTGGAACCGAAATGGTGCAGAACCCCGGCATGCGTCATGCCGACCCGTTCGGCGATGTCGTGCAGAGAGCCGTTCGCGTAGCCGTGCTCGCCGAAGACGGACATCGCCGCCTCCAGGATCTCGGCCCGACGGCGACCGGACCGCTTCTGGGGCCGCTGTGCCTTCCCGGCCCCTGACGAGGGAGGCGCCGGCCAGCTCTGCTGCGCGCTCATCCACACCTCCGTCACCGGCAGTGTACCGATTGGATGAGCTTAGGGAGCCGACCGGCCGATCGGTGTGCGGGGCGTCGATGAGGACGGACGGACTTCGGCGAGCTCCCCAGCTCGAACCAACGGACCCGGTGTCAGATACCGGACGGGATAACCGCAATCCACGCGCATCGAGAAGGAGTGACCGGCTCTGGGATCACGGCACGTGCCTGGCCGTGGAGGTCACGCCGAGGCACCTATGCAAAGTGTGACATACCGATCGGCGAAGGCGAGCAGCCTGGGCAATGCGACGGGGCTCGCCGTCATCGTCGACCTACTCGGGGGTCCGGCCGCTACCGCCGCGCTCACTCACGCCGCGCACGGCGTCCGCCTTATCCAGATGGGCCGGCTCGTGCCTCGGTACACATGCCGGTTGCTGCTCCGCTGGTGCGCAGCCATGCTGTGGACATCCGCGGACACGCCGTGTTCCACGTGCCGCCGAGGGTCAGCTCGCCATCGATACCGAACAGATCCGCATCGACGACATCCAAACCGCATAGCGTCGTCAAGCCGACTCCGGGCCGGCTACCCCGGCGTGATGAGGCTCTGCGCTACGCCAGCCAGTCCTTCGCTGGAGGCGCGGATACTCCCGGCAATACCTCGACGCGGACTACATCGACGAGACGTTCAAGGGCGGATCGTAGGTGCTGGTGCCGCGTCTGCTGCAGGCCCACGACCAGGGTTACGGTGCCAAGGTCATGGGCAGGCTCGACCATCCAACTCAAGTGGGCGATTCGAGTGCCCCGGCTGTGCAGCACTGCCAATAGCTGAGACAGGGCGTGTGTCGTGGGCTGCGTCGACACCCTCAAAGCGATGGTGTCGCTGGGTTTCTCAGCGACGATCATTGCGCTGCCGGGTGGCGATCACGACGGCACGCTGTTGCGAGGACCGCCGTGTACAGCTCCGCCAGCAGGTCCGGCCCCGGGGCGTGCCCGATGTCGGTCCACGTGATGAGGCGACAGTCCGGCAACTGGTCGGCCACTCGCTTGGCGGCTGCCAGCGGCACGTTGCGGTCGTCTTGGCCGTGGGCCCATACGACGGGGGCCTTCACGTCGGCGGGATCGAATCCCCAGGGGGCTCCGAAGATTGCGGTGAAGTCGTCGAGCATGCCCTGTATCCCCGGGGCGAGCGCGCTGGCCATCGTTCGCTGCAGTGCCTCGGCGTTGCGGGTCCATTGCTCTCGGTCGGATTCCGCGGCGTCGGGGAGTAGCCCGGTCAGGCCCTGTTCGAGGAGCACCGTGCGCAGCTGTTCGAGGGTGACGCGTAGTTCGTCCGGGCGATCGAGTGAGCTCACGACCTTTTGGTTGATGCCCACCAGTTGGCTGGTTTCCTCGGGCATCAGCGGGGCGGCCCCGACGAGTACTCCGGCGGCGCGCACGCGTTCGGGTGCGGCGGCGGCGAATGCGAGCGCGTGCGGGCCACCGCCGGATCCACCGATGACGAACACCGGCCCGAGGCCGCGAGCGTCCAACAGCTCGGTCAGGTCGATCGCGCTGTCGGTGAGGCTACGGCCGGGTGCGGCGTCGCTGGCCCCGTAACCGGCCCGCTCGGGACTGATCACGTGCAGTCCCTGCCGGACGTAGCGTTCGTGGTGGTGCGCGACGCCGAGGCGCCCGCCGGGCGTGCCGTGCAGGAACAGCACGGGTAGGCCGTCGGGGTCGCCGTACTCGGCCCACGCGTAGTGGCGTCCGTCGCGCAGGGTGCAGATCGAGAGTTCGTTCACGCGTTCCTCCTGTGCGTCGGTTCAGCCGTGACCGTGATCGCGCAGCCGCGAATGCAGTGCCTGGGCTCGGACGCTGACGTGTTCGGCGGTCAGCTCGCTGGTCGTGGTGGCGCCGAGCAGTTGCATCGTGCGAGCGAACTCGGCCTGCATGATCGTGAGGGCGCGGGCCACGCCGGCCTCGCCGCCGGCCATGAGGCCATAGAGGTAGGGGCGGCCGACGAACACCGCGCGGGCGCCGAGTGCGACCGCGGCGGCGATGTCGGCTCCGCTGCGTACGCCGCCGTCGAGGAATACGCTCGTCGTGTCGCCGACGGTGTCGTGGATGTGGGGGAGTAGATCCAGCGGGGCGGGGGCGCGATCGAGTTGTCGTCCGCCGTGGTTGGACACGACGATGCCGTCGACGCCGACGCTGGCCAGGTTCTTCGCATCGCGCACGTCTTGGACGCCCTTGACCAGGATCTTCCCGGTCCAGACGCTGCGGATCCATTCCAGGTCGCCGAGCGTGATGCTCGGGTCGAACATGGTGTTGATGATCCCGGCGAGGTTGTCGGGTGCGCCGCCGACGGTGGCGAACCGGAGCGGCTCGCTGGTGAGGAAGTCCCACCACCAGCCTGGATGCCGGATCGCTTGCAGTGCGCTTCGCCACCGCAGTGCCGGCGGGATCGTCATGCCGTGGCGGACGTCGCGCAGTCGTGCGCCGGCGACCGGCACGTCGACGGTGAGTACGAGCACGTCGATGCCGGCGTCGTGGGCGTGGTCGAGCGTGTCCTGGGTGCGTGCTCGGTCGGTCACGACGTAGAGCTGGAACCAGTTCCACCCGTCCGGCGCTGCGGCACTGACCTCGGCCGCTGTGGCGGTGCCCATGGTCGAGAGCGTGTAGGGGATCCCGGCCGCGGCGGCCGCCCGGGCCACGGCCGGCTCGCCCGCGCGATGCATCATCCGGGTGAAACCGGTGGGCCCCAGCACCAGGGGTAGTGCGATGCGGCGGCCGAGCACTTCTGTGGCGGTGGATACGGTGCCGACGTCGCACATGATGCGTGGGTGGAAGGTCACCTGGTCGAATGCCTCGACCGAGGCCCGCAGCGATCGTTCCGCCTCGGCCGCGCCGTCGACGTAGTCGAAGACCATCCGGGGGACGCGGCGGCGAGCCAGCGCACGCAGGTCGGCGATATCGGCCGCGAACTGCACGCGTGTCCGCATCGTCGGCAGTGCCGGCCGCGGCGGGAGCAGCTCGCGGAGCTCCTTGAGCCGCGGCCGTCGTCGCGCTGAGGCGGTCATGCCGTCACGCTAGGGCTCAGACGTTCGGCGGTCCTTTGCTCTGCGAACCATTTTCGGCGATCCTCGTTTGTCCGTGAGCACAATGGGGATGATCATGGCGCGGACGGACCAGCGGAAGGAGCACCGGTGAGCTCGACAGTCGCCGACGTCGCAGAACGCCTCGGTCCGGCCCTGCTGGTCAGCCTGACCGGTGTGCCAGAAGCGAGGATCGCGGATCTGGTTACGACCGACCCCGCATTCCCTATCGTCATCGCGGCGCACGCCCTGGTCGTTGCGCCGGGTTACCGTCTCGATGAGGAGCAGTTCAACAAGCTCGTAGCTGAAGCCGGCGCGGCCGGCGCCGCAGGCATCGTCCTGAAGGGACACTCGACACCGAGACCCAACCCTTGGGATCTCGCGATCCTCGTCATCGAACCTAACGCGGACTGGGGTCAGGTTCTGGCGTTGCTGCGTACCGCGACCGCACTCAACAGCCCGACTGTATATCCGGAGGACTCGCTGTTCGGGCTGGCCGAGGCGATCGCCTCACTGTGCGGCGGGCCGGTCGTCCTGCACGACCCCGCGTGGCAATTGCTGGCCTACTCCGGTGGGCAGCCGATGGACGACGTGCGCAACGAGGCCATCCTCGGCCGCCGAGCGCCGACCCGGGCGTTGGACGGGCTCAGCGCGGCCGGCGTCCTCGAGCGGCTCGATCGCGGCGAGGTGGTGCGGCTCGCCGATGACGAGGTACCAGGACTGAGCCGGCGGATAGCGGTCGCTGCTCGGGCGGGCGCCGAGGTGCTCGCGACGATCTGGCTCCAACCGACCGAGCTGGAGCCGCCGGCTGACATCGAGGAGCGGCTGCGGCGGGCCGCCGACGTCGCGGCCCTCACGCTGCTGCGACATGCCGCATTCGGTCCGGGTGGCGTCATCGCCGGCGACGCCGCGTTCACGGCGTTGCTGGCCGGTAGCCGCACCGAACGGATTGTGGCCGAGCAGTTAGGAGTCGATGGCGAGGGCGGGTTCGTGCTGGCGGGACTGCGCCCGACCACGACGGATGCCCGTGATCGGGCAGCGACCGCGCGGCGGCTGCTCTCCCTCGCCCGAAGCCATTGCGACGCATACCGGGTGACGGCCCAAGCCGCCGTCGGGGTCGACACGGCGTACCTGGTCTTCGCCTGCGCCGATGCCGAGCAACGTCAGCACGCGGTCCGCGTCGTGACCGACATGTATGCCCGACTGCAGACCTCCGCGCCGCATCGGGCGATGGTCAGCTCGACGTATCGAGCGCTCGCGGAGACGCCAACGATCCGGCAGACCGTCGACGAGCTGCTCGAACTCTCCGAACGTCGCGGATGGAGCGGACTCACCGACAGCGACGACGTGGATGCGACTTGGCGACTGCAGCAGTTCCGCGAGGTCGCGCTGGCTCATCCGTCGCTGCTGTCCGGCCCGGTCGTGCGGCTGGCCGAGCACGACCGCACCCAAGGAACGGAGTTCGTCACGACGATGCGCGCGTACTTCGACAGTGTCGGCGATGTGAAGGCGGTCGGTGCACAGCTGGGCCTGCACCAGAACACCGTGCGCTACCGGGTCAACAAGGCACAGGAGATCGGTCGATTCAGCCTCGACCGTCCCGACGAGCGGCTACTCGTCGAGCTACAGGTTCGGCTGTTGACCTGAGCCACCGGATTGTCTTCCCGCACATCCGGGCCGACCTGTCGTTGGAACTCAGCACAGGACGATCCACCGGGCCGTCCTGGAATGCTGGACGGCACTCGCATTCCCGGGAAGGACTGCCATGCCGCTCGATTATGTCGTTGACGTGGTCGGCTCGGACGGACCGGCCATCCTGCTACTACCGGGCGGCGCATCGCCGAGTCGCGGCTTCTTCCCCGGGATGGATCGACTCCCCGGACACCGGATCGTGTCCTTGGACCGACCGGGAACAGGCCGGGCGGCGTCCACCGGTCCGGCGACGCTCACGACCGGTGCCGACGCCGCGGCCGCAGCATTGCGTGAGACGGGCTGTGCGCCGGCCGTCGTTCTCGGACAGAGCCTCGGTGGCGCCGTCGCGATGCAGCTCGCCATCGATCATCCAGACGTCGTCTCCGGGCTGGTCCTCATCGATCCGACGCCCTTCAACGACCCCATCGTCTGCCGGCAGGCTCGCTGGTTGTTCGAGGCGCTAGCACTGCCGACCCGGCTCCCGTACGTCGGCGCGCGGCTCGATGCGGCCATCTGGCAGTCGTTCGGCAGCAAGATCCCTCTCGCGGACGATGACGAGGCGCGCGAGGGCTGGCGAGTTCTCACCTCGGTCACACTCGCGACGACCACTCGCGCCGTTCGCACCCTCGCCGCTGACGGTGCGGCACTGACTGACCGTCTGCGTCCACTCGGGATACCGATGGTTCTCCTTGCGGCCGATCGCAAACCGGGAAGCCGGATTCATCGCGCTCACGAACAGCTCGTGCAGGTACTCGGTGGCCGGATCGAGAGCTGGCCCGGCGCCATTCACGCCGAGCAGCTTCATCGGCCCGAGAAGATCGTCGAACTCGTCCGCGACCTCGCTGCCGAAACGGCATCGGCGCGATGAAGCGGCGGATCCGCCGAGACGCTGCTGCACCTGAGTGAGCGATGATCATCGACGAGCAACGGATCATGCAGGACCTGGCGCGTTTCGTCGCGATCCCCTCAGTCAGTGCGGACCCGGCGCGAACTGACGACGTTGCCCGCTCGGCAGAGGTGGTTGCGGCCGCGTTCCGCCTGGTGGGTGTTGACGCCGCGCCGGTGGTCTCCGGTAATGGTTTGCCGGCGGTTGTCGGTCGGCTCGCCGGGCCGCCGGGGGCACCGACCGTGCTGCTGTACGCGCACCATGACGTGCAGCCGGTGGGTGATCTGGACGCGTGGCACTCGGATCCGTTCACGCTGACCGCCCGCGACGGCCGCGTGTACGGTCGCGGCGCGGCTGACGACAAGGGCGGGGTCGCCGTGCACCTGGAGGCGTTGCGCGCGCTCGGCCCGGAACCGCCGGTGTCGGTGGCGGTGCTCATTGAGGGCGAGGAAGAGATCGGCTCACCCACCCTCGCGGCGTTGCTGGCCGAGCATGCCGACCTCGTGCGCGCGGACGTCGTGCTGGCACCGGACGCGGTCAACGCCGGCCCGTTGGCACCTACGCTCACCGTCTCGCTGCGCGGGATCTTGAACGTGCTGGTAACGGTTCGGACCGCTGATCGGGCCTCCCACTCGGGCATCTTCGGCGGGGCGGTGCCCGATGCGCTCGGTGCCATGATCCGGTTGTTGGCCACGCTGACCGACGACGACGGCGCAGTCGCGGTGGACGGCCTGCATCCTGGCGTCAACGGCGCGGAAGGACCCGACGCGGCCGACCTGCACGCCGATAGCGGCCTGTCGCCGGGCGTCCAGCTCGTCGGGCGGGGATCGCTCGGCGCGCGGCTGTGGCACGGCCCGGCGCTGACCGTGACCGGCCTCGACGCTCCCGCGGCCGCCGGTGCCGCGAACGTGCTCACCCCGGTTGCTCGCGCCGCGGTCAGTCTGCGGCTGGCCCCGGAAGAAGATCCGGCCGACGCGTTCCGTGCCGTTGAGCAGCATCTGCGCAAGCACACCCCATGGGGCGCGCACCTGGAGGTGCAGCTGGTCGCCGCCGGGCGAGGCTGGCGCTCGGAGGCGACATCGGCGGTCGCCGGGTTGGCTCGCGAGGTCCTCGGGCAGGTCTTCGGGACGCCGGTCACTGACGTCGGTGTGGGCGGGGCCATCCCGTTCGTCGCCACGCTGATCGACTCGATGCCCTCAGCGGACGTGCTCGTCACGGCGGTCCAGGATCCGCAGACGCGAGCGCATGCCGCTGATGAGTCGGTGTCGGTGGCTGCGCTGGCCGCCGCGGCCCGGGCCGAAGCGGATCTGCTGAGCCGGCTGGGACATCGAACACCCAGCCCGATCGGCGAATAGCCGACGAACCGACCGAGGCGTTGTCGCTCAGAACAGCGACAGGCCCACGTATTCGGTCCGCGCACTAATTCTCGGCCGCCTCCGGCCACGCCACTCTGAACAACACGTTACGGCTGGTCGGCCGAACCCTGAGGAGCGCGTATGCCTATGGCGACAAGATCACCGAAGCGGTTCCGGCCGGCCGGGGCGCTGGCCATCGCCGCTGTACTGACGCTGGCCGCCTGCTCGAGCCGCTCGTCCGGAGGCGCGACCCATCAGGCCAGCTCGGGGAACCCGGCGACCGGGACTCCGATCAACATCGGCTACGCCAATACCGAAGGCAAGGGCGCGCTCTCCTTTCCGACCTACACGGTCGGCACCGAGCTGGCGATCAAGAAGGTCAACGCCGAAGGTGGCGTGAACGGACACCCCCTGGTTCTGGACAAGTGCCCGACCGACGGCACGCCCGCGTCCTCGCTCAGCTGCGCCAACACCTTCGTCCAGCACAAGGACGCAGTGGTGTTGAGCGCGGCTGATATCGGTGTCGACGCGATGGTGCCGGTGCTGAACGGCGCCAAGATCCCCGCCTTCTCGATCACATTCCAAGGCGTGAACGCGGCAGCGAACCCGCAATTCTTCCAGTTCGGACCTCCGCTGATGGCGGCCTTCTCGACTCCACTCGGAGTGCTCGCGCAGAAGGTCAAGAACATCGCCCTCGTCGATGCTGACGTGCCAGTCGTGCACCAACTGTTCAGCTCGACCATCAAGCCGCTGGCCGCACAGCTCGGTGTGCAGGTGCAACTGGTCACCTACGACGCCGCCGCGACAGATTTCACCTCGGTGATCGCCACGCTGAACGCCAACAAGAACGAGGGCGTGGTGATGCTCGGTGGTGAGGACGCGTGCAGCGCATTCGCCCAGTCCGCCACGACCCTCGGGTATCAGGGCCTCGTCATGATGGGTTCCTGCAATCACTTCATCGACAAGCTCGGCTCCAGGGCCGCCGGCTACTACTCGCTCGGCTATGTCTACCCGCCGAAGGCCCTCGCCGCCGCGCCGGCACCGAAACAGGCCCAGCTCAACCAATACCTCGACGAGGTCAAGCAGGCCGGCCTCGAGAGCAAGACCGACGTGCTGTCGCTCTACGGCTACGCCTCGATCATCGACCTCGCAGACGTCATCAAGACCGCCAAGGGTGAGGTCTCCGCCGCCACGGTCACCTCGGCCTTCACATCGCTGTCCGGCTTCGACAGCTTCGACGGCGACGTCATGACCTGCGCCCATCGGCCGGTCGCCCAAGGCTCGGCCTGTGACGCCAAGCTGCTGGTCCTTCAGGTCAAGTCCGACGGCACGCTGAGCGTCTACGGCGGCGGCTTCACCTCCGGGACCTGATGGCTCTCGACTCCTGACGAGGCGGTGACGTCGTGACCAACTTCTTGTTGCTGGCCCTGCTCGGTCTCGCGCTCGGTGCGCTCTACGCGGGCCTGGGCATGGGGGTCGTCGCGACATTCCGGGCCACCGGCGTCGTCAACATCGCCCAGGTCGGGCTGGGCATGTGGGGCGCGTTCGTCGCTGACGAGCTACATACCTCCGGGCGGCTGGTCCTGCCGTGGGTCGTCATCCCGTCCAAGGTCTCGTTGGGCAGCAGCTGGCCGGTGTGGCCGGCCGCCGCCGTGGGGGTGCTCAGCGCAGCTCTGCTCGGGGTGCTCGTGCAGCTGCTGGTCTTCCGCCCGCTGCGACACGCCCCGCCGCTGGCCAAGATCGTCGCCACCGTCGGGCTCCTGCTGACGTTGCAGGCTCTGCTCGTCCAGCAGTTCGGCAACACGCCCCGGCAGCCGGCGACCCTGTTGGCGACGGGTGTGTGGCACGCCTCGCTCACCGTGCCCGTCGACCGGTTCATCCTCGCCGGTATCACCGTTGTGCTCGCGCTCGGGTTGGCCGTCCTGCAACGGCGAACCTTGATCGGCGTCGCACTTCGGGCCAGCGCCGAGGACGAAACCGCAGTAGCGCTGGCCGGCTGGTCGCCGAACCTGCTCGCGGCGGTCGGCTGGGGCAGCGGCGCGGCCATCTCGGCGTCGCTGGTGATCCTGGCCGCACCCGACCTGGGGCTTTCGCCGACGACGTTCCCCGCGCTGCTCGTGCCCGGCCTCGCGTGTGCGCTGGTTGGACGGCTGTCGTCGGTGACGGTTACCGCCGTGGCCGGGCTGGTGCTGGGCGCGGTGCAGGCCGACGTCATCTTCCTCACCTCCAAGCCGTGGTGGCCGGACTGGGCCCGCACCGGACTGGGCGACGCCTTCCCGTTCGTCGTGGTAGCGATCGTGCTCGTCGTCATGGGCCGCAAGCTTCCAGAGCGGGGCTCGACCGTGACCGATCGTCTGCCGGCCGTGCCGCGCGGCCGATTGCGCTGGCCCGTCGTCACAGCCGCCGTCGGCGCCGCGATCGTGCTGCTCACGGCAACCTCGGGCGTCTACCGGTTCGGGGTGATCAGTTCGCTGGTGTTCGCCTTCTTCACGCTGTCGCTGGTCGTGGTCACCGGACTGGTGGGGCAGGTCTCGCTGGCGCAGGCGGCGGTCGCAGGTGTCGGAGCCTTCGCCCTGGTCAAGGCAACGCCCGGCATCCCGTTCCCGCTCAACATCGTGTTCGGCGCGCTCGCCGCGACGGTCGCGGGCCTGATCATCGGAGTGCCGGCGCTGCGCATCCGCCACGGCCAACTGGCGGTCGTGACCCTGGCCGCAGCGGTCGCCGTCAACTCCTTCATCTTCGGCAACAACGTGCTCAACCCGCCCGGACAGAACGCGCTGCCCCATCCGCGACTGTTCGGCGTCGACTTCGCCGTACAGCAAGGTGCGAAGATCGCGCGGCTGCAGTTCGGGTTCTTCGTCCTGGTCGTACTCGCCGTAGCCTGCTTGGTCGTCGCGCAGTTGACCCGCGGGCGATGGGGTCGCCGCTTTCTGGCGGTGCGTGGTGACGAACGGGCCGCCGCAGCGGCCGGGGTCGACGTCGCCCGCACCAAGTTGATGGCGTTCGCGCTCTCGTCGTTCCTGGCCGGCGTCGGGGGAGCGCTGCTGGCCTACAGCCAAGGACAGGCGGCCACCGAGTCCTTCGCGGTGCTCGTCGGCATCTCCTTCGTCGTCTACGCCTACCTCGGTGGGATCACGAGCGTCACCGGTGCCCTGGTCGCCGCCGCCGCCGCGCCGGCCGGCCTGCTCTACGTCGTCTTGAACAACGTCGTCGACCTCGGCAATTGGTACGGCCTGGTATCCGGCGTCGGACTGCTCATCGCCATTGTCAGCAATCCACAGGGTGCGGTCGGCGCGGTGGCCCAGGTTCGAGACCGGTTGCTGCGCGGACGCCGCCGGCCGGCCCTGCCCCGACCAGAACCAGCCGACCCAGTCACAGTGGCAACCGTTCCACAGCGGCTGCTGCTCGACGTGCACAACCTCTCGGTTCGCTACGGCGGCGCGGTCGCGGTCGACGCCGTCTCCTTCCAGATCCACTCCGGTGAGATCGTCGGCCTGATCGGCGCGAACGGCGCGGGCAAGAGCAGCCTCATCGACGCGATCACCGGATTCGTACCGGCCAGCGGTGACGTGCGCCTGTTGGACAAGTCGCTCACCCGTCTCGGCCCGGCCGCTCGCGCCCGCGCCGGCCTGGCTCGGACGTGGCAGTCAACCGCCCTGTTCCTGGACCTGACGGTTCGCGACAACGTCGCGGTCGCTGACACGACAGCGCACCCGGGCGACTTGCTGCGCGATGTCCTCGGCCGGCGCGGGAGGACCGACGGCGTCGACCGAGCGCTCGTCGCCGCCGGAGCCTGGCCGTTGGCCGACCAGCTACCGACGCAGCTCTCGACAGGACAACAGCGCACAGCTGCCCTGGCGCGGGCGCTCGCCGGCGCGCCGACGGTGCTGCTGGCCGACGAGCCCGCAGCCGGGCTCGATCCGAACGAGCGCCCGCTGCTGGCCGAACGGCTGCGCGCCTTCGCCGACAGCGGTGCCGGCGTGCTGCTCGTCGAGCACGACCTCGAACTGGTGTTGCAGACCTGCGATCGCGTCGTCGTGCTCGACCTCGGCCGCGTCATCTACGCTGGCGAGCCGGCCGGCGTGCGGTTGGACCCCGGAGTCGTGGCCGCCTACTTAGGTGTGCCTGTCGAGGACGCCCGCCACGAGGTGACCGTGCCATGAGCGCCATCGCCGTCCGTGACTTGCATGCCGGCCGTCTCGGCGTCGAGGCGGTCCACGGGATCGACCTCACCGTGGCCGCCGGAGAAGTCGTGCTGCTCATGGGGCCGAACGGTGCCGGCAAGACCACAACCCTGCTCACGATCGCCGGTG
>Ga0137412_10002745_pt1 | contig 13938 bp, 13 predicted proteins | sample CZODoug2_1_16fun_FD_122160 | JGI IMG/M metagenome (GOLD analysis project Ga0137412, IMG submission 122160) | Vadose zone soil fungal communities from Angelo Coast Range Reserve, California, USA - CZODoug2_1_16fungal (Hybrid Assembly) | ecosystem: Environmental > Terrestrial > Soil > Vadose zone... | reverse complement strand
AATAAAGTGATATTGGTGACCGGCGCTACGTCCGGAATCGGACGCGCGAGCGCCGAGCTCTTCGCAAAAGAAGGCGCGAAGGTTGCCCTCACCGGCCGCCGCTCCACCGAAGGCGCGGAAGTCGTCGCGGCGATCCGCAAGGCGGGCGGGTCGGCCCTGTTCATTCAGGCCGACCTGACGCAGATTGATTCGATCCCCGCCATCATCAGGAAGACCGTCGACGAATTCGGCCGGCTCGACGGTGCATTCAACAACGCCGGCACGACCGGCGGCGGCCCGATCGAGACACTCGACGAGGCGACCTGGGACCGCATCGTCGATACCAACCTGAAGGCCAGTTACTTCGCTCTGCAGGCGGAAGCGGCGCAGATGAAGCAACAGGGCCACGGCGCGATTGTGTTCAACAGCTCGGTGTTGGCACAGATCGCAGCTCCTGGCACGAGCATCTACAGCGCCAGCAAGGGCGGAGTCGATGCGCTCACCCGCGCCGCAGCTGTGGAGCTCGGACCGTTCAACATCCGGGTCAACTCAGTCAACCCGTCCATCACCCGGACACCGATGACGAGTGCCCGCATCACCAGGAATGCCGATGGCTCGGAGGCGCATCCCCTGGCGGTCAACATTCCCCTGCGGCGGCTCGCCGAGCCGGAGGAAATGGCGCAGGTTGCACTGTTCCTGCTGTCTGACCGGGCTTCGTATGTCAATGGGCAGACAATTGTGGTGGATGGTGGGCAGAGTGCTGCCTGATTGTCAGGACCGCGCCCGTGTAAGTAGCTGTTCGTACAAGGGCGCGGGATTGTCAGTTGGGAGGATACATACCGCGATCTCATGCGGTGGCGGCCCTTCCTTGCAGAAATGCCCGAGCGCACGGGCATCGACCTTGTCGCACCAGACGCGCGCGCCCAGAAAGGCCCTCGGAAGCGCGCGGCAAATTCCCCCCGCGTCATTCTGGAAGTGGAATTCCCACAAGTCCGCCACTGCCACTGAAATCGCCTCGGCAGCGTTCCACCGCCGCCGAACGGTTACCCGCTCTTCGGACATTCTCTATCCGTGAATCAGGTGATAGCCAATGCCGGTGACCCCCAGAAACACCGCGCCGGCAAGGCTCACAATGATTGCCACCATCCCTATCCAGCTCGCCGGATGTGGCTTCCGTCGCGTTATCAGGTCATACGTGAGCAGTAAAGCAAACATGATGAGCAGCCCGACGATCGCGTAGTTTCGCCCCGCCTCCATGCCGCCAGCGAAAATCGGCCACCGTGGAAATCGCGCGAGCGCAGGTCCTACGATCGACATTGAAGCGAGCAGCATCAGCCGTTTGTGCGCGTCCGGCCGCGCGCGAAACGCAACAGCGAGCGACACGAACGCCGCAAACATCACCAGTGTGAAGAAGTTTCCCCAGACGACCACATTCTCGCCGTCGGCGGGTGAATCGAGCTGGGAGATCAACAGCAGATTGGCGAGCGTGCCGAGCACGATGACAATAGCCGCATAACCGGCTGCGATGTACCCCAACCGGCGATGCACGCCTATTCGCTGCGAACGGATCAGCCACCCTTGTACTACGGTCAGCACAAACCACCCCGTGAGGATTGCACCATGCACGTGCAGCAAGGCAGGAAGCTGGTGAGTGTGAGGAAAAGTCGCGCGCAGATAGAAACTCGGTGCGAACCCAATCAGAACAACGAGCAGCAGCACGACGTGCGCGCCCAGAAAGAAGCTGGGACGGCTGCTCACCCGGCCGAGGGTCGCACTGAGCTCAGGAGATTCGCTCGCCATTATCCCATCAACTCTTCCAACCCAGGTAGTCGCGTTTCCCCACCTTCACCCCATTGTGCCGCAGAATGTCGTGCGCGGTGGTCACATGAAAGAAGAAGTTGGGCAGCAGAAACTGTAGCACGAACACATCGCCGGTCATGACGGCGTTGTTGAGAAATTTCAGCTCCACCTTGCGCTCTTGCGCACCGCGCAGGTGCTCGGGCGTGACCGTCTTCAGAAATGCCACCGTATCGGCAATGCGCTTCTTCAAGTCCTCGAGTGTCGTTTCCGTGTCCGCGAAGCCCGGCGCCTGCAGGTCCGTCAGGCGCGGGATAGCGCCCTTGGAGGTATCGCTGGCCCGCTGCACCTGCCCCGAAAGCGGCAACATATCCGGCGCCAGCCGCGCATTCACCAACACCTTCGGGTCGATCTTGTTGTCCACCGCGAATGCGGCCGCCCGGTCGAGGTATTCATCGAGAATACCCAGGCCGCGGATCAGGACGGGGATAGTCGCGTCGTACATTGAAATTGCCATGGAAACTCCAGTGCGTGCGTTGCGGTTTCAGATCTGAGCCGTCCCACCATCAACAAACAACTCAATGCCGTTCACAAAGCTCGAGTCATTCGCGGCCAGAAACAACGCCGCGGTGGCGATCTCCCGCGGCTGGCCGATCGTGCCGCGTGGAATCAGTGACACAAAGTAGTGCTTCGCGTCCTTCGGAATCTGATCGAAGACGCCCGTCTCGACCGGGCCGGGACTGAGGACATTGACACGGATGTTGCGCGACTTGAGATCATTGAGCCAGGTGCGTGCGAAAGAGCGGACGGCTGCTTTGGTTGCGTTGTAGACACCGAAGGCGGGGAAGCCTTTGATACTCGCTATTGAACCCGTCAGCAGGATCGATCCGCCATCCTTCATCAGAGGCAGGGCCTTCTGCACAGTAAAGAGAGTGCCGCGCATGTTGACACCGACGATGCTGTCAAAATGCTGCTCGGTGATCTCCCCGATGGACGCGAACTCGCCGATTCCCGCACTCGCATACAAAATGTCGATGTGCCCCTGCAGCGATTTCACAGTCGCATAGAGGCGGTCGAGATCGGCCAGGTTGGCCACATCGCCCCGCACACCCGTGACATTGCGGCCGATTTCCTGCACCGCCGCTTCGAGTTGCTCCTGTCGCCGCCCTGTGATGAACACATACGCACCCTCATCGACGAACAGTTTCGCGGTCGCGAGGCCCATGCCCGAAGTAGCTCCCGTGATGACCGCCACTTTGCCTTCCAACTTACCCATGATCGTTCTCCCGTGAGGTGGTGTGATTCGATGGGAGATAGAATGGATTCATGCTTTCATGATCATAAGCATGGATTTTTGGATATCATATATTCATTTACTGCATGAATTGGCGCCATGGACCGATTCCTTCTCATGACCTGCTTCGTCCGGGCGGTGGAAACCGGCAGTTTCTCGGCGGTCGCGCGGGAGCTCGATATCGGGCAGCCGAACGTGAGTCGCTACGTAGCGGCCCTCGAGGCGCACCTGGGGACACGCCTGCTCCATCGCTCGACGCGGAAACGGACGCTGACCCCGGAGGGCGAGCGCTTCTATTCAGAAGCGCGACGAGTCCTCGATGCACTGGCCGAAGCGGAATCGAATGCCCGGGGTGAAGATCTGCCCAGTGGTTTGCTGCGAGTCGCCTGCCCTACCTCACTGGGACGCACGCAGATACTCCCGCGAATCAAACCGCTGTTGGAACAGTATCCGCAGATGCAGATCGACCTGCAGATCAGCGACCGCTACATCGATCTCGTCGAGGAAGGGGTCGATCTGGCGCTGCGCATCGGGCCACTCGCCGACAGCGCTCTGCGAGCCACCCGGATCGGGACCTCGATCCGGGTGTTGGTTGCGAGTCCGGGCTACCTGGAGCGCCATCCCGCGCCGCTCGAGCCCGAAGACCTCGTCAACCACAATTGCATCGTCTATTCCCTGTCACAGTCGGGTCCAAACTGGCGATTCCGTGACGGCGATGTGGCTGTCAGTGGCAACTTCAAAGTCAACACACCGGACGGCATCTATGCGGCTGTGACCGACGGGCTGGGAATTGCGCACGCACCGCTGTGGCTGGTGGAAGATGCGCTGCGGACAGGAAAAGTCCGCCTGCTGCTGCACGAATTCATGGGGCCACCGGCTCCCATCAGCTTCGTGTACTCCGTCAACCGGCTGCTGCCGCGGCGCGCCCGCGTATTCATGGATTACATCAGCGCGCAATTCAGGAGGCTCCCCTCTTTGAATGAGCATGGCCTGGACAACCTGCTGCGCACCCTCAAATGACATTCACCTCGTGCAGCGGCCGGTTCTCGAGCATCCGCTCATACGACAGATCGGACAGATCCAGCGTTACAAACCGCCCGTGACAGATCAACTCCGCGACCCCGCGACCCACCACCGGCGCCTGTTGTATCCCGTGCCCCGAGAAGCCGTTCAGCATGAGCAGGTTGGCAATCTGCGGGTGAAATCCCACGATCCCGTTGTGATCGAAAAGATTCATCTCGTAGTACCCGGCCCAGGCGCGCTCCAGCCGAGCCGCTTCGAACGCGGGAATACGCTCCGCCAACGCGGGCCACAACACCGACTCGAATGACTCGTAGTCAGGATCGAGGGGCGCGTCGTCGGGATCGGTGTTGGGCGGCATGCCGGCGATGTAGTTGGGCCCTTCCGGGCGGATCCAGAACCCTGATGGGTCGACGAGCAGCGGGAAAGGCTCCAACTTCGTGGGACACGAGATGACATACACCGTGCGTCTGCGAGCCGCAACGGGCAAGTCGAACCCGGCCAACCTGGCAACCGAGCGCGCCCATGGGCCGGCCGCATTCACCACAAAGCGGCTCGCAATCTGTGCACCATCGGCGAGTCGGACACTCTCGATGCGACCCCCGTTTGTGCCCATCCCACAGACTTCACCGCGAAGATAAGTCGCGCCTTGCGCTCGTGCCCGGGCTCTGAAGGCCGTCAGAAGCGCATAACCGTCAAACCATCCTTCGCCACTGAGCCCGAGAGAGCCGGCCAGGAGATCGTCGGTATGAAGCCAGGGAAAGCGCGTCGCCAGCTCAGACGGACTCAGTAGCGCTACATCGGCGCCCAACTCCCGTTGGATTGAGTTAGCCCGGCGCAGGGAGGCGAGTCCGGAAGTTTGCGCAAGATACAGGTAGCCGCGTTCCTTCAAGCCAATATCGACATAGGCTCCCGGCACCTCGAGCAACTCATCAGCCTGCCGCATGAAGCCGATGCTCGCCTGGGAAATCCGGATATTGATGGGGGTCGTGAATTGCTGCCGGATGGAAGCGGCGGACAATGCAGAGGAAGCCGTCGAGTAGGTTGGGTCCCGCTCGATCACCACGACCGACACACTCGGGTCGAGTCGCGTCAGCCAGTAGGCCAACGCCGACCCCATGATGCCGCCACCCACGATCGCGACGTCCGCTCGACTGAACGTCATAGCCTCCTCCGGGCGCTCAAAGACGCACTTTACGGCCGGGGCCTGGCCGCCAGGAGGTCCAGTCGGGCTACTTTCCGGCAGCCACCTGCGCCAGTGCCTGCTCGAAAGCCTCCACGGGCTGGCCTCCCTGGACCAGATATTTGTCGTTCAGGATAACAGCCGGGACCGCATGAATCCCATTGCGCAGATAGAGTTGTTCGCGGGCGCGAACCTCTTCGGCATATTCAGCGGATGCCAGAATCGCGCGGGCACGCTCGGGATCGAGCCCCACGTGTGCCGCCAATTCAACCAATACTTCGCAGTCGCTGGGGTTACGGCCTTCGCTGAAGTACGCCGCGAACAGAGCTTCCTTCAGGGCCGCCTGCTTGCCGGCGCCTTCGAGCTCGGCCCAATGCAACAGCCGATGTGCGTTGAAGGTGTTGTAGATCCGTCCGCGCTTCGCCATATCAAAGGTAAAGCCGAGTTGCGCACCGCGGGAGGCAATAGCTTCCCTGTTGCGCTTCACCTGCTCCTGGGTCGAACCATACTTCTCGGTGATGTGCTCCACCAGGTCCTGCCCTTCCGGCGCCATCTGCGGGTTGAGCTCGAAGGGTTGGAAGTGAATGTCGGCACTCACCTGTCCCTCGAGACGCCCCAAGGCCGCCTGCAAGGACTTCAGGCCGATCACACACCAGGGGCAGGACACATCCGACACGAAATCTATCTTGATATGGGCAATCTTGATCCGGGCGCTCATTTCGTCCTCATCAAATTGAACGGGGCAGCTTCGCCGCGACGTTCCAACCCAACATGTTGTAGATCCGGTAGCGCCACAGGCCCGCGTACTCGTGCAAGGCCAGGTCCAGCAGCAGGAAGTTCTGCGCCTGCGGCACGAGACTCACCGGCGCGCTCATGAAATCGGAGCGTACCGGCAGCGCGCGGATACCAAAGTGGGTGAAATACAGAACGCCGCGACGCAGATGAAATCCGGAGGTAACCAGGACCACCTGGTCCTCGGGATGCTCATCCAACCAGGCTGCACAGTATTGGGCGTTTTGCCAGGTATTCAAGCTGCGGCTTTCCAGCACCAGGTCGGACGGGTCGACGCCTGCTTTGAGCAGGGCATCGCCGTACACCTTGGCTTCGGAAACGCCGGCCTGGAGCGTGTCGCCGCCAGAAACGACGAGGGAGCAGGCTTTGGCGGCGTGTTTGCATTGGAGATACAGCTCCAGTGCCTCGAGCACCCGGCCATGAGCGACGAGCGGTACCTCAACAGAACCCGTACCCGCCACGCGCTGAAGACCCCCACCCAGGACGATGATGGCGACCCGCGGCTGCCAGGCCAGAATCGGCTCCGCTTCGTAGCCGCTTTGGAGCTGCCTCAGCAGTTCGTCGGGAAGCGGCCCGCAACCCACGGCGAAGAACAGAATCGCGCCGATGACGACAACAATGCGAGCGCTGCGGCGCCGCTTGCGCAGATGTAGCCCGAGTGCGAGGACCGCGAGCAATGTGAGGAAGATCATCGACATGTGCGCAGGGTAGCAAATCAGCCCGCGCAGCCCGAGTCGGACCGGAAATGAGACTTTCGTCTCACTCATTCGTGACACGGATCACGGCCCGCGACAACTATGTCAATTACGGTTGGTCTGTTGAAGAATGAGTCAAACGAAGGTGTGAGTCGTGTTTGCTGCGTTCAAGATCATCGCTACGATCATGCTGGCCTGCGCATCCATTGCCGCGGCTATTGTTGAGTCAGCGCATCCGCTTCTGTTTGCTTGTCTGTGCGCCGCGTTCGTGGTCGGCATAGTGGGCGCGGAGGGCTATCGCTGGTATCGCAACAACACCGTGCGTTCCTCGATTCCCAGATAACAGCCGCGTCGACGGCTAGGTCACGGCAGCTTCCGACACTCGGGTGAGCCGCGGGCTCAGCGCGTGAATCACCACAATCCCAACGATATACGCGCCACCGGCGAGCGCGAAGATGGGCTGATAGCTGCCGAACACATCCAGTATGTAGCCGTTGTACTTCGACATCAGCATCCCGCCGACTGCTCCGGCCATGCCACCGATTCCGACGACCGAACCGACCGCCACCCGCGGGAACATGTCAGATGGCAGTGTCATGAGGTTGGCTGACCAGGCCTGATGAGCGGCGGTCGCCAGCCCGATAATGGCCACGGCAACCCACAACTGGCTGACAAACTGTGCAATCACGATGGGAATCACCGCCAGTGCACACACCGACATGGTGAGCTTGCGAGCGGCATTGGCCGTGCGGCCGGATTTCATTAACTTCGACGAGCTCCAGCCGCCGGCGACAGAGCCGATATCCGACAACAAGTAGATGGCCACGAGCGGCGGACCGAATGACTTCAGGTCGAGGTTGTAGCGTTTGCTGAGAAAGTCCGGCAGCCAGAACAGGTACAGCCACCAGATGGGATCGGTGAGGAACTTGCCCAGTGCGTAGGCCCAGGTTTCCCGCAGCCGCAACAGCTTGAACCAGGATACCGGCGCCGCGGTCATGGGCGCGACGGAATCCTCGCCGGAATGAATGTAGGTCAGTTCGGTTGCCGACACCTTTTTGTGCGCTGACGGGCTGCGATACATCGCGAGCCATGCAATCAGCCACACGAAGGTGGCAACACCCGTCGCAATAAACGCGGCACGCCAGCCCCACGCCAGGGTAATCGCGGGAACGACGAGCGGCGTTATGATCGCCCCGATGTTGGAGCCCGCGTTGAAAACGCCAACCGCGAGCGCCCTCTCCTTCTGCGGAAACCACTCCGACACGGCCTTCAGGCTGGAGGGAAAGCCCCCGGACTCGCCCAGGCCCAACGTGAAGCGCACCAACGCGAACTGGGTTATGGAGTGAACAAAGCCGTGCGCTATGTGGGACAGCGTCCAGACTGAAAACGCCACCGCGTAGCCGAGCCGCGCGCCAATCCGGTCGATGACCGGCCCGAACCCCAGGTAGCCGATGGCATAGGCGCACTGGAACCAGAAAACGATGTCCGCGTAGGAGGATTCGGTCCACTTGAACTCGGCCTGCAGGGTGGGCTTGAGCACCCCGATCGTCTGCCGATCGATATAGTTGATGGCGGTTGCCGCGAACAGCAACCCGCAGATCATCCAACGGTAGCGGCCGACGCGCGCCGGCGGCACGTCACTCATCTGCAAGTTCATTGCTTGCGCGGGTCAAAATCCGGCTTCTGCTCACGTACATACTTTTCCCAACTCGCACGGTCGTGGAAGTCCAGGCCCTTGTCCCACGCGGCACCCATGTAATAAACGAACGGCTTGCCCGGTTCCACCTTCACCATGACGAGATAATTCTCCGCGTCCTGGCGCACCTCCAGCAGCGACTTCGGGTCGACCATCAGCGCGATGCCCATAGTGCCCTTCACTGGATCCGTCGGCTCCCAATAGGATACCCGGCCTGCCCCCAGGTCCTTGGTAAATACGCCGGAGCCGTTGGGCCCTTTGCGCTTGGTGATGCCGATGCCGACAATCAACGGGTCCGGCTTGTCGGAGCCGATAGTGGACACCATACGCGTGAAGTTGGTACCGAGCGGCAGGGTAAACGTCCGCGTCTCCCAGGCCTTGCGGTCCACATCCACCGGCCAAGGCGCATAGTCCACTTTAAAAGCGGCAACGTCAGGGCCGTTCTTCAGGATCTCGTGGCTCTTCCAGTTACGCGAGACCCAGAGCTTGTTGTCCTGCCAGATCCCTAAGCCGCCGGCGCCGCGAGTGGTGTGGACGTCGTAGAAGTCGAGACCTTCGCCGTGGTAGGCATGTTGGCTGCCGGTCTTCAGCTGCCGATCCATGTAGGGCCAGCGAACATTCTTGCCCCAGGCATCGATACCGGAGCTCGAAGGTGGCTCGGCTGCCTCGAGAGCCTTGCCGTAGATCCGATGCGCGGTCCGGTCATTCTCCCAGAGGATGTCGTCGTAGCGGTACGGCGCGAGCATGGCCACCGCACGTGGCTTCTGCCCCTCGGCATCGGGGCGCGGCAACGGCGCCTCGAGCGGTGGCATTTGCGCCAACACGGTGGCTGCGGCGGCGCCGAGAACAATCGGTAGAATTCGTTTGAGCACGATGTTTTCCCGCTGATCAGATTTCCGTTCGCAGACCCAACATGCGGCGCTGTTCGGCCATCTTCTCGCGCGTCTGCTCCAGCGCGTCGGACTCCGCCAGCCCCAGGAGGTCATCGATCACTTGCGCAAGGTGACCATGCATGGCCTGCCGGGCTGCCTTTGGATCACGCGTGCGCAAGGCCCCCGCAATCTTGCGATGCTCGCCCACGAAGTCGCCACGGCTATTCGTTCGGGCACGCCGCAAGGCGGCCGCGCAGCCTGAGGATTGTTGCCGCAGGGTCCAAAGATCCTCCACCGTAGCGGTAATCGCAGCATTGCCGGTTGCTCGTGCAATGGTCAGATGAAATTCCAACTCGTGCTTCTCAAATTCTTCCGCCGCAATGTCGCGCGTCATGTCCGCAACCAACCCCTCCAGCAGCGCCACCTGCTCGTCGGTAATGATGGCGGCCGCCAGAGCACAGGCCTCGCCCTCGAACAACCGCCGCGCTTCGGCCAATTCCAGCGCACTGACATCCCGCTCGGCTGCGTCCTCCGCGATCTGTCGAGCGGCTTTGACGTACACGCCGGAACCCTGGCGTGCTTCGACCAGGCCTTGGAATTCGAGCGCGATCATTGCGTCCCGGATGGTTGGGCGGCTGACACCGAAATCATCTGCGAGCTCTCGCTCGGATGGCAGCCGGTCGCCGGGTGCATAGCGGCCGTCCTCAATGGCGGCCGCGATCGTTCTGGCAATCTGTTGATACAGCTTTTGCTGGGTGTCTTGGGGGCCGACATTCATGGCGACAAGGACCTGTGAGGAAGCGCTCATCGTAGAGGAGTCGCGTGAGAGGACAAGGAGCCTTTGGTTCTGCCTGCAGACTGAAGTCCGGAAACTTCGCTGGCAGCCAGCAGGAATGCGCCAACGCCGTAGAGTTGGGTATCGTCGGCGCTGACCTGATCGGGTCCCGCCCCTATGCGTTGTACCCAGCCGAGCCTTCCGTCCTGTTGCACCGCGGCCGTCAGCGCGCGCCAGCCGCGATTAACGGCACGCCTATGACGTTTGTCATGCAACAGCCCGTGATTGATGCCCCACGCCAGACCGTACACAAAGAAACCTGTGCCGCTGGTCTCGGGTGTGCGTTGGGGCTCGAGCAACGAGACAGGCCAACATCCATTGGCTCCCTGCAAGCTCGTTATCCGTTCGGCCATCTGTTTGAACAAGGCTTCGTACCGCGGGCGGCTCGGATGAGCGGCGGGCAGGTCAGTGAGGATGCGAGCCAGTCCCGCAAACACCCAGCCGTTGCCGCGGCCCCAGAAAATCTTGCGACCTTTGGCGTCACGTTGGGCGATAAAACGACTGTCTCGGTAATACAAACGCTCTGTACGATCGTATAGATAGTCGGTCGTGGCCCAGAACTCCGAGTCCGCGTGTGCCAGGTAGCGTTTGTCTGCAGTAGCTTTCGACAGGGCAATCCACGCCGGTGGCGCCATGAACAGTGCGTCACTCCAACACCAGCGAGCCTGGCAAAACGGTGCCCCGCCTTCGGGGGGTGCGAACTCGAAGTCCAGTGAAACGGTGGACGGCTCAGCCAGTACCGCATCAAAGCGCGACCGGATTGGAATCAGCTTCGCAGGATCGTGGGTGCGCTCGGCCGCCCAGATCCAGACCGCACCCGTTGCATCGGCGTCGGCGTGGCGGGGTCGATTGTCGAATCCCCAGGCTTCGGTCGCTCCGTGAGCCAGCACGGCATCCGCGTAATGAGCGTCACCGCTCGCATCGGCAAAGTGGCTGAGGCCGATATAGAAGGCGGCCTGAATCCAATCGCGGGGCGACTGCGTGTCGCGGCGATGGGCTTCGAGGGACACGTAATCGAAATTATCCAGGTGGGCCAGCTGCCAGTCGGCCACCCGGGATCCCACTTCGCGGACACCCGCGGCTCGCGCGCGGGGTTGCGCGGTCATCGCAGTGGCTGAGAACAGGGCAATCGCGGCAGCCCACCCTCCCAGCGCCCAAACGCGTCGCAGCTTCATGCTATGCCAGACCCCCTCACGTTCGGCATGACCAGTTGCTCGCCCCCGCCGAGAGCTTAGTTGACCAGTTCCCGGAGCGTTTGACCAGTGGTTGGTGCAAGGCATCATCGAGACAATTCCCTGTCTTCGGTAACCCACTGATTCTAGGCCTCAGTGTGAGAAATGAGAACCTGTAAGGCCATACATACTTGACAAGCTAAGGCCTTATTGGGCATTTTGGTCTTACCAAATTACAGGACATAGGGCTTTCTGGCTATACCAATTTGTCCGGTTGGTGTCTCAACCCGCGCATGGCGCGCGGGTGCATAGGAGGGGGTTCATGAACAGGTCTCAACGTGCCATTTTGGCATCGCCGGCTGCGATTGCCATTGCAGCTATTGTTGGCAACTTGGCAGCCGGCTTGGCACACGCCGAGGACGCACCCACACCGGGCGGCCTGCAGCTGGAAGAAGTGCTGGTAACCGCGACCAAACGCTCGGAGAGTCTCCAGAGCGTACCGGTGTCAGTCACCGCATTAACCGCGGGTGTGTTGGAACGCGGAAACACCCGCGAGTTGGGCGACTTGGTGAAGCTGTCACCCGGGTTGACGATCTCTTACGGCTCGCAGCCGGGCAACTTCGCCATCAGCATGCGCGGCATCGGTACCTTTTCTAACGGTATCGCTGTCGAATCGGACGTCGCGGTAGTCGTAGACGACGTCCCATACGGCTTCCAGGCGGCCGCTTTCCAGGACTTGATCGATGTCGACCGCGTGGAAGTGCTGCGCGGTCCGCAGAGCACACTGTTTGGTAAGAGCGCCATCGCCGGTGTTCTCAACATCGTCACCGCTGCTCCAACCCATGAGTGGACTGGCAAGGCGAGCGTCCTGGCCACCAACGATTCGGAGAAGCGCGGCAGCTTCACGGTCTCCGGACCGCTCATTGACACTGTCCGTGTACGCCTCACCGTCTCGGACAGCGACTACGACGGCAACATCAAGAACATTACGACTGGCCGGAAGATAAATGGCAGCTCGGGTCTGACGGCCACGGGTAAAATTGAATGGACGCCCACTGATAATCTGACTTTCAGCCTGGCGCCCCGCTTCAACCGCAATGAATCCACCTGCTGCGCCAGCCCACTCACTTCCCTGACACCCGGCCTGTTCTACCAGGGCGAGCCGGGCTTCCCGGCGTCAACCGTGTTGGCGGGCATCCCGATTGGTCCGGGCAATCATTACATCCGCAATGACACTCGCCCCAACGGGGGCGATACGAAGACCACCGGCGCGACCGGCCGGGTCGACTATCATTTCGATGACAGCTCGTTCATGAAGGGCCACAGCTTCTCGTCCATCACCTCGATCGATCATTGGAGAATGTTCGATTACCAGGACATCGACGGCCTGGACGCGCCCTTTCTGCTGGGCTTCCCCGTATCTGCGCCGTCGGGAATCAACAGCGGAGCGGCGATTCGCGGCTACTTCCACGAGAAGTCTTACACTCAGGAATTTCGCCTGACCTCACCGGATGACACTCGACTGCGCTATGTCACCGGCCTGTGGTTCGCCCGGAACGACCTGGACCGGTACCTGGGACGCGGTCCTGTGTTGCAGCAGGCCAGTTACCTCGCAAAGACCAGCAACGAGAATTACGCGGTCTTCACCAACGCGACCTACGACCTGACGGAGAAATTCGGGCTCGTCGCCGGCCTGCGTTTCAACAAGCAGAAAATTGATTATACCTTTGACAACTACAACGTTACTCCCAACGCGCATTTTGGCGGCGCCAACCAGGAGAACTCCGTCACGGGCAAGGGCGGCATCCAGTACAAATGGACGCCGGACATCATGACGTTTGCCACGTATTCCACGGGCTACAAGGGCCAGGCCTACGATCTCGTGAGCACCTTCAACGCGCGCGTGGCCTCGCACATGCCGGTGCCCCACGAGACCGCGAAGAATTACGAAGTGGGAGTGAAGAGCAGCCTGTTCGATCGGCGCGTGTATTTCGACCTGACCCTGTTCCATTCGGATTTCTACGGGTTCCAGACCTCGGTTACCCAAACCCTGCCGGATGGCACCTTCCTGACGTCCCTCAACAGCGTGGGTCACCTGAAAACCCAGGGTGTGGAACTGGACACCGCCGCCAAGGTGACCACCAACTTCCAATTGAACGGCTCCCTCGCGTACACCGAGGCTACCGTGGCTGAATTCCCCAATGGCCCCTGCTACAACAATCCGAGTCAGACTCTCGCGCAGGGCTGCTATGTGGACGCTACCAACAGCAAGGTGCAGGACCTGAAGGGCAAGCCGCTGAACAGCGTGCCGAAGTTCAAAGGCAACATTGGCGGCGAATACGACCAGCCGCTGGGCTCGCTGCCGTTTGGAGCGTTCGCCACCTTCGCCTACCGGATCCAGAGCAAGGTCAACTTCTCGCTGAGCCAGGACCCCCGGACGATTCAGGGCGGCTACGGCATTGCGGATTTCGGCGTCGGAATCAACGACAACAACGGTCACTACAAGGTGACCGCCTTTATCGACAACGCATTTGACAAGAACTATGCGTCCAGTATCGGTAACGGCCCGGCAGGCTTCAGCGCCCCCGGCGTAATCGCTTTGG
>Ga0137412_10002744_pt1 | contig 13948 bp, 15 predicted proteins | sample CZODoug2_1_16fun_FD_122160 | JGI IMG/M metagenome (GOLD analysis project Ga0137412, IMG submission 122160) | Vadose zone soil fungal communities from Angelo Coast Range Reserve, California, USA - CZODoug2_1_16fungal (Hybrid Assembly) | ecosystem: Environmental > Terrestrial > Soil > Vadose zone... | reverse complement strand
GCCGGCTGCCGGTGTCATGACCAGATAGGGCAGGGGCACCTGGTCTACATAAACCGTAACCGTGGGTGACATGGCCACGAATGTGTCGAAGACACCGATGCCGCGAATGGCGAAAACCGGCGGCCCATAGGTGCTTTTCTGATAGGAGAAGCCCGGTACGATGCGCTCGAGGTCGGTCGCATCCTTGATGCCTTGCCTGGCCAACTGATCGCCGGTGGTGGCGGTAATGGACAGAGGCACATCGCTCAAACGCTCTGAGCGCTTTTGGGCCGTGACGGTGACCTCCTCGAGTACCTCATCGGCCATCGCGGTGGAAGTCATCGCCAGCGCCAGCGCCGCGCTCACCCATCGACTCATCTGGAAAATCATCTTGTCCCCCTGGTACACGAGTTAGTTAGGATCGTTTGTGAGGCGGCCGCTCGTCTCGCGCAGTAACCGCTTCAACACCTTGCCGCTCGGGTTCTTCGGCAGGTGCTCCACGAAGAGCACGCGCTTGGGCACCTTGAAGGGGCTCAAGCGCGCGGCACAATGTGAGACCACTTGCGCGGTGGTGATCGAGTGACGCTCTCTGAGCACGACGAAGGCAGTCACGGCTTCAATCCAGGTCGGATGAGGAAGTCCGATGACCGCCACCTCGGCGACCTCGGTGAGCTGATAAATCGTCTCTTCCACCTCCCGGCTCGAGACGTTCTCACCGCCTGACTTGATCATGTCTTTGCGGCGATCGACGATGGTGATGTAGCCCTCAGCGTCGCGCGTGGCGAGATCCCCACTGTGAAACCAACCGCCTGCGAAGGCCGTTCGTGTTCGCTCTTCATCGCGGTAATACCCGCGCGTGAGCTGTGGTGAGCGGTGAACGATCTCTCCCACTTCGCCCACGGCGACCTCTACGCCTGACTCGTTGACAATGCGCGTCTCGACGTTGAGCGCCGGGCGGCCGGCGGATCCGGGTTTGCGCAGTTGGTCTTCGGGCTTGAGGATGGTTGCCACCGGCGAAATCTCGGTCTGGCCGTAGAGATTCCACAGCCGTACCTGTGGCAGCCGGCGCTGCATTTCGCGCAATACCTCGATCGGCATGATCGAAGCGCCGTAATAGGCTTTGCGTAAGCTCGTCAGGTCGGATCGGTCAAAGAGCGGTGAACGCAACAGCGAGATCCACACAGTGGGAGGTGCGAAGAAGGAAGTGATGCGATGGCGCTCGAGTAGCGGCAACAGGTTATCCGGTGTCGGTCGGCTGGTGATGATGTTGGTCGACCCGACGTAGATTCCGGGGCCCAGAAAGCAATCGAGCTGGGCGCAGTGATAGAGCGGTAGTGCATGCAGCATCAGATCGTCGGATGTGATCTGCGCATCCACGAGACAGCTCACGTACTCCCATAGGAGCGCCTCATGAGTGAGCAGCGCGCCCTTGGGAGTGGACTCCGTACCGCTCGTGTAGATGATCTGGGCGGGCGTGCTGCCGTCGACAGCTACGGCGGATCCCGTGGGTCCAGAAAGCCTGAGCTCGTCGAAGCGCAGCAAGCCCTGCGGCGCCGCCGTGGCCTGCTCGCTCGGCAGCCAGATCAACTGCTCGACCTCGGTGTTCAACGCGGCCGCTGCCCGTCCCAAGTCCGTCAACTCGGAGTCCACACACAGCAGTCGAGCGCCGCTGTGGCGCAAAACATAGGCCGCTTCCTGAGCATTGAGCATGAAGTTGACGGGCACCAGAATGGATCCGAGCCGAGCGAGCGCAAAGCGGACTGCGGCAAAGGCATCGGAGTTGCGCGCGAGAATCGCCACGCGATCGCCCGGGCGAACGCCCAGGTTGGCAAGGCCTGCGACCAGCTCATCGCACAACCGATCAAACTCAGCGTAGGTCCAGGCGCGCTCACCGCAGCAAATCGCGGTCTTCTGAGGCACGCGTGCGGCGGTTCGCCTCAAAACGTCCCCGAGTGTCTGGCGCCAAATGACAGGTTCCACGCGCTGCCCCTGGATGCGTGCGGTTGAGAGTTAGAAGTGGATGGGTAGAACCTGAAAGCCGCGAAACATGATGAACTTCGTGCGCACCGACTTTTCCAGGTCGAGCTCGAAGTCGCCGATGACCGGCAACAGCTCTTCGAGTAACGCGCGACACACCTGCCACGCGGTGTAGGAGCCCAGGCACTGATGCGGGCCGGCCCCGAATCCCAGGTGACGGGTGCGTTTGCGATAAATGTTGAAAGTGCCCGGGTCCTCGAAGGCGCGCTCGTCGTGATTGGCAGAGGCCAAAAACACCATGGCGCGGGAGCCCTGCGGGATCCGTACTCCGGCCACTTCAGCATCCGCTAACAGGTGGCGTGCGAAGCAGACGGTTGAGGTGTCCCAACGAACCGTCTCCTCGATCGCCGGATCAATGAGCGCCTTGTCCGCGCAGACCGCTCTCTTTTGCTCCGGATGCAGCCAGAGCGCGCGCATGAGATTGCCAAAGAAGTGCACGACGGAAGCGCTGCCGGCCATCAGCACCGTCATCATGTTGGCTGCGATCTCCTCGTTGGACAGCGGCGCACCGCGCTTCTTGGCAGAAATGAGCACTGTCAGGAAATCGTCCGCGTTGGAGTCGGCGTGGATGGAGTCTTCCCGGGAAGTAACCTGACCTAACAGAAACTCGTAGATGCGCGTTGAGGTCTCGGCATTGCCGATAGTGCCGATTACGGCAGCCGACGTATCCAGCGCCGTTTCAACCAGCTGTGCCCCGCGCCGCGCATCCTCGGCATCCAAACCAATCAGACGGGCGAGCGTCTCATTGAGAATCGGACGCCCAAATTCGCCCACGATATCGCCGCCGCGTCGAGCGGCGAGGGCGGCGGCGCGCTCGCGCGCCTGCTCGCGCGTTTCCCCCAGCAGTGTCCGCACGCGCGCCGGACTCACGCCCTTGTTGACGACCGCGCGCAGCTGATCGTGGCGCGGCGGGTCGAGGGTTCCCAACGTACGACCCACGCGCACGGCTGCATCAATCACCACGTTGCCTCGAGAGGAAGACCAGACCGCGGGGTTGGTGAGCGCACCCTGGACATCCGCATGGCGTGTGATGAGCCAGAGGCGATGTTCGTCGAGGAAGTAGGCCGGATGACGATCCCGCAACACCTTGAAGGTGGGATACGGATCATCCAGGTAGTCCGTCGACGTTGGGTCGAAAGTGAAGTTCTGCGAATCGGCCAGCGGTCTGTTCATGCGCAACCGAGCCCCCTCATAAGCGCTCATACAGCATGTCTCACTATATTGTTCATTCGGTAAATATTAGTCAAGCTATCCTTTAGATCGGGTAAATAGTGAGCCGGGCAGTTTTGAACTACAATGAGCGCACAGGCCCGTTTGCCTGGGATGGAGCTTTGGTGGCCAAAAAAACCGAATCCGAAGAAATCGTTCATCAGCGGCGACGCCAGCAGCGCAGCATCGAAACTCGCGATCGCATCCTCGAGGCGGCGGCCGCGGAGTTCGCAGAACACGGTTTTGAAGGCGCCTCGACACGCAATGTGGCGGAAAATGCAGGCGTCCAGCACCCGCTTCTGACCTATCACTTCAAGAGCAAGGACGGCTTGTGGCGCGCCGTCCTGACCTCGCTCAACGACCGGTTCGTGGGCCTCTATCGAGCCCGGTTGGAGGGACTTCGCGGGGTGGAGGCGCCCACGAAGCTGCGGCTGATCCTGGAGGACTTTATTCGCTTCAGTGCCGAGAACCCGGCATTCCACTGGCTCATGTCGCACGAGGCCAGCAAAGGGGGCCGTCGCATGAACTGGCTGGTGGATGAGTACGTCGGGAAGTTCTTCGGAGAGATTACGCCACTGATCCGGGCTTCACAGAAAGAAGGCCGTTTTGTCGCGGGCGACCCGCATCACCTGCTCTACATTCTTGTGGGCGCCGTCACTCATCTCTTCATGCTGAGTGCGGAGGTGAAGAAGGTGTCCGGCCGCAATCCCAACACCGCAGCCTTTGTGGATGAGCACGTGAAACTGTGTCTCGGCTTGTTCTTGAGAGAGCCGGGCATCCCTTCCAGTCAGGCATGAGCCGGCTCAGCTGCGCGCCTCAAGCCGAGTCCGTCACTGCCAGGGCATCACACTGCACCAGCATGTTGGCCGGCAGATGATCGTTCTGCAGCGTGTGGCGCGCGGGTCGTGAGCTCTCATCCGGGAACGCGGCCAGCCAGCCGTCATTGATGACCTGGCGCGCTTCCGGGACTTTCACCCAGAAGGTCATCTTGACGACATCCTCCAGGCGGGCGCCGGCGGCAGCGAGAATTCGTTTCAAGTTGGCGAACATGAGCTCACCCTGCAAGCTGACATCATCAGGTAACTTGCCCGTCGCCGGATCCAATCCATACACGCCGCCGGTAGCCACGATATTCCCAACGCGCGAGGCGGCGGGGATCGGCAGCGATCCGTGATTGAACCCGTCTACATGGATGCTTTTGCGTCGGCTCATGTTGAAGCCTCCCCTGCCCAGGTGAGAAACGCGAGACCAATACCGGTGCCGGCGGGTGTGCGTCGTACAGGCACGTACTCGGACCATTTGCAGGGACGGCCTTGCATGGCGCCTGCCACGGTCACCCAGTTGCTGATCTCGGAACTGCCCGAGCTCAGTGCCCCACGCGGGATCTGACAGAGCGTTGCGGCATCACCGTTGCGAATGGCTGTGAGGATGCGCTGGTCGAGCGCCTCATCGCATACGAAATGGCTCAAGCCCCCGGAGGCCACCAAAACCACGCGAAGATCCTCCGGATACTGCTCGAGGGCGCGGCGCAGTGCCTGGCCCAACTGATAGCACCGGGCAGGTGTGGGCACGTTGGGCCGACAGTAGGTGTTGAGCAGCACGGGAAGCAGCGGGATCGAGCGTCCAGCCAGCAGGCGATGGATGACGAATCCATACGCATGTCCCAAGCCCTGTTCGGCCCCATTCTGCAAGGCCGAGACGGCGCCCATGTCAAAACCGGCCTCCATCAGCTGCTCAATCAGGAAGAGCCCCAACTCAGGGGCGCCTGGATGTTGTCGCGCCCGATCCATCGAATAGCCGGCGCCCACGCCCGTTGAAATCAGCCACGGTGGCACGGGCATGGAGGCCAGCGGCCGCATGATGATGTCCTGACCATAGTAGAGCGCGATAGCCGGGATGTTGGTCTTGCGGAACAGCTCTTCCTGATCGTCGCCCACCACGACGACCACGTCCGGTTGTGCGTCGGCGAGCTCGGAGGCCAGTCGATCGAGTGCTTGTTGGCTGCGTCGCCACTGATTGGTGAAGTTTTCGAGCGTGGCCTCGGAGGCGTACCGCCCGCTGACCTCTGTTTCGAGCTCCGGGTACGTGAGAAAACGTCCGTCCGAGAGGTTCAAGCGCGGATTGCGCCGGTCATCCTCACCGCGCTCGATCCATTGCTCAGCGGTCAGCGGCAACAGGGGGCTGTGGGAGGTCCCGAGTCCGAGAACGATGCGCGCCATGTTGATCCAGCTCCGATGGATTAGAGATCGAGCCGGCTGAATAGCCGTCGTGCATTGCCCGCGAAGATCGTGGCGCGCTGCTCGGGACTCATCTCGATGCTGTCGATGACGGGTTTTAAATCATCGAATGGCCGGCCCGTCTTCGGGTCAATACCGCCGCCACTGCCAGGGCGCTCGGTTCCGAAACAACACCGGCCGGTGCCGACGACATCAAACAGTAACTCGAGCGACTTCTTGTTGTGCAAAACCGTATCGAACCAAAAACGCTGCAGTGTGGCATCGAAGCTCTCGCAGTCCTTGGGCAGGCGGCCGGCTTCGATGGCCATTTGGCGGTTCGAGCGCCAGCGGCCGATCTGGTACGGAATCGAGCCTCCGCCATGGCTCATCAGCAGCTTCAATGTTGGAAAGTGACGGAAGACATCGGAGCGCGCCAGAGAGGTGATTGCCAGACTCTCCTCCGTCACAAAATGCTCGTCATAGGTTTCGCGCCCACACGAGCCACAACTGTGAATGTGCGCCGGGAGATCCAGTTTGCACAGGCGCTCATAGAGTGGATACCAGTAGGGATCCCCCAGCGGCGGCGCCCCACCCAAGCCCTCACCCGGATCGGGATTGAGCAATACGCCCACAAAGCCCAACTCCTCCACACACCGGGTGATCTCGTCGAACACCGTGTCAATGTTCTTGCCGAGGGCTTGCGGTAACCCACCGACACCGCGGAATCGAGTCGGATGCAGCCTGATCGTGCGTGCTATCAGATCGTTGTTGGTTTCCGTCCAGGCCACAATGTCATCCCGGCGGGCCTCCCCGTGGACCATCATGAAGGGCCGCGGTGAGAGGATCTGCACGTCCGTTCCCACCGCATCCATGATGGCCACATTCTGTGCGGCCGACTTCGCCAGGTCCGCATCGCTGATGTCGCCTTTGAAGAATCCATACTGCCCGCGAGCAACGGTCAGGTTGCTGCGGTAGGCATACAGGGAGGGTGGCGCAACCAGATGGGCGTGGGCGTCGATGATCACGTGGCGATTCCCTCTACTGATCGACTTGAATAAATAAGTCGCACTAATTAGACCAGATGGTATAATATTGCGCAAGCAGATCCCATCACTTCGAGTGAGCTCTTGAACCCGATTCAGCAGCATCTGTCTCGCTTGCGTCGCCTGGACTCGTGTGCGATCTCCGACGCATTCGATCGCTTGGGACTCTCGGGCGTCGTATCGGGGGTGCCGCAGCAGTCCGGCAGCGGCCGGATCGCCGGAGTCGCTACGACATTGAAGCTCGATACCGGCGCCCCTACTGCACACGCGCCGCGACACCTGGGCACCTCCGCGATCGAAGCCTCCGGCCCCGACAACATCATCGTGATCGAGCAACACACCGGAATCGTTGCGGGTTGCTGGGGCGGGCTTCTGACGCTCGGGGCCAAAACGCGCGGCGTCGCGGGTGTGATCGCCGACGGCCCGGTACGGGATATTGATGAAGCCCGGGCACTCGAGTTTCCCATCTTCACGCGCGCCTTGACCGCGGTGACCGCACGGGGTCGCCTGGTGGAGCGCGCGACCAACGTGCCCGTTTCGGCCTGGGGCATCACGGTTCACCCCGGGGATTATGTGTCGGCCGATGGGAGCGCGGTGGTGTTCATCCCGGCGGCTGACATCGCGCGCGTGCTGGAGGTTGCCGAGAGCATCGCCGCCCGGGAGGCCGCGATGGCAAAGGCCATTCAGGCCGGAGATCCCATCAGTCAGGTGATGGGCGCGCAGTACGAGAGCATGCTCAAAGGTTGACAATGCATGTTGGATAATCAATCGGATAGCGGAGTTGCCCGTGCGCGTAAACTCGACACGGCCACTCTCAGCGACGCACTGGATCGATTGGGAATCGCGGGCCAGTGTCAGGGCATTGGTCCTCGTGATCCGAAGTTTCATCTGATCGGTCGCGCATTCACACTGTTGTACGGTCCCGCCGGTAAACCTGCGGGGACCGTGGGCGACTACATCGATGATGTGCCGGTCGGCAGCGTAGTGGTCCTGGACAATCGGGGTCGCGAGGATGCCACCGTGTGGGGTGACATCCTGACCGAGATTGCTCATCGGCGGGGCCTGGCGGGTACAGTCATCAACGGCATTTGCCGGGATGTGGCGCTGTGCCGCGAGCTCGGTTACCCGGTGTACAGCCGCGGGCACTGGATGCGCACCGGGAAAGATCGCATCCAGGTGGAGGCCACCAACGTTGCGGTGGATATCGGCGGGGCCAAGGTTGGACCCGGGGACCTGCTGCGAGGCGATGCGGACGGTGTAGTGGTGATTCCGCGCGAGCACGAGGAGTCCGTGTTGTCGGCGGCTGAGGCGATCGCGCAGGCCGAGGAAAAGATCCGCGAGGCCGTGCGCCGGGGGCAACGACTGGACGAGGCGCGTCGAACGTTGAACTACCATCGCCTGCAATCAAGAGAAGACAGATGAGAAGTGACATCGAGCGTGTGCCTGCGGCACAGGTGGTGAGTGCCAGTCAGTTCCCGGTAGCCACGCTCCATGAGGCCGCAGGAAAGATCGGAGCGCTCCCTTCTGCGTTAAAACCAACATCCGAGTCTTTTCAACTCGCAGGTCCCGCGATCACCGTGGACTCTCCCGGTGGCGATAACCTGTGGATACATCGCGCTTTGTACATAGCACAGCCGGGTGATGTGCTCGTGGTTCATGTCAGCGGCGTATACGAGCACGGGTATTGGGGCGAGATCATGTCCACCGCGGCCCAGGTTCGCGGGTTGGGTGGCCTGGTCATCGACGGCTGCGTTCGCGATGCGTTGTTGCTCGAGCGTATCGGCTTTCCTGTGTTCGCGCGCGGCCTGTGCATTCGAGGCACAGGTAAGGACCTCAATGGGTCGGGCCGCATCAACGGGCCGATCACATTGGGCGATGTGACTGTGAACCCGGGGGATTTGATCGTGGGTGATCGGGATGGAGTTGTTGCCGTTCCCCGAAGCCGCGTGCCTGCGGTGATTGAGGCCGCTATACAGCGCACCGATATGGAGGAAACGGTGCTCGAGCGACTACAGCGAGGTGAGTCCACAATGAGCATCTACGGATTTATCAAATAATTCACGCACGTCCGCGTCCCGTTCGCCACGCATTGCGCGCGCCAGCTCTCCCATGTGCCTCTAACGCGCCATAATAAGTCCCCGGGACCAGAAATGAGGCGCAAAAGGCTCATTCCCTCCTCGGCGCGGTTGCAAAAATGAGCCTCTAACGCTACAATTATCGCCAGGACACTCGATTTTGAGGCGTAAGAGGCACACATGACGACGCTTGCGGAAGCTGCCGCAGCGCTGAAAGAGGTTCGGCGCAAGGAGAAGTTGACCCAGACCGAGCTGGCCGATCGCGCCGGGCTCGCCCGCTCCACCGTGACGCGACTGGAAACCCTGGCGCAGGGCGATGTCGGCTTGTCTGCGTTCTTGCGACTGCTGGCGGCGGCCGGCTACGACATGAAGGTCGTCAAGGCCGGGCATGTCCGCACGCTCAAAGACATTCTGGCCGAGCAGCGCGTTTCGGCTGAGACGCCGAAGTGAAGCTCGACGTTCAGGTCCTTGGCAAGCGCATCGCCCAGTTGTATCGCGAAGGCGATGAGTACGTTCTGAAATATCTGCCCGAGGCGCAACCGTCCGATTTCGTCAGCCTCGCCATGCCGGTAGAGGAAGGGCAATGGCGTTGGCCGCGGGACTTGCATCCGTTCTTTCGGCAGAACCTTCCGGAGGGGTTTCTGCTGAGCATCATTCGCGAAGATTTCGGGCCGGTACTGGACGGCACAGACTTGTCGCTGCTGGCCGTCGTCGGCGGCATGGGCATCGGTCGGGTGACTGTTACGCCCGAAGGGGCGAAGCCAGGCACGGAGCTGGATCCACTTGCGATCGATGAGCTCGTAGCCGCGGATAACACGGCCGAGCACTTCACGCAGCTGGTGCGCAAGTACGCGCGCGCCGCGATCTCAGGCGCGGTGCCGAAGTTTCTGGCGCCGGAAATCGGCGCCGGCGGGCCTCAGCCCCTAGGCAAGTCGACGCTGCGCACCGCGCGCCACATCATCAAGGGATCCGATAACAACACGCCGTACCTGGGTTTCAACGAGCACTACGCCATGCAGGTGCTCGAGCGTCTGAATGTGGTGCCGGTCGCCAAGACGCGCATGTCGGATGACGGTCGGGTGTTGATCGTCGATCGCTTCGACGTCGACGCCAACGGTATGCCGACGCACGGCGTCGAGGATGCCTGCAGTCTGCTGGGACTGCCGCCGCATGAGAAATACGCGACCACACTGGAGCGGGTGCTCGAAGCTACGCGCGTTTATCTGCCGCCTGAGCAGGCGTATCCGCAACAGGTGAAGCTGGGCTGGCATGTGCTGGCCAACTACGTCGTGCGCAACGCCGACTGTCATTCGAAAAATATCGCGCTGTACTACACCCAGCGATCCGATGTGGCGTACACGCCTGTGTACGACATCGTCACGACGCAGGCCTATCCGCGCTATGCCACGAACCCGCCGGGCTTGTCGGTCGAAGGACGCAAGGCCTGGGCGCCGGGTAAGTCGCTGGAGAAATTCTTCAAGTCGCGCCTCGGCATTTCGCCGCGAGAATATGCTGCGATGGTCGAGCAACTGTGCGACTCGGCGGTGGCGGTTGGCCGCGAGATGATCGAGGTATCAAAGAATGAGACGCGCTGGCGCGAGATCACAGCCCAGATGCTGCACGCATGGAATGACGGCATGGCTTCGCTTCGAAGCGTTAGAAGTGAGCGGCGCTTCAAGGGATTGACCGCGGATATCGAGGCGGCCGGGCTGCCTGCGCCGCAGCGCCCACCTCGGCAGGAGAGGATAGGGTTGTAAGGCCGCTTATTACCGTTCCGCGCGTCCTGTTGGCCGGATGTCATCGGCAATCAGCGGTGCCGCAGGTAGACGTCGCGAACCGCCTGAGCCGCCACGAATCCCAACAGCAAGACTATGCTGAGCGTGAGCGGGTGAGCCACAAACGAGAAGAGGGGGATGTCTTTCGACGTCCCCCTCTTTGCCGACGCCCCTCGAAACCGAGTGCACTGGTGGCTGGAGTCCATTGCCATCTTCGTAATCGAGGAAGCCGCGGAGCTTCTATCAATCAATCTCGGGCACCTACCCATCAAATCATTATCCTATCGTTATTCTCTCATTTTCTTATCATTTCTTGTCATATTGATAAGATAATGATAGGATAATGATAGAGTAGACGCGCTGATCAGAAAGATGACACGCCGAGACCTACCTGCCTCCATTCTCAGCTATCTGACCGAGCGCGGTCGGCCTGCCTCTGCCTCTGAGATAACTTTGGCCGTTCAGACGTCGCGCCCGACCGTCAATCGCGCGCTCGCTGCCCTCGTAGCCGACGGGCAAGTTCGAAAACTCGGCAAGGGCCCGGGCACACATTACGAGCCGGCCGATGGTGTCCCGTCGGAGCTCGCACCGGTAGAGCTGACGCCGCCAAAGCCTAGCGAGGCGCTGGCGGTACCGTCGGCCGTCGCGGTAGCGGCACAGTCGTTGAAGACCTCACTCGCGCGTCCCCTAGGTGTTCGGACGCCAGTTACCTACGAGCGCGCGTTCGTCGACGACTATCGTCCGAACGAGAGTTCTCTGCTGCCACCGAAGCTCGCCCAAGCGCTGTACACCCGAGGACGCCCTGAGGGTCAATACCCTGCGGGTACTGTTGCCGTTCGTGTACTCGAGCAGCTACTGATCGATTTGTCCTGGCACTCATCTCATCTGGAAGGCAATCGCAAGAGTATTCTCGATACGCGTGAACTCTTCGCCACTGGTCGCGGGGATCCGAATGATCCGGACGTCACCATGCTCCTCAATCACAAACAAGCTATTGAGTTCATGGTGGAGCAGGCACCGTTGCAAGGTCTGACCATGACCATGGTCCGCAACCTCCACGGAATCCTGATGCAGAATCTGTTGCAGGACTCGACTGCGGCTGGTGCGATTCGGCGTCGCGTGGTGACGATTGACTCCTCGGTCTATCAGCCCACTCACGTTCCGGCGCTGCTCGAGGAAATGCTGCGTTTGATCATCGACAAAGCACGGCAGGTTCGAAATCCCATCGAGGCAGCTTTCTTTCTGTGGGCCAACATCGCCTATCTGCAGCCATTCGAGGATGGCAACAAGCGTACCAGCCGGCTCTCTGCCAATCTGCCGCTCCTGTTGTTGAACTGCGCACCCCTGTCGTTTCTCGATGTCGAGCCTGAGGCGTATGCCTACGCAATGATGGGCGTGTATGAGGAGCGAGACATGTCTCTCGCGACGGAGCTGTTTGCTGCCACCTATCTGCGCTCGATCGACAAATACCAGGTTGCCCTCAAATCGTTTGGCGCCGACACAACGTTACGGGCCCGTTACCGGGCCCAACTCGCCGATGCCATTCGCCGAGTGGTCGGCGGAGAGCAGCTGGCTGGCGTGACCGAGAGTCTGCATATTCCACCAGACGATCAAACCGAGTTCACCAGCACTGTTCGTGCAGAGCTTGCGCACCTGGAAGTGTGGAACTGTGCGCGCTTTCGGCTTCCCATTCCCGAGGTGGAAGAGTGGATTGCCGCCGGGCGCCCGGGCGCCACTTAATCGACGATAGGTCCGGAGCCGAATCTAACAGTCGGCTCGAAACGCTGCGTTCGAAACCCCGGCGGCGGGGCCCCTAGCGCTTGTGCTCAGCGGCCGCTGATCCACGACGGTCGCAACCCTCCACGAAATCCCAGGGCTTTGTCGGACGTTGGGATGCCGTCCACTAACACCGTTTGCACTGGACGCTTCGAGGCGGCTCGGATAAGTCTCAGCGCGCTCACGCTGTGATGCCACTGCCGATGCCGGTGATCCGGCATCCTGGACGGCCTCTCCAATCTGCGAAGTCTTGGGCCGAGCCACGCTGCGGCAAGGGGAACGTCTTTGGTCACTATATTGACCAAATCATCACAGACAGGAAGTCTTGGCTTCTCTTGTAATTCGCTCGGCATAGAATGCGGGGCAATCTTCAGGTCAATCAGCGGAGCAGCAGCGTGGCAGCAAAGGCGGGATCCATGGTCAATTTCAAGCGTCCAGATGGCCAGCAACTTCAGGGCTATCTAGCCGTTCCCGAAAAGGCGGACGGTGCTCCGGCGATCATCGTTCTGCAGGAATGGTGGGGGCTGAACGACCAAATCCGGGGCGTAGCCAATCGCCTGGCTTCCTCTGGCTACCTCGCCCTCGTTCCCGATCTATACCGCGGTAAATCCACGGTGGAAGAGCAAGAGGCGCATCACCTTATGGATGGCCTCAACTTCGCCGATGCGGCTACGCAGGATGTTGGTGGCGCGATCGCCTACCTGAAGCAACGTGCATCTCGAATCGGCGTCATGGGTTTCTGTATGGGTGGAGCCTTGAGCGTGTTGGCGCTCTGCAATCACTCAGACCTCGATGTGGGTGTTGTTTGGTATGGCATGCCACCTCTCGAGTACATTGACGCATCAAAAGTGAAAGCCACTGTCCTGGGTCACTGGGCAACACAGGATCAGTTCTTCCAGATCAAGAATGTGGATGGACTGGAGAAGAAATTCGCGGATGCCGGTGTGAAAGCGGAGTTCCACCGCTATCTTGCGCATCATGCCTTCGCCAATGAGACCGCTGTTGGGCATGGGCGCATCGCCGGTACTCAGTATGACTCCGAGTGGGCGCAGTTGGCCTGGGACCGAACGTTTACGTTCCTCGGTCGCACGCTCTGGGGCTGAGCGTAGTCACTCGTCGAATTGAAACACCTCGTCGAACGGCACTTTGAGTGCCTTGGCGATCTTGAAGGCTGCCTCCAGGGACGGGGAATTGCGGCCTTGCTCGATTGCAATGATGGTTTGGCGAGTGAGGCCGACGCGCTTGGCGAGGGTTGCTTGCGTCATTTCACCGCGATCGAAGCGCAGCGCTCGGATCCTGTTTTTAACTCCAAGTGATGACGGGGTTTTCTTTTTCTTAGCTTGCCTCGCCATGTGCCGAGCTCCGATGTAAGGTTTATAGGACTTGATGTCCAATAAAGTTTACATGTACTCTGGCCTTTTTGCCAATTCCAATGGATTTCGCCCGGATCAGTTCGTTGATCTGGCGAGTAGAATCAGCTACTTAGGCCGTGAGGGCCCCTGCTTTGGAGCGCCTGGATTTTGCGCGGCGAATGTGCGTGCATGGCTACACCGCCAGGACACTCATGTCTCCACGCCGCCCCAACGCAACAAGATCAGCACTTTCCAACACCCGCTTGCGGCTCCCGCTATGAGCAACAGCAATCATCGCGCGCCCGAGTTCCTCAGTTGTGATAACACCGTTAGGCCAGAGCCACTGGAAGATCGGCCACAGAGGTGACATAACTTTGACGAACACACCTGTGCCAGGTGCCTTGGATTGTTCACCATGCATCGGACGCAACGCGCCAAGGCGAATCATTACAGACTCGGGAAGCAGCGCGAGAAGATCGTTCTCTG
>Ga0137412_10002743_pt1 | contig 13952 bp, 11 predicted proteins | sample CZODoug2_1_16fun_FD_122160 | JGI IMG/M metagenome (GOLD analysis project Ga0137412, IMG submission 122160) | Vadose zone soil fungal communities from Angelo Coast Range Reserve, California, USA - CZODoug2_1_16fungal (Hybrid Assembly) | ecosystem: Environmental > Terrestrial > Soil > Vadose zone... | reverse complement strand
TTGCGGAATTAGGCGCCCTGGCGCAGACGCTCGACATTCGCTTGGGCGGCTTCGATTTATCGCTGCTCGACGGTGCGTCGCAGGTGTTGATGTCGCCCGGCGTGTCGCTCGAGGAGCCCATCGCGAAAGCGGCGCGCGCCCGCGGCATCGAAGTACTGGGCGATGTGGAGCTGTTCGCGCGGGCGGTGCGCGCACCGGTCATCGGCATCACCGGCACCAACGGCAAGAGCACGGTGACCAGCCTGGTCGCCAGCATGGCGAGCGCCGCCGGGCGCCGCGTCCTCGCCGGCGGCAATCTCGGCGTCCCGGTACTGGACCTGTTGGAGCAGCCGGTTCCGGATCTCTATGTGCTCGAATTGTCGAGCTTCCAGTTGGATACGACGTCCTCGCTCGATCTTACGGCCGCGGTGGTTCTCAACGTGAGCGCGGATCATCTGGACCGCTACGCCTCGGTCGACGCCTACGCGCGCGCCAAGGCGCGGATTTTTGCGCGCGCGGCCACGGTGGTGCTCAACGCCGACGATGCCCGCGTTGCGGCGATGCGTGCGGTGGCCGGCCGCGGTTTGGCCGGGCCCACGACCAAGACATTTTCGACGCAGCGGGCCGATGCCGACTATTCGTTGTTGCGCACCGGAACGCGAACGCTGTTGGCGCGCAACGGCGAGGCTGTACTCGATGTCGAGCGCCTGAAAATCTCCGGCCTGCACAATGCCGCCAATGCGCTTGCTGCCCTGGCGCTGGGCGATGCGGTGGGATTGCCGCTGAAGGCGATGCAGGAGGCCCTCGAAGCCTTTCCGGGATTGCCGCACCGTTCGCAGTGGATCGCCGACGTTGCGGGCGTGCGCTACGTGGACGACTCGAAGGGCACCAATGTGGGCGCCACCATCGCCGCGGTCGAGGGCCTGCAGGGGCCGCTGGTGATGATCGCCGGCGGCCAGGCCAAGGGACAGGACTTTGCGCCGCTGGCGGCGGCATTCAGGGACAAGGTCAGGCACGTGGTGTTGATCGGTACGGACGCGCGCGCCATGGAGCAGGCGCTCGCGGGCGTGTGCACCACGGAACACGCGGCGTCGATGGAAGAGGCCGTGGCGGCGGCCGCTCGCGCGGCGCAGCCCAAGGATACCGTGCTGCTGTCGCCGGCATGCGCCAGCCTCGACATGTTTCGCGACTACGGCCATCGCGGCGACGTGTTCGCCGCGGCGGTGCGCGCACTCGCGGGGCAATCCTCATGAACGCAACCACCATGGGTTACGGCGTGCGGGCGCGGGAGCGAATGCCGTTCGCCTGGGACACCATCACCTTGGGGTTGGTGGCCGCCTTGCTGCTGATGGGGCTGGTGATGGTCACCTCCGCGTCCATGTCGGTGGCCGCGAAAAATTTGGGCGATCCCTTCTATTTCTTGGAACGGCAGTTCGCGTTCGGTCTGTGCGGGGTGTTGGTGGCCTGGGCCGTTACGCGCGTGCCGGTCGACCTGTGGGAAAAACACAGTCTCGCGCTGCTGCTCTTGGGCCTGTCGCTGCTGCTGCTGGTACTCATTCCCGGACTGGGCGCCAAGATCAATGGCGCCCGCCGCTGGATGCGCATCGGACCCATGAATTTCCAGGTCTCGGAACTCGCCAAGGTCCTGGTGCTGATCTGGGTGTGCAGCTACTGCGTGCGCAAGCGCGCAGAACTCGAACAGACCTTCGCCGGCCTTCTCAAGCCGGTGGGACTGTTGGCGATCGCGGGCGTGCTGCTGTTGTCGGAACCGGACTTTGGCGCGGCCACGGTGCTGTTCGCCACCGGCTTTGCGGTGCTGTTCGTCGCCGGGGCGCGGCTGCGCTACGTGCTGTCGCTGGTGTCGCTGGTCGGCGCCGCCTTTGCGGTGCTGGCGCTGACCTCGGCCTATCGTCTGAAGCGGCTCACCGTGTTCCTGCACCCGTGGGACGATCCGTTCAACGGCGGCTTCCAGTTGACTCAGTCGCTGATCGCGATCGGCCGCGGCGGCTGGTTCGGCGTGGGCCTCGGCAGCAGCATTCAAAAACTCTTTTATCTACCGGAGGCGCACACGGATTTCGTGTTCGCGGTGCTGGCCGAGGAATTGGGTCTGGTCGGCGTCATCGGCGTGATCGGCTTGTTCGTCGCTCTGGTGTGGCGCGCCATTCTCATTTCGCGCATGGCCTCCCAGGCCGGGCTCAAATTCCAGTCGTATCTGGCACTGGCGTTCGGCATGTGGCTGGGCCTGCAGGCCATGGTCAACATCGGCGTCAACATGGGCGTGTTGCCCACCAAGGGACTGACCTTGCCGCTGCTCAGCTACGGCCGCAGCAGCCTGATAGTCAGTCTGGGATGGCTGGGTGTGCTGCTGCGCATCCATCACGAAGTCAAGTGCACCTCGCGCTCGGCCGTGATGCGCATGCCGGGAGGCGCCCGATGATGTCCGCAGCGACCCGCCATGGCGCGACTTCACCCACAGAGACTCGCGGCCCGCCCGTTCTCATCATGGCCGGCGGCACCGGCGGACATGTCTTCCCCGCGCTCGCCGTGGCGAAGGTGTTGCGCGATCGCGGCGTGGCGGTGGTGTGGTTGGGTGTGCCCGCCAGCATGGAATCGCGGCTGGTGCCGGCGAATGGATTTCCGATCGAGTGGGTTCGGGTCAAGGGAATTCGCGGCAAGGGTCTCGCGGCTTGGGCGAAGGCGCCGCTGGCCATCGTCAATGCCGTGCTGCAGGCCATGGCGGTACTGCGTCGCGTGCGGCCGCGCGCGGTGCTGGGCGCGGGAGGCTATGTGAGCGGTCCCGGCGGCATTGCCGCCTGGCTGCTGCGCATACCGCTCTTGATCCACGAACAGAACGCCATACCCGGTTTGACCAATCGCTGGCTGGCGCGCATCGCCAGCCAGGTATTGCAAGGTTTTCCCGGCAGCTTCGACAAAAGCTTTAGCGCGCGATTCGTCGGCAACCCGGTGCGCGCGGATATTGCCGGCGTTCAAGAGCCGGCGGTGAGGTTCGCGGGCCGGGCAGGCCGCGCCCGATTGCTGGTGTTCGGCGGCAGCCAGGGAGCGCAGCGTTTGAACGCCATGGTGCCGCTGGCGCTGGCGCGCTTGGATCCCGAACGCCGGCCGCAGGTGCGGCATCAGGCGGGCGAGCGCGGCATCGACGCCGCGCGGGCTGCCTATCAAACAGCGCAGGTCGAGGCGGACGTGACGCCGTTCATCGATGACATGGCCGCGGCCTACGCGTGGGCCGATGCCGCGGTGTGCCGTGCCGGCGCGATGACCATCGCCGAATTGCAGGCAGCCGGGTTAGGTGCGCTGCTAGTGCCGTTGCCGGTGGCCACAGATGACCATCAGACCAAGAACGCCGAAACCATGGTGCACATCGGTGCCGGACGCGTGCTGCAAGAGCGCGACATGACGGCGGATAGCTTGAGCGCTTGCATCGCGGAACTCACGGCCGACCGCGAGGGCATGCTGAAAATGGCCAACGCCGCGCGCCGCGCGCGAGTCATCGACGCCGCGGAACAGGTCGCGGATAGCTGTCTGGCGGCCGGAGCGGCGGCATGAGCGATCGCTTGCACCAGAGCTTGAGCAACAGCATGAACGATCGCATGCGCCGCATTCACAGCATCCACCTGGTCGGCATCGGCGGCAGCGGCATGGGCGGCATCGCGGAAGTGTTGCTGAACTTGGGCTATGACGTGCAGGGCTCCGATCTGAAAGCCAATTCGGTGACCCAGCGTCTGGCGCGTTTGGGCGCGAAGATTTTCATCGGCCATGCGGCCGAGCATCTGGGCAAGGCCGACGTGGTGGTGGTGTCGAGCGCCGTCAACCGCACCAACCCCGAGGTCGCGGCGGCGCTGGCGAAACGCCTGCCGGTGGTGCCGCGCGCGGAAATGCTGGGCGAGCTGATGCGCTTCCGCTATTCGGTGGCTGTCGCCGGCACGCACGGCAAGACCACGACCACGAGTCTGGTCGCGAGCACCTTGGCCGAGGGCGGCCTCGATCCCACTTTCGTCATCGGCGGACGGCTCAAGAGCGCGGACAGCAATGCGCGCCTGGGCGCGGGCCGGTATCTGGTCGCCGAGGCCGACGAGAGCGACGCGTCCTTCATGCACCTGCAGCCCATGATCGCCATCGTCACCAACATCGACAACGACCACCTCGCCACGCACGACGGCGATTTTGCACGGCTCAAGCAGAGCTTCGTGGATTTTCTGCATAACCTGCCGTTCTACGGGCTCGCGGTGCTGTGCGCGGACGATGAAAATGTGCAGAGCATTCTCGAGGCCGTGGGCCGGCCGGTGGTGACCTACGGGTTCGGCGAGGGCGTGGATATTCGTGCGGTCAATGTGGTGCGCGACGGGCTGCAGTCGCATTACGAGGCGCTGCGTGCGGGGCACGAACCGCTCAAGATCACGATCAACCTGCCCGGCCGGCACAATGTGTTGAATTCCCTGGCGGCGGTGGCCGTGGCCAGCGAACTCGGGATCGCGGATGCCGCCATTCACAAAGCGCTGGCCAATTTTCAGGGCATCGACCGGCGCCTGCAACAGCTCGGCGAAATCCAGTGGGCGGGCGGGCGCGCGCTGGTGGTGGACGACTATGGCCATCACCCCACCGAAGTGGCGGCCACCATCGATGCCGTGCGCCAGGGCTGGCCGTCGCGCCGGCTGGTGCTGGCGTTCCAACCGCATCGCTACACGCGGACGCGGGATCTGTTGGACGATTTCGGCCGCAGCTTGAGCGCCTGCGACGTGCTGCTGGTGACCGAAGTGTATGCGGCCGGCGAAACGCCCATCGCAGGCGCCGATGGCCGCGCCATTTGCCGCGCGGTACGCTCGCGCGGGGTGATGGAACCGGTGTTCGTCGAGCGCGTCGACGATCTGGCCGAATCGCTGCGCGGCGTACTGCATGACGGCGACGTGGTGCTCACCATGGGCGCCGGCAACATCGGCGCGGTCGCGCAAGAACTCAAAAGCCGCTTCGCGGCGGGAGCTGCCGTATGAGCGGCACCTTGCAGCTCCGCGCGGCGCAAATCCCACAGGAATTCAGCGCGCGGGTGGCGTTCGACGCGCCCATGTCCAAATACACCTCGTGGCATGCCGGCGGACCCGCGGATGTGTTTTTCACGCCCCGCGATGTCACGGATTTATCCTCGTTCTTGAGGCAACTTCCGGCCGACGCGCAGACGCTATGGATCGGACTCGGCAGCAATCTCTTGGTCCGCGATGGCGGCGTACGCGGCGCCGTGATCTCCATGAATGGCACCTTGGGAACGCTCGAGCGCGTGAGCGCGACGCGCATCCACGCACAGGCCGGCGTCCCTTGCGCGCGGCTCGCCAAGCAGTGCGTGAAGTGGGGCTTGGGACCGGCGGAATTCTTTGCGGGCATACCGGGAACTCTCGGCGGCGCGCTGGCGATGAATGCCGGTGCCTGGGACGGCGAAACGTGGCGGCACGTGATCGAGGTCGACGTGCTCGACCGGCACGGCATGCGGCGCACGCGTCCGTACTCCGACTACGAGATTTCGTACCGCCAGGTGCGCGGGCCCGCGGACGAGTGGTTCATCGCCGCGCGCCTGGAGTTCGAGCGCCGGCCCGCCGTCAACGATGCGGCCATTCGCGAGCTGCTCGAGCGACGCAAGGCAACCCAGCCCATCGGCGAATGGAGCTGCGGCTCGGTGTTCACCAATCCTCCCGGCGAGCATGCGGGGCGCCTCATCGAGAAGGCGGGCCTCAAAGGGTTTCGCATCGGCGACGCCTCGGTGTCCGAGAAGCATGCCAATTTCATCATCAACCACGGCGCGGCGCGCGCCGCCGACATCGAGGCTTTGATCGTGCACGTGCAGCGAACCGTCGCAGAAGTCCACCACATCGAACTCAAGACCGAAGTGCGTATCGTCGGGGTCCCGGCATGAGCCTGCTCACGCAAGCCGCCGCCCGCCGCGCAGCAGCCGCCTCGGAGTTCGGCAAGGTCGCCGTGCTGTTGGGCGGCGATTCATCCGAGCGCGAGATTTCCTTGCTGAGCGGCAATGCCGTGCTCGCCGCCCTCAAGCGGCGCGGCGTGGACGCGCACCCATTCGATCCGCGCGATGTGCCGGTGCAAAAGCTCGCGAGCGAAAAATTCGATCGGGCGTGGATTGCGCTGCACGGGCCGGGGGGCGAGGACGGTGTGATGCAAGGGGCGCTCGAGTGGTTGGGCATCCCCTACACCGGCAGCGGCGTGCTCGCCTCGGCGCTTACCATGGACAAACTCAAGACCAAGCGCGTGGTCGTGGGCGCAGGGTACGCCGCGCCCGAATATGCGGTGTTATCGAGCCCGGCCGATCTAGCCGGCGCGCTGGCCTCCGTGGGCCTGCCGCTGATGGTCAAGCCCGCCTCGCAGGGCTCGAGCGTCGGCATCACCAAGGTCAAGACGGCCGCAGAATTTCAACCCGCCTACACGGAAGCGAGCGCGGTCGATCCCATCGTATTCGCCGAGCGCTTCATCTCGGGCGACGAATACACGGTCGGCGTGCTGCAGGCGCAAGCGCTGCCGTCCATTCGCATTCAGCCGGCCACCGAGTTCTACGATTACCAGGCGAAGTATTTCCGCAACGATACGCAGTACCACTGCCCGAGCGGCCTCACCGCCGCGGCCGAGGCCGAGCTGCAGGCGGCGGCGCTCGCCGCCTTTCAAGTCACCGACTGCTTCGGCTGGGGCCGCGTGGATTTCATGCGCGACAGCATCACCAACAAGTTTTATTTCATCGAGATCAACACCACGCCCGGCATGACCGATCACAGCCTGGTGCCGATGGCCGCGCGCCAGGCGGGAATGGATTTCGAAGAGCTGGTGTGGCGGGTGCTGGAAACGAGTTTCGCGAGACAGAGAAAACCATGATGTCCCCACCCATCAACGTGCAACGCCTGTTCGCGAGTACCCGCAAATGAATCTGCAATGGCTCACCCGCCGTAATCGCTACAAGAAGCGCGCGCTGCCCGACAAGCCGCCGCGCCAATGGCCCAAGTTCATCCGAGAATGGCGCCTGTACGCGCGGCGCACGGCGCTGCTGCTGCTCATCGTCGGCGCTTTGGGTGCGCTCACCTGGGCGCTCGACCGGCCGATCCGCGTGATTTCCATGGACGGCGCCTTTCAACGGGTGTCGCCCGGACAAATCGAGAAGGCGGTCGCGCCCTTCACCAAGGCCGGCTTCATGTCGGCGGATCTCGACCGGATTCAGCGCGCGATCGAGTCGGTGTCTTGGGTGGACCACGCAAGGGTGTCACGAAGCTTCCCGAACAGCTTGCACGTCACGGTGTTCGAAGAGACCGCGGCGGCGCGCTGGAACGAATCCGGCCTGCTCAACACGCGGGGAGAGCTGTTCGTCAGGCAAGCGACGCACGTGCCGGCGGAGCTGCCGCGCCTCTCCGGTCCCGAGGGCACGGAATCCCTGGTCGCCCAGCGGTATCTGTCGACGCAGGGCCGGATGCTCGAGGCGGGCATGCGCGTCGCCGCGCTGCGCCTCGATGAGCGCGGCGCGTGGGAAATGGATTTGGATAGCGGTGTGACGGTGCGGCTCGGACGGCGCGACGTCGACGAACGGCTCGACCGGTTCATCCGCACGGCCTCGCAAGTGATCGCGCATCGCTTGAACGACATCACCTATGTGGACATGCGCTACTCCAACGGCTTCGCCATCGGCTGGCGCAACTCGCAAGCGCCGGCGTCGGCACGGGATTCCTGAAAAGACATGGCAAAGCGCTCTGATCGCAATTTAGTGGTAGGCCTCGACATCGGCACGAGCAAGGTGGTGGCGATCGTGGGCGAAATCAAAGCCGACGGGGCGCTCGAGATCATCGGCATCGGCAGTCATCCGTCGCGCGGCCTGAAGAAGGGCGTGGTGGTCAACATCGAGTCCACCGTGCAATCGATTCAGCGCGCGGTCGAGGAAGCGGAACTCATGGCCGGCTGCGAAATCCACTCGGTGTATGCGGGCATCGCCGGCAGCCACGTGCGCAGCCTCAACTCGCACGGCATCGTCGCCATCAAGGATAAAGAAGTGGTGCAGGGCGATGTCGAGCGAGTGATCGACGCCGCCAAGGCAGTCGCCATTCCCGCCGACCAGAAGATCCTGCACGTCTTGCCGCAGGAATACATCATCGACACGCAGGAAGGCATACGCGATCCCATCGGCATGTCGGGCGTGCGGCTCGAAGCGAAGGTGCACATCGTCACCGGCGCCGATAGCGCGGCGCAGAACATCGTCAAGTGCGTGCAACGCTGCGGCCTCGCGGTCGACGACATCGTGCTCGAGCAGCTCGCTTCGAGCTATGCCGTGCTCACCGAGGATGAGAAGGACCTGGGGGTGTGCGTGGTCGACATCGGCGGCGGCACCACGGACATCGCGGTGTTCGGCGGCGGCGCGATTCGCCATACGGCGGTGATTCCGATTGCGGGCGATCAGGTCACGAACGACATCGCGGTGTCCATGCGCACGCCGACGCAGTACGCCGAGGACATCAAGATCAAGTACGCCTGCGCGCTGTCGCAGCTCGCCAATCCCGATGAGACCATCGAAGTGCCGAGCGTCGGCGACCGGCCGCCGCGCCGCCTGGCGCGCCAGACGCTGGCCGAGATCGTCGAACCGCGCTACGAAGAATTATTCGCGCTCGTGCGCGACGAACTGCGCCGCGCCGGCCTCGAGGAGTCGGTGGCCACCGGCATCGTGCTCACCGGCGGCAGTTCCAAGATGGAAGGGGCGATCGAACTCGCCGAGGAAGTGTTTCACATGCCGGTGCGCCTGGGCGTGCCGCAATACGTCAGTGGACTGGTCGATGTGGTGAGCAATCCGATTCATGCCACGGGCGTCGGGTTGCTGCTTTACGCAAAGAACAATTTGGAAGTGCGAAGAACCGAGGGGCCGCTGTTGTCGGGCGGCATGAAGTCTATTTTCGAGCGAATGAAAGCCTGGTTTCAGGGCAATTTTTGATCGCAAGCCGAATGTTTTGAATTCAAATCAATGAAGGAGAACTGGAATGTTTGAACTGATGGACTCTTACAGTCAAAACGCCGTCATCAAGGTGCTGGGCGTGGGCGGCGGCGGCGGCAACGCCGTCTCGCACATGGTCTCCGCCGGCCTCGAGGGCGTGGAATTCATTTGCATCAACACCGATGCGCAGGCGCTGAAGCACTCCAAGGTGCGTACCGCGCTGCAAATCGGCTGCAACATCACCAAGGGCTTAGGCGCAGGCGCCGATCCCGAAGTGGGCCGGCAAGCGGCCATGGAGGACCGCGATCGCATCATCGAACTCATCGAAGGGTGCGACATGCTGTTCATCACCGCCGGCATGGGCGGCGGCACGGGCACGGGCGCAGCTCCCGTGGTCGCGCAGGTGGCGAAGGAACTCGGCATTTTGACGGTCGCGGTGGTGACCAAGCCTTTCGAGATGGAAGGCAACAAGCGCTCGCGCGTCGCCGAACAGGGCATGCTGGAATTGTCGAAGTACGTGGACTCCCTGATCACTATTCCCAACCAGAAGCTCTTGGCAGTTCTTGGCAGCAGCACGACACTTCTTGACGCGTTCAAGGCGGCGAATACCGTGCTGCAGGGCGCGGTTCAGGGAATTGCCGAACTCATCACGCGGCCGGGCCTCATCAACGTCGACTTTGCGGACGTACGCACCGTCATGTCGGAAACCGGCATGGCCATGATGGGTTCGGGCGCCGCGGCAGGCGAGGACCGGGCGCGCGAAGCGGCCGAGGCGGCGATTTCGAGCCCCTTGCTCGAGGACATCAATCTTGCCGGCGCGCAGGGCATTCTCGTCAACGTCACCGCGGGTATGGACCTGTCCATCGGCGAGTTCCAGGAAGTGGGCAACGTCATCAAGCAGTTCGCTTCGGACGACGCCACCGTGGTCGTGGGTACGGTCATCGATCCGGACATGGCGAATCAGATCCGCGTCACCGTGGTCGCCACGGGGCTCGGCAAGCCGGTGGTACGGGCCCTGGCTCCGCAACCGGCGGCAGCGGCCCTGGCGCCGCCGCCCACCATGCGCGTGATTCGCCAGAAATCGCCGCTGGCGCCCACCGATTACGCCATGTTGGACCGGCCGACGGTGCAGCGGCAGCGCGCTGTTGGGGACGGCTATCGAGGGGAGGCGCAGTCGGAGGATTTGCTGGACATACCGGCGTTTCTGCGCCGACAGGCGGATTGATCGCGGCGATTGATTGATGACATTCCAGCTTGGCGCTCGCGAGGCCTTTCCGGTCTTTGCGAGCGCCCGTTTGAACTTTTTTGGATTTTAGGCTTACGACCGGCCTGTGGTACCTTTGACGCTGTTTTACTTAAGGTCGGTTCCCTAGTTTCATGCTGAATCAAAGAACGCTGAAAAATTCGATTCGTGCCACGGGGGTGGGCTTGCATACGGGTAAAAAGGTCTTGATGACCTTGCGGCCCGCCTCGCCCGACACGGGCATCGTGTTCCGTCGTACGGATTTCGATAGGCCTGTCGATATCAAAGCTCATGCCGAGAACGTCGGCGACACCACGATGGGAACGACGTTGCACACCGGCGACGTGAAGGTGTCGACGGTCGAGCATTTGCTGTCGGCGTTGGCGGGATTGGGTGTGGACAACGCCTTGGTGGAATTGAGCGCGGGCGAAGTACCCATCATGGACGGCAGTGCGGGCCCGTTCGTGTTTTTATTGCAGTCGGCGGGCATTGAGGAACAGAAGGCGCCCAAACGGTTCATCCGTATTCTAGAGAGTCTGCAGGTCGAGGACGGCGACAAATGGGCGCGCTTCGACCCCTACAATGGATTCAAGGTCAATTTCGAAATCGAATTCAATCACCCCACTTTCAAGAAGCACTCGCAAGTCGCTTCCATGGATTTTTCGACCACGTCGTTTTTGCGCGAAGTGAGCCGCGCCCGGACTTTCGGCTTCATGCGCGATCTCGAAAGCCTGCGGGCACGCAACCTCGCGCTCGGCGGCAACTTGGACAATGCCATCGTTCTCGACGATTACCGCGTGCTCAACGAAGACGGACTGCGCTACGAAGACGAATTCGTCAAACACAAGATCCTGGACGCCATCGGCGATTTATACCTGCTCGGGCACAGCCTCATCGGCGAGTTCAGCGGCTACAAGTCCGGCCATGCGCTCAACAATAAATTGCTGCGCGCGCTCATCAGCACCGACAGCGCCTGGAAAGAAGTCACCTTCGAGAGTTTGAAGGACGCGCCGATCAGCTATGTGGAGGCGGCGGCGGCTTCGGCGAGGGTGTAGGGACTCGCTGCAGATCAACCTGGCCAAGGAAGCCGGCCAACTCGAGCCCCGGGTTCGGCGCGAAGTACGCGCATTGGTCGCATAAGGCAACCAGCACCCGCGGCGCAAGGCTCATCAGGCCCCTCTCGGTGGTCAGTCCGATCGGGCTGGCAGCGGTATAGGCGAATCTTTTTCGACGAGGGTCCCGATAATGTGGGCACGACAGCCACGGGCTCAACGCCCAGATCGGCTGCAGTCACCAAGAATTCGAATTCGCTGGTGTCGCAGGCTTGCTTGAGCTGTTGCCGCGAGAGATTCAAGCCGGTACCACCGGTGTTCCAATTCATGAAGGAACTCGGCGACAGCGCTGAACTAAGCGCATGCGCCCGCCGGTTCAGTTCGAGTGCGCTCTGGCGAGAGAAAACCATGCCGGAGGTTTGTAGCACCGAGAGATAACTCGGTCTGTCGAGCAGCATCCAGATACCCAGGGGAGATTCGGCCCAAAAGACCTCTGACCCCGGAGGAATGCGTTCTCGGAAGGCCGCGAATTGTGCAACTTGTTTCGATGGGAATTCGCGCGCCGTCCAACTGTGCCATGTCTGCGAGAACAGCGCCGTGCACCCCGCAGCTGCCAGCACACCAAGAAGGGTCAAAGCGGGACGTCCGTGCCGGCTTTGCGCCAGCCGGTGCGGCGCACGCCGGGGTTGCGCTGTTTCGCGCCTGCCCATTGCGCTTGCCCTGCCTTGGCCCATACTGACGCGTGGCCAACAGGACCACCCGTCATGTCGACTGCCGCCTTGGGCCCCCTGGACGAGACGATCACGATCGCGGACCTCACGCGCGATCCCTATCCGATCTACAGGCGCCTGAGACGCGAAGCGCCCGTATTGCGGGTCAAATCCGTGGGCCGCACCTTCCTCACCAAGGCCGCCGACACCAAATACGTGAAGGACAACGCGGCGTTGTTCAGCTCCAATGACCCGAACACGCCCATGAAGCGCGCCTTTCTCGCGCGTACGCTGATGCGCAAGGACCACGACGAGCACCGGACCGAACGCATGGCGATGATGCCGGCCCTGATGCCGAAGACGATCGAATCCGTCTGGGCGCCGCTGTATGCGAAACTGGCCGCGGCGTATCTCGACCGGCTGCCGCGCGGCGAGGTGGTCGATCTCTTTCCCGCTCTCGCGGGACCGCTTGCCGCGCGGATTCTGGCGCATGCGATGGGCGTTCCGGACGCCAGCGATGAGGACATGCAGCGATGGTCGCAGACGCTGATCGACGGCGCCGGCAATTTCGGCTGGACGCCGGGGCCTTTCGAAGCGACCGACATCGCCAATGCGGAGATGGACAAATGTATCCGTGCCAACGCCGAGCGCGTCCGGGCCGAGCCGGATTCCTCAGCGCTCTCCTTCATGGTGAACGCGAAGAATCCGATTCCAGAAAGCCAGATGATCGCCAATGTAAAGATCGCGATCGGCGGCGGCATCAACGAGCCGCGCGACGCCCTGCTGACGATCCTCTACGGCCTGTTGACCAATCCAGATCAGCTTGACGTCGTGCGCGCAGGCGGCAAATGGCGCTCCGCCTTCGAGGAAGGGGTGCGGTGGGTGGCGCCGATCCAGGCGAGTTCACGGCTCGTTATGGAGGACACGGAGATTCGCGGCTGCTTCATCCCGAAGGGCGACACCGTGATGACGATCCAGGCGTCGGCCAATCGAGACGAGGACGTCTTCGAAGATGGCGAGAACTACAACGGGCTGCGCGAGCCCAATCCTCACCAGGCCTTTGGCAACGGCCCGCATCATTGCGCGGGCGCGCACCTGTCGCGCCGAACCGTTGGCGTCATCCTGCTACCTATGCTGTTCGAGCGCTTCCCCAACATGACCTTGCCTGATCCCGCGAGCGTGCGCTGGCACGGGTTCGGTTTCCGCGGCCCGCTCAATCTGCCGGTCCTCCTGCAATAGGACCGCCGCGAGGAAGAGGCGATTTTGTTTTGCCTTCACCAGTCCTGCGGAGACGCCGTGTATGTGGGATCATGCCCGTTGAAAACTGCCGTAAGCGCCCTTGTGAAAAACCAGCGGACTGCAAGCAGCCTCTTCGCCCGAGAGCACCTCGCCCAGAATGATGTCGTGATCGCCTGCCTTGTGGACCGCGGCGACCCGGCAACAGAGTTGAGCCGCGGCGCCTTGCAACAGGGGCAGCCCGTCAGTGCTGAACGCTACGGCAAGGTCCGCAAATCGATTCTGCTGGTTCCCCGTGAAGCGGGCCGACAGTTCAGATTGATGTTGGCCAAGAATGTTCACCGAGAAGAAACCCCGGTTGCGGATAGCCGTCCCGGTCGCGCTGCCCTCGCTTGTGCAAACGAGAAGCATGCAGGGCTCCAGCGAGACCGACGTCAGCGAATTTATGGTCGCGCCGAAAAGCTCGCCGCTCCATTCGGTTGCGATGACGGCGACCCCGGTTGCAAAGGTTGCCATGACAGACCGGAATTGCTTGGGATCGATGGAGACACCGCGCAAAACCGGGCTTCGGTTACCTTGCCCCGGAGATGAGATGTGTGTGTTCATGTCGCCAGGGTTTCCCAAGACCCAATGTCAGAGCAGTCGTGACGCCGCTGCGACATCGTCCGTCACTTTCGCAGCATGTGATAGCTGAGCTCGCCGGGATCGGTGAGGTCTGGCACCTTCCAGCCGTCGAGGTCGTATTCGGCCATGCAGTCCTC
>Ga0137412_10002742_pt1 | contig 13954 bp, 14 predicted proteins | sample CZODoug2_1_16fun_FD_122160 | JGI IMG/M metagenome (GOLD analysis project Ga0137412, IMG submission 122160) | Vadose zone soil fungal communities from Angelo Coast Range Reserve, California, USA - CZODoug2_1_16fungal (Hybrid Assembly) | ecosystem: Environmental > Terrestrial > Soil > Vadose zone... | reverse complement strand
GCTGCGGAGGCCCCCCGCAGACAAGTCGGTCAAGTCGGCGACAGCAGCAACACCAATCGCGGAACATCGGTCTCGGCATCGAACGCTTTCTCGAACTCCCCGAAATTTCCTTGCGAAAGTGTGACAACCGGATCTTGGCCGCGCGGCGCCGAGCCGGGACCCCACAGGTATGCGACGGCCAGCAGGACGAGAACTGCCGTCACCCCGACACCGATAAGGCGGTTTCCTTTCATTTTCCGGAAAACCTGTCTGCGATGAACGCTGCGATTTCCTGCGGAAATAGAATCATTCCCACGACCACAACGAGGGCCGTCCACAGCAGCACGTTCCCGATCATCCGGCCACGCATCGAGCACTGCTTTGCGCGATGCTGCTGCCAGAATCCCAGGCCCAGCAAAACAACGGAGAGACCCAAGAGCCACGGACGCAGTGTCGTGACGAAGGCGCTCGCCGCACCGGCTCCGAGAGCGGCGGCAAATCCGAGCGGGAGGCAGCAACTGATGGTTGCAATCGAGCTCAGTATCGCCACCAGAGAAGCCGAGACGCCGGTCCCTTGCTTCATCCCGTTTCCCCTTCCCACGCTTCGATCACCGCCCGTTGAATCATTTCCGCAGCGGGAAGACCGACTTGCTTCGATCCCGGATACAAGCGGCAGCTCAACGCAAAATTCTGCGCCTTCCGCGTCTCTTCGGCGACATCTTTTCCATTGACTCGAATGGTCGGAGACCCAAGGAACTTCAGTTCGGTCGCCATTCCTTCATCTCGGACAAGGACTTCATGAACTTCCGTCGCTACGCCTTGTGCGGCCAAGACATCCTTGACCATCCTCACAGCCGCGGGGTGAGAGGGGCATTCCGCCACGTACAGCACTTCAATCTTCACTTCCCGGTCTCCGGTTCTTGAGGGTTTCTATCTCTCAAAATTGGACAATGAGCGTGCTGTTTCCGCATCTCTCTCTTACAACTGCGCAGAGCCAAAAGAAGTTCGTGTTCCAACTTGTGAAGATCCGTGAGTTTCCGATGTACGTCGGCCAATTTTTTCTGCAACCGTCGCTGCACCGGCGCACAAGGCTGCAGGCGATCCCCTCTCAGTCTCAAAAGTCCGCGGATCTCGCTGAGCTTGAATCCCAGGCCCTGTACGCGGCGGACAAAGGTCAGAGTCTCGACATCTGTTTCGGCGTACCTCCGGAAACCTCCCTGCGTCCGAGCTGGGTGTGGGAGTAAGCCGTTGCGTTCGTAAAAGCGAATCGCATCCACGCTGAGTCCAATCCTCTTCGCGACGATGCCAATCTGCATGCGCTTGGCTCCTGTGTCCAAGATACACTCTGGAGCACAGTCCAGAGTCAAGATCTTCTTTACTCGGGGCGCAATTCGCGTAGGTCGCATACTGGAAGAGCATTTGCCGGCGCTCCACCACTCAGTGAGCGATGCAAGCTAAAGAGGGACGCAATCCACTACCATCCGTCGAGATAGTTCTGAACATACTCGGCATCAAATTGGCCAACCCACTTCGCGTCGTCAGGAAAGCAACTGGGGAGCTTTCGGATTGAAATTGCTGTGTGTTTTGACTGGGAGTGCATAACTCATATTTTGAGAGGCCAATAGTGTTGCTCGAGGACCAGACAAGCAAGGCCAACGAGGCTTAGCACAACCGTAAGGGTCGCCAATCGTCGCGACACCGCGGGATTCTTTGCAGTGCGGTGAATGATCGGAAGATTCACAAGAGCACTCGCCACCGAAGCCAACACGACGCTGTAGCCGGCCAGCGCCGCCCGCATTTCCCCGTGGCCCACCATGTTTGCCGCCGCCGCCGAGGTACTTGCGCTGCTCACCAAGCCTCCGAGTATGCTTATTCCCAAGAAACCAATCTTGCCAAGATAGCGGTCGCTCAGCGTCGAAACGATTTGAATCAGCAAAAATAACCCGGCAAAGGTCAGCACGCGTTTGAGCGAGACAGGAGACTCAAGATGGATCTCGCCCGGACGATCCTCGCTTCCGGCTCTCTCGCGCCGAATAAAAATCAGCGCGAGTAGGGTCATGGCGACAATGGGGCCGGCAGCCGTGAGCACCGCCTTTGGTGAAAACAGCGCGAGGATCAGTAGATTGCGGGCGAACATCGCCACGATTGTCAACAAAAGCGCCGCAACTGCCACGCCGGAAGATGTGCCTCCGACTCCGAGAGGTCTCGCCAGTTCCACAGCCGCCGCGCTGCTATTTACAAAACCGCCCAGAAAGCCGCTCACGTAGACGCCGCGAGTGCCGTAGACCTTCAACAGAACGTAGTTCACAAAACCAATTCCCGCGATGACAATGACCGTTATCCACGCCTGTCGCGGGTTCACGAGCTCCCACTTATCTACGAAACGGTTGGGCAGAATCGGGTAAACCACAAGTCCCAATAGCCCTAACAGCACCGCACTCCGAATTTCGGCGGGCTGCAAGTCCCCTGCGAACCGGCGCAGTTCCACTTTCCAGGCAAGGAGCATCGTCATCAAAATCGCTGACGCGACAGGCGTAAACAGGTGCCCCTCTCCTGCCAACGCACCCAGAACAAAAATAACGAGCAAGGCCGCCGATGTGGTCGCCTCCAGGGACCGGTCGACTAATAAGCTGCGCGCGTTCGCGAAAATGACGATCAGAAAACCACCGACCGAGGACACGACAGCCATGGAGGGACCGAACAGAGCTGCGATGGTTCCAAGCAAAGCCGTGAGCGCGAAGGTTCGAATTCCGAGGTCTTTGTTCGACCACTCCCGTTCGATTCCGACAAGAAGTCCTATGCCCAATGACACGGCAATTCTTGCCGCGACCTCCGACGGAGGAAAGCGATCGACGAACATTGACGCGCAGCTCCTAACACAACGTACAAATGCAATATACGCTCGACTAAATCAAAAAGGGGACGCATCCACGCGGAAGACGATGAATTTTCTTGCTCGCTGACGGCGCAGTGAGAAGATCGGGTTCAGTTCCGAGCCATCACCGTGCAACAGTCCGCACACGCGCGGCCGCGCACTCCGTCGATCCCTTCCTTCGCGATGATGGGAACCATAATCAATGCCGCTAAGGGATCGGACCACCACCAGCCCAAAAAGGCGTTGAGCAGTAGCCCGACCAGCAGGATGGCGGACAGGTAGGTGCAAAATTCCGTTTGCTTCGCGTCCGCGTGCATGGCGGCGCTTCCCATGGCACGGCCCACTCTTCGTTTTGCTCTGGAAAGCAAAGGCATCACAACCAGCGAGACACATGCCAAAACAATTCCTGAAATGCTATGCTCGGGGGCCTGCTTGGACCACAAATCCAAAATCGAGTCGTAGGCAATGTAAGCACCGAGCAAGAGAAAGCAAGCCCCAACAAATCGGAGCGCCCGCTTTTCGTTTATCTCCCGACGGTGCACATCCGAATCAACGGACATCCTCCAGAGCAAGACGGACCCGGACGTTACTTCGATGAAGCTGTCGATTCCAAAGCCTACGAGCGAAATACTGCCGGCCACTGCACCCGCGATCACGGCGACCAAACCCTCTAGGGTGTTCCACCCGATGGTGAAGTATTCGAGCTTTCGTCCGTGGCGGATGACAGCGGTGCGTTCCAATACGACGGCGTCAGCCATGTCCCGAGTCTACAACATGCCCGAGCGACATGCCTTGGTAACACCTTGGCTCGCCGCTAGGTTTATCCTCTGCCGTTCTGCGCCGGGTCCATTTCTTGGCCCGTTCACGGTCCAAGCGACATGACGGTCCAGGGTCCAACTGGGGTCCAAAACTTGGCCTTTTTGCGCCGATTTCGGGGGTCTCATTGTTGTAAGGGCAACCGAATCAATGGGACTTAGAGAGTGATCGAGTGTCACTCCCTCCAGAGAGAATCCTGTCCCAGAATAACTTCCGGTTTGCCGTTTGATCCGGTGAATGGCTGCAATTGGCTGTCAGCGACTTCTCCTTTTCACCGAAATTCGCAGATACTGTAGGTTCAGGAATAATGAATCGAGAGGTCTTATGCTCACACGACGAAAATTCCTTGCCACCACAGCCTGCACCGTGGCCGCAGCACATCTTCACGTGCAGGCCCAAGGCAAGGTCGAGGTCGCCCTCAGCATTCCTAAGGAAGCGATGGGCCCGCACATGCCAAGCGATTTTGTTGGCCTGTCTTATGAGGTGCAACAGCTCACGGACGCTAGTTTCTTTTCGGCGCAGAACAGCGGCCTGATTCGCGCGTTCAAAGCACTCTCCGCAACTGGCGTTCTGCGCCTTGGGGGCAACACGAGCGAGTTTGCTTACTGGAAACCTACGCCTGACTCTCCCGAACCAAAGCATTCTCAGGTCCGAGAGGTCGTTGGAGAGCCCAAGGCGCAGTACTACGCGGTGACGTCCGAGGCCGTCAAGAAGCTGGCGGAGTTCCTTCAAGCGACGGGCTGGACCTGCCTGTACGGCATCGGGATGGGCACCAATACGCCGGCACGGGCCGCGGAGGAAGCGGCGTTTGTAGCTGAAACGCTGGGTCAGCGCTTGCAGTACTTCCAGATTGGAAATGAGGCGGATCTATTTAATCGGCACCTGCGCGATCCGAAGACGTGGTCGGCGAAGACGTACTTGGAGGAATGGCTCACGCTGGCGCGGGCTATCGCAGCTCGGGTGCCCGCAGCAAAGTTCGCCATGCCTGATGTTACGAGCGGTGTGTCATGGCTGACAGAGATTGCGGATCAGTGGCCTTCCATCCAGGCTCCGCCCCACGTAACGACCCTGACTCATCATCATTACTTCGGTGGGCCAGCGACAAACCCTGACGTCAACATCCCGAACCTGCTGAAACCGTCGACGATGCAAAGGGCGCAGAACACGGCGAATATCGCAACGGCCGCAGCCAGCAAGATCGGTGCGCGCGTACGCATGACGGAAGGCAACACGTGCTATCGCGGAGGCAAGCCGGGAGTCTCCGATGTGTTTGCCGCTGCGCTTTGGGCGGCAGACTATTCGCTGCTGCTGGCCAGCAACGGCTATTCCGGCGTCAATCTGCACGGTGGTACCGGCAAATCCGTGGCCAATTCCGTGGGCGGAGCTCTGCCAGGCGACGCGCTTCTGCAAGCGAATGGCGAGACTCCCGAACAGATCGCCACGCATCCGCATCCTTTCTATACACCGATCGCAACATTTGGCTCGGATTATCTGTTGGAGCCGGTTGCGTATGGGCTCAAGTTTGCAGGCTCGTTCAGCGACGGAATACTGTTGAAGACCGAGTTCTCGACAAAGCTGCAGGCTGCAGGAGTGAATGCAACGGCGTATGCGGCGAAAATGCCCAGCGGTCAGACCTCGGTGATCATTCTGAACAAGGATGCGGTCGTGGACCTCGAGGTAGAGCTCGATTTTGGTGGCGGCGCGAGCGCAGCGGTGGAAACCGAAACACTGCGCGCACCGGCACTAGGTAGCCGCGAAGCGCACATCACAATGTCAACAAAGGCCGACTCGCTCAAGCAGGGGAAGTGCTTCGTCACTGTTCCTCATGCAACGGGATTGCGCCTGACAATGACCTGAGTTCCTGGCAGCTTCCATTCACGAGTGGACCGATTTGAAGTCGAAATAAGCCAGGTTCATGTTCCCGCGCGTCAATATGTGTACGGTGAGAACGTTTTTCCCTTTGCTGAGACGAACCTTGAAAAGTTGCGAAGCTAGATTCCAATGGTGCCATTGGCGCCAGGCCAGCGGGTCTGCAGGATCATAGGTCGAGGTGATTTGCAGAGGCCCGGTTGCGTCCTTTCCATTCACATCGACTGATATTGTTCCGCCACGATTCGATGTGTAGAGGAATTCGGCCAGATATGTTCCCGTCTGCGTCACATCGACTGTGACGTTGAACCACTCACCGGGTTCGGTCCAGCCAACATAGAGCAGATCCGCAGGAGGAACAACCTTGTCGAAGGGGTTATCGTCGATCGGATCTGGCTTGCGCTGAAACTTCGTGTAGGAAGTATCTACTCCCTCATGGATACGAAATTCATTGAGGTAGGTCCCATCAGCCGGATTCAACTCTCCGCTGCCGTGATTCTGTGGATCGCTGTCGTGATACGCGACTCCTTCGCCTCCCAAGTCATAGTAAGCACACAATACTTGTCCCGGTATTTTTTGTGCGCCGCCCAGATAGCGGCTGTCGTGATAAGGCAGGCCCTTATACTGGCTCAAGAATGATTGGGAAAACGCAATTGCCGGTAGCATCGATGCCGCTACAAAGCATAAGGAAAACGCTCTCCGGGTCATCCTGCCTCCCTGAGTACCGATAAATCTATCCGCAGTTGCGCAACTCCACCAATCAGCGCCATTGACGGCTCAAGTATGTTCCGCACTTCAGGTTTGGAAAAGTTCGATCCCGTGCGCTTTTCCGAGATTGCGCGAGTATTTCTTGTCTGTCCCATTGTTCCAATGTTCGTGTACGCCAAGGCTGCGGCATCGGATGCCGTCGCGTTCAGGATCATAGAAAGTCTTCGAAGGTGGGTCATTCGCCAAGGCAGATTCGCGCAAGTAGTTATCGGCATTCGCGATATCCGGAAGATCAGGCCATTCCGAAGTCAGAAAATCGAAGCCGACGGAATCGATCGCTACGCCGTCAAGTGACATAAAAATGCTATTCGGCCAAGCATCGTTGAAGGGCGGCATCTTCCATTTACGATGAGGTGGACCATCCACGTTGTCGTTTCCATAGAGCCCATCAATAATAAAGAGCATAGTTTTCTCGCCGAGATCTTTATGACCCAAATAATCCGCGAACACGGAGTAACTTGCCGAACCATCGGTGTTGTGACGGAAGCCGTCGTGCGCGTTCTTGCGCCAATCGGGATTGATACTCGTGGCACCGAACAGATTCTTCGCGCAAAGTGTCACGCCTGAACTCACGTGCGCTCTCAATACTGCAGCATCAATTAAGTAGGTGGCTTCAACGACCGTGGTATCGAGTCCCTTAGCATTGTTGCTTTCAATTGAGAAAGGGATCGCGTTGGGCTTGAACTCGGCCTTTAGTCGTCCGTCGCCTCCGATATGGTCCACAAACACAACGCCGGGAAATTCATGGTGAATCTTGTCGTAGAGATTGCCCGGAATGAACCGGCTGGAATCGAAGACGGTGATCAATGATTCCGGAACTCGTCCAGGACCGGTCAACTGTCGGACGAGCGAAAGGATCAAATGCGGCGACGAGTTCAGGCGTTCGATCGTGCCATGATCCGTTGTGTTGTTCAGGTTCGCCTTGATTGCGATCTTCTCGCCGGCCTTGTATCCAGCTTTGCCCCGACCATGAGTGCGATTGAAGTACTGAAAGATGGAGCCCCATGCCTGGGCATCGTTTTTTTGATTCGTTAGCCCGCAAATGGATCGGGACACCATGCGGTCAATCACAGACTGATCATTGTGGGCATCGGTCCACCAAGAACCTGTGCCATCCCAGGTCACAGCCGCCGGATCGTGCGCCCAAGTGACGCGGCCGGGAACAACGCCGCGGGGAACTCCCAATGGGGAGAGTGGCTCGAACAACGAAGACCGCAGGCTAGCGGCAGCTGCAAGAGACAGGGCAAATTGTCGGCGTGTCATTTCCATTTTGACTTGCTCCTCTCCGCGAAAAATCTTACGGCATCCACGGGTCAGTTGCCTGAAGCCGCAGAAACTGCTGTAGTCGCTTCACAGCCAGCACGGCCGCCGTTCGAGATCGGTAGGTGCATCGCGCCGAACGTGAACTGTCCAGCGAATTGTACCTGACAATGCAACAGAATTCTCATTCTGGCATGGTCGTACGTGGGAGTTACGGTTCAGCCACAAAACTCACGCAAGCAAGGTCGGTACCTGTGGTGTGTGCGGTTGCAGGTTCTTCGCGGGAAAGACTTAGTAAAGAAGTCGAGATCACAAGATGTGAACCAAGATGCACAGAATCTACGGGCCGTGTATTTTTGTACGTTCTCATAACCCGAAGGTTGTCAGTTCCCTTCGGCAAGCTCAGGGCAGGCAATCGATGACGGGTCAATGAAGTGAAAACTCCTGAGTTATTAATCCCGACTTAGTCAGGAAGCGCCTCGAGTGCCTCTTTCCTACTATCGAGACTCATCTCCTGGCGATGTTCAATTCGCATTGGCAGCCGGAACGCGGACAAGACGAGCAAACCTTGAAGCGCCGTGAGAAAGATAAACGCCGCGCTCAAAGGAAAATGGAAGAATTGCGCTCCATTGGCTCCCTTCCAATCAATTACGATCGTTGCCGCCGTCGTCACGATGGGGCCGCCTAGTCTTTGCAGGATATTGAGGGTAGTGGTGGCCATAGGCAGGTCCTTTTTCGGAACGGCAGAATAGGCCGCGGAGAGGGAGGGAATACCAATCGCTCCCTGACCGATACCTCGAACAAACAGCGTTGCCAACAGGGGATACATGAAAAGACCGGAACGTCCCATGTATATAAACGGCGCGGTGGCCAAAGCCGTAAGAAGGGCCCCTGCGGCCGACACCCTCCGTATTCCGAACCTGTGCGCGAACTCACCGACAAGCGGGTAGCTGCACATCATGCCAACGCCCAGAGGCGCGAGCAGAAAACCAGCCTTCTGGGGCGAGACGTGACAGCCCTCGATGAGATAGAGCGGCACCAGAACCTGAAAGCATAGCGACACTCCGTTCGCGAGAAACTGAGTGGTTGCAGCCGCAGCAAAGGTCTTCCCCCGGAAGAGGCTGAGGTTCATCAGGGCTCGCGCCCCTTTCTTCCTGGCCCTGAACAGGAACAGTCCGATTAACACGACCGCGACTCCGAGGATGTAGGGGGAGGTGAGATCTTTCAGGTGGTCGAATCCATAGAGAAATGCGACGAGTCCTGGCGAAAGCAGCAGGAAACCAACGAAATCAAGTCTCCGGGCGATGACCTCCATTTCGTCTTTGGGTAAGAACAAAATCGACAGAGCAACGGCCAACACACCAACCGGGACGTTGACGTAAAAAAGCCAACGCCACGACGAATGTTGCAGAATCGCACCCGCAAGCACTGGCCCCAGCAGCGGTCCCAGGATGACGGGGACAGCCGCATACCCCATCACCTTGACCATATGACGCGGACCCGCGGCTCGCGCCAGCATCATCTGGGCCATCGGCGCAAGCAGCCCCCCTGCAATCCCCTGCAAGACACGGAAGCCTATCAGCGAGTTAGCCGACCACGCCAGGCCACACAAGGCCGATGCGATCGTGAATGCAGAAAAAAAGCAGATATAGAGCTTCCTGGCACCGACGCGGTCGACCAGCCATCCGCTTAAGGGAAGCATCAGGGCAAGCGAAAGAAGATAGCCACTCGCAACCCATTGAATGACACTCAAGCTGCTGTGCAACTCGGTCGCCAGGCTGGAAAGAGATACATTGACAACCGTCGCATCCAGGACCGAAAGAAATGGCCCAAGCATGGCCACAATCACGATCTTCCAGACTTCCCAACTGATCGAATCTGCCTCGCTCCTCTGATGACTTAAATTGCTCCGATCAGCCAAGCGCTTCAATGACCTCAGCGGTCTTGCGAACGCGCCCGAGCCGCGGGAAGATTTTCTCAAAAGAGGTGTGATGCACGGCTGCATCGCGGTCGGTGCAGGCGTCCTCAACCGTAACGACCGCAAAACCCAGCCCCGCCGCATTGCGTGCAGTGGTCTCCACACCGACGTTCGTTGCGATACCACCGATCACCACAGTTTTGACACCCACTTTGCGCAGGTGGTCTTCGAGCTCCGTGCCCGAGAAAGCGCCCCAGTGCCGCTTCGTGATGATCAGGTCGCCCGGCTGCACACCGGCCTGCGGAACAATTTCAGAGGCAATCGCCGGCAGGTTGGCCGGGAGTCCATGCGGAAGATCCACGGGAAGGTCCAGAAAGTCCGACAGGTCGACCCGCACGTAAACGGCCGTCGCACCCTTCTCGCGGAAAGCCTTGGCGAGGGCTGCACCTTTCTCCACTACAGTCGAAGCGGCGTAGGGCGCCGTCTCCCTGCCGACGACACCGTGCTGCAGGTCGATAAGGATGAGAGCGGTTGATGCGGCGTCGAGCTTCAAAGATTCCATGCTTCCTCCAAGAAACGAGGGTCCCCTCGTTTTCCAAGTACTATAATACGAGGATGCCCTCGCTTTCGTCAAACGCGGCACGCCCGGTCCCACAGCAGGAACGGGCTGCCCGGACTCGCTCTCTCTTTCTAGACACGGCTGAAAAGCTCTTCGTTGAGGTCGGCTACGACGCCACGACGATGACCGCGGTTGCCGAACGAGCGAATACATCGATCGGTGCGCTCTATCGATGGTTCCCGGATAAGGCAGCTCTGGGAAGCGCCCTGATGCTTCGGTACAGCCAGGAAATCGAAAACCATTGGGCTCCCGTACTTGCCGCCGCGGCGCGTGTTCCGACGCCGGAGTTCGCCGCCATGATGATCGAAACGACGATGGATTTCTTCCGCGAAAGACCTGCCTTTTTCGTGCTGCGCGAGGCGCCGATCAAACGTTACCGGGCACCCGCCGCACGGAAAAACCTGCGAGAGGCATTTGCCAGAGCCTTTCGATCCAGAAAGCCGGCCCTGTCGCACGATCGCGCGTACGTGATCGCAAACGTCGTAATCGGCACCATGAAAGGCTTTCTGGCCGGCGCTGCTTCTGCAGCCCCTAAAGAGCAGCATGTGTTGACCGTGGAATTTACGACGATGTTATCGCTCTACCTCAAATCGATCTTTGACTAGCCGCAGCACTTTATAGCTGGAATGCAGGTTTACAGCCGGGCACCACACAGGCGAATTCATTGAAGAAGTGAAACTTCCTTTTCGCGTAGTCTCGTTAATCCGCGAGCCCTGAACAGCGGTAGTCGCAAGCAACAGCGTCTTTCCTTGCTTTGCGGCACAAACAATTTCCGATTGCACGTTAAGGCAAACACTCGAGAGGCTGTTGCACAACCCAGCACAAGGCTCTGAAACGACTATGCATTTTCCCCCTGGGTCCTCATCTTGTTTGCGCCAGTTTTCGCAACAAGATTACTGGCGCGCAGTAGTGATTCGAATGTGCCTGCATCAGTCCACCAGCCCTCCAGGGTCTCAAAGGTCATTGCTGCTTCTTCGACATAGAAGTTGTTAACGTCAGTGATCTCAAGTTCACCCCTCCCTGAAGGCTTAAGCCGCCGAATTTTTTGAAATACCGTCGCGTCATAGAGGTAAATACCAATGACGGCATAATTCGACTTCGGAACGCTGGGTTTTTCCTCGATACCGACGACGCGGTCGTCATGGATCTCGGCGACGCCAAAACGTTGAGCGTCAGACACTTTCTTTAGCAGGATTTTTGCTCCTTGTTTTTGTTTCTTATATTTCTCCACTGCCTCACAAATGTTGTTTTCGATGATGTTATCGCCCAAAATTACGCAGATTGGCTCGCCGGATGCCCAATACTCCGCCAAGCCAAGAGCATCGGCGATTCCGCCTTCCCCTTCTTGGTAGGTATAGTTCAAATGCTTCAAACCGAATTCGCGGCCGTTTCCGAGGAGTCGCAGAAAATCGCCGGAGTTCTTTCCTCCTGTGACGAGAAGAATCTCTTCGATCCCGGCGTTGACGAGGGTTTGAATCGGATAGTAAACCATGGGCCTGTCATAGACGGGTAGCAGGTGCTTGTTTGTTACCCGTGTGAGCGGATTAAGACGACTCCCGGTTCCGCCGGCAAGCACTACACCTTTCATACCTGTCCCCCGTTCCGCAGACCAATTCGCACGACCGACCGATTTTCAACACGCTTGGATTATCGCTTTGAGGGAACTCTGTCGCAAGTTCCAAACCTAAGTAACGACTTCTTCCGAAGGGCCCAGTCATTACACCGCGTTCCGACCGCGACCCGCCCGCCGCTCTTTATCCTGACAGCGCCAGGGCGATATTTGATCGATATTTCATTGACAAATCTTCGGAGCTGCAATAAGAAAAAAGTATGAGCAACAGCAACCTTTTCCCCATCTTAATCCGCTGGGCAATTCTGATGGTTCTCGTCACCGCAGGATTATTGCTCGCCGCTGGCACTGCACATCTCCCGATGTTGAACGCATACATTGTGGCATTGGCGCCTTCGTTGCTGATAATGATGCTGGCGATTGCGCCACAAATCGCTAAAGAGCGCGGGAGCGCGGACGGTGGGAAACACGACCTACACGACGCAAGAGCACGATTGGCTCTCGTGGTTCTCTTTCTCGTTACGATCTTCATGGCAGCTCTAGACGTGGGCCGCCTGCACCTGTCCAACCACGTACCCCTTGCGCTCAGCGTAATTGCGCTGGTGATGTATATTGCGGGATCGGGATTTCAGGCCTGGGCGATGAGCGTGAATTCTTTTTACTCGCCGGTCATTCACGTCCAAGCAGAGCTGGGGCATAGTGTGGTCACTCGCGGGCCTTACCGCATCCTCCGGCATCCCGCTTATTTCGCAAATATCGTTGCTATTCCCGCGAGCGCGCTCGCCATTGGCTCATGGATAGCCTTGATCCCAGCCACATTCTTCTGCGCCATTACCGTGTGGAGGGCAGGGAGAGAAGACGCTTTTCTCAAACAGAATCTACCTGGGTATAAAGACTATATGGAGAGAGTACCAGGGGGTGTTTTTCCCCGCCCGTCATTCAAGCTGTAGTTCGTACGCATCCAAAGGCTTTCTGAGCCAGTTGCTCAATAATTCGCTGCCATAGGCGGTTCCACGACTTCAGGCACGGCGGCAGCCTTCAGGAGCAAGTTGACGGCCGTTTCTTTGATCGCAACCGCTTCCGCATACGGTAAAAAGCCGTCATTCGAAACGAGAGCAATATCCGTATGCCCGCGAAAGTGAGTTGTTATGAGTGTAGTTGCGTTTCTCCAAGGCACGGCAACGGTGACGCCAAGAAGGCGCTCTACGCGAAACGCTTGGTAGTTATCTGGCATGTCGAGACGTCCAACGTTGGAAAAGGCAAAGTCATAGCTTCCTTTACTTTTGCGGAGGAAACTGATGACTTTGGGAATGGATGTTTGGAGCTCTTCGGCCGCCATCAAATGCTCATAAGCGTTCAAACGGCCAATTTTTTCCGACATCGATTGCTTGAGCCTCCTAGCCGAATCCCAGAACCCTGTTCGCGGATCAATACTCAGTGGGATGGGCGGGGCGTAGTTGAACATCACATCAGCCCGAATGCTGCTGATAAACCTCCGGATATCGACGGGGCACATGATCTTATTCTTGAACCTGGCACTGTTTACTTGACGAAATGCCAATAAAAAAGCAACGCACATTGCGGCATAGGGCGTGGTTCCCTCCGCCTTGCATCGATGCAGCAGCGCCGCAGATTCTTTCGAGCCCGCCTGCCAATAGATAAGGTAGTGCTCACCTGGCGGAGCCGCGTACACGGCTTTCACGGTTAAGGCAAATAGCCGCAACAGCGCCGCTTTAACCTTAACAAGCGGCGCCATCTTCAGATCCGACAGAACTTCTTGGGGAAACAAGTCCTGAAGAGACTGAAAAGGCGGATAAGGAGTCAACTGCACATCAGGCTGATCAACAACCTGCAGAATTTCCCGGAAGATCGTGATGAGCGAAGTGCCATCACATACGCAGTGGTGGCCAATGAGCATCAATTCGGAGACGCCTTCTGACTTTATCCAGACCATTCGGACCAGCGGGCCTTCATTCATATTGAAAGGCGTCTTCCATTCGGTGGCCGTTACATTCCTCCAGTCTTCGTCGCTATTGCGCTCGACAACCCGTACCGGAATCTTCAGTGGATTTTCGCTAAACGAAAAATATACCTGGCTGCCTTCCTCGACCACATTGGCTCTCAGGAGCGGATGCTTGCCTTGCACTTTCTTCAGCGCCAATTGAAGATCGTCTGCCGCAATATCACCGCGTATTCTTGCCGTTATTATGCAATTGACGGGCGTATGGCCATCCACATACATGAGTCTCTCGAAGAAGAACATTTTCCTTTTCATGGACT
>Ga0137412_10002741_pt1 | contig 13960 bp, 13 predicted proteins | sample CZODoug2_1_16fun_FD_122160 | JGI IMG/M metagenome (GOLD analysis project Ga0137412, IMG submission 122160) | Vadose zone soil fungal communities from Angelo Coast Range Reserve, California, USA - CZODoug2_1_16fungal (Hybrid Assembly) | ecosystem: Environmental > Terrestrial > Soil > Vadose zone... | reverse complement strand
TCCTGGTGATCAGTTTTGCCCGCGAGCAGATGGAAGAGAATGCGGGCGATGCCCGCGACGCCGCGCTGAGCGCCGGGTATACCCGGTTCCGTCCGGTGCTCATGACCGCATTGGCCATGATCATCGGAATGGTTCCAATGTCCTTGGGACTGGGCGACGGCGGAGAACAGAATGCTCCCCTCGGCCGGGCGGTCATCGGTGGACTGCTGTTCGCGACCACAGCCACCCTATTCTTCGTGCCCACATTCTTTAGCGTGATGCATGGATGGCTGGGAAAGCGTCGCAAGCGGGCCGCAGCAAACTTGCCGAGTCTGGAAGACTAGAAATGGAAGAGAGCGAGAAGATGAATCAGGAACGACGAGTTGAGCAGCCACAACCGGCGAATGAAGCACCTGGCGTGCCTCCTGACGCTCCACCTCTCTCCGGCCGCGTTGCGCTGCTCTTGATCGTCGTTCTTCTGCTGGTAGGGGTGGCCATTGTGGTTGCCGGAATCGTTCCGCGGGTGCGTGCACGCACCACGTTAAAGGATCAGACGGACGCGCTAGCCGCTCCCACGGTGATTGCCATTCCGCCGAAGCCAGGCACCACCGGACAAGAACTCATATTGCCCGCCAATATCTACGCCTACAGCGATGCGCCGCTCTATGCCCGCACCGACGGTTACCTCAGCAAGTGGTTTTTCGACATCGGCGCCCATGTCCGCCAGGGCCAGCTGCTGGCCATCATCAGCTCGCCGGAAGTGGACAAGCAACTGCTGCAGGCGCGCGCAGACCTGAACACAGCGGAGGCCAACGCCGGTTTGGCGAAGACCAATGCCGGCCGCTACCAGGGATTGCTTACGCAAAACGCCGTCTCGAAGCAAGACACCGATACTTTCACTAGCCAGGCGGAATCCACCAGCTCCGCGGTAAGGTCCGCGCAAGCAAACGTGCAACGCCTGGAGGAGCTGCAGTCTTTCGAGAAGATCTACGCACCCTTTAGCGGCGTGATCACTGCCCGCGGCGTGGATGTGGGGCAGCTTATCAACTCCGGAGCCGGCACGTTAATGTTTCGCATCTCGGCCATCAACGTATTGCGTGTCTATGTCAACGTTCCCCAAATCTATTCCCAGACCACGGTACCCGGAACCACAGCCACGCTTACGTTTTCTGAATTTCCCGGCCAGACATTTACCGGCAAAGTGGTGCGCTCGGCGCGGGCCATCGATCCCAGCTCGCGCACCTTGCTGATAGAAATCGATGTTGACAACCGCAATGGCAAGCTCATGCCGGGAGCCTACGCCGAGGTTCACATGAATGTGCGCGAGACGGTTGTCCCCATGATCGTTCCCGTCTCCGCACTGATCTTCCGCAGCCATGGCTTGCAGGTGGGCACGGTGGTCCAGGGACCGAACGGAGACCAGGCCAAACTTGTACAAGTGACAATCGGCCAGGATGATGGATCCACGGTGCAAGTCGTTGACGGCCTCACGGCCGACTCACGCGTCATCGAGAATCCGCCGGATTCGTTGATCGATGGGGAACCGGTGCGCGTGGTTCAACCCGCGAAGCAGGCCCCCGGGAGCGCTTCAGAATGATGCTTCCGCATATTCATTCCGGTAGCCTTCTTTTCGTAGCGACGCTGCTCGTCTCCGGATGCACCGTGGGACCCAACTACCATAAGCCCGACGCGCCTACGGCTCCTGCTTTTAAGGAGAGCGCGGTAGTCCCTCCACCCAATCTTCCCGACGGTGGATGGAAGCAGGTGAGCCCCAACGACAGCGTGTTGCGGGCCAACTGGTGGCAGATTTATCAGGATCCACAACTGGACAAGCTCGAGCAGCAAGTGGCCGTTTCCAACCAGACGCTCAAGGCTTCCTATGCGCAATACATGCAGGCCCGGGCGGCCATCCAGGTGGTTCGAGCGCAGTACTTTCCTACCGTGCAAGCCGGTCCGTCGGCTTCGCGTGACCGCCAATCCCAAAACCGTCCACTCCATGTGACCGGCAGCAAGACGACCTACAACGACCTGTTTCTGCAGGGCCAGGTTTCCTGGGAGCCTGATCTATGGGGCAACATCCGCAGACAGGTAGAAGCGCAGCGGGCTACCGCCCAGGCCACAGCCGCCGACCTGGCCAACGTGGATCTGAGCCTGCGCTCGGAGCTGGCATTGGATTACTTTGAGTTGCGGGGCCTCGACACCCAGCAGCGATTGCTCGACAACACCGTGCAGCAATACGAACAGTATCTTGGCCTGACCAAAACACGGTTCGCCGGTGGGGTAGCGACCGAATCGGATGTGGCCCTGGCACAGACCCAGCTTGACCAGACGCGCGCCCAGGCGATTGACGTAGGCGTCGCGCGCGCCCAATTTGAGCATGCCATCGCCACGCTCACCGGTGTCCCGGCATCCAGTTTCTCCCTGCCGCCTGCGCCCCTTGATTTGACACTGCCACAGGTACCAGTAGGTGTGCCGTCGCAATTGCTCGAACGCCGTCCCGACGTTGCTGCCGCCGAACGGCGTGCCAATGCCGCAAACGCGCAGATAGGTGTAGCGATTGCAGCCTACTATCCCACCATCAACATCGGCGGCACAGGCGGCTTTGAAAGCAAGAATGCCGGCACGTTGATCCAGGGACCTAGTTCGCTCTGGTCGCTGGGTGGTTCGGCTGTAGAGTTGTTGTTCGACGCCGGTAGACGGCATGCACTGACCAACGAGGCCCGGGATGTCTACGAGCAGAACACAGCCAACTATCGGCAGACAGTGCTGCAGGCGTTTCAGGAGGTTGAAGACAATCTCTCCGGGCTACGCATCCTGAACAGCGAGTCGGTCGCACAGCAACGCGCGGTAGCTTCTGCGCGGCGCTCCCTCGGCATCTCCACCACTCGCTACAAGGGCGGGGTGACGACCTACCTTGAAGTGATTACGGCGCAGACCACGCAGTTGTCCAACGAGCGAACCGCGGCGGACATTACGACCCGGGAATTTGTTTCCAGCGTGCAGCTGGTCAAGGCCCTGGGTGGAGGCTGGGACACGACCAGGTTGCCCACTCCCTGAGTAGGCGTTGTGCCCTGCTGAGGTCAGCCTTGTGAGTTCGAATTGGGCAGCGGTCCAGTGGTGAAGACCTGCTCTGCCTGTCCACCGGATATGCGATAGATCACGAATTCCCGATCGCGGTGGCTGCGCAATTCAAAAACCAGGTCTCCCCGATTGTCGGCCTTGGCATCCACCGCATCCACCAACCGCATCCTGGGCGTCACGTCAAGGTGATCGTCATCGGTCACAGACTTGAACAGCACCTTGGGCACGCCGTTGAAGTCCGGCTGGGCGATTACCGTGACATATTTCACCTTGCCGGCCTTATCTGTGGTCTCCCCGGTGAAGACCAGCGTTGCCCCACCGCTGTAGGTAAGCTCATAAGCCTTGAACCGCTCGTTGGTAAACACCGGCTTGGGAGGGGCCGCCGCTGCCGCTGCCTTGCGCCTCTGCGCGGCTGTGGTTGCGGTGTGCGGTTTGGGAGCGGTTTTGGCCGGGGGCGCCGCGGCCGCAACGACGTTGGCAGCCGCAATCTCCATTTGCTCCTTCATTTTGTCGGAGTCGGCCGGGTCGTTCCACAGATACACAAAAGGATGCCCTTCCCCCTCGCCGGCATCGGAAACCGCAATCATTTGCTGCAGCCCCGTGGGTACTCCGGTGAGCTGGGCAGGTTGGATATCGTCCTTCGGCGTTTGCTGGCCGTGGGCTATGTGTGGCCGGTCCGGATCGGCGCCGCCGAGCGGAACCTCGGGTGCCGCAGCATCCGCGCTACTGGCCGGGGCTGGTGCTGATGAGTCCGCCCGCCTCCGCAGGGTAGGACGATCCGGATCGCCGGCAGAAGAATTGCTGGGAGCCGACGGGCTCGCAGAACCGGAGGTTGAATCTGTTGAGGTAGAGCTGCCGCTCGGGCCACGGCCCTTGAAATGAGGCCGGTTGTCCCCCGCATCGGTCACCACCTGGGGCATGTTTCGGCCTTGCTTCGGCTTGGCTTTCCTGGGGGGAGGAGCCATGGGTTTCCACGAACCATAGCCGAACCAATAGCCGTCCACATCCTGCGCCGTGTTGATGTCAAACAGTCCACGAGCGATCCCGGCATCCTGCAGCACGTACTCGGTTCCCGGTTCGAGCGCCAGCGGCTCCGGTTTGGCCAGGTAGAGCCCTCCGGGCTGATACTGTTCCCCATCGAAGACGGAGATCGGGATAATGCGGCTGGCGCTCGGCTTTCCCGTATCGCCCGTCCACTCGAGCACGGCGATCGCTCGAACGCTGGGGGCCTTTTTCTTGGCACTTTCGACATGACCGGGATACTGCGCAAACGCCGGAGCGGCCAGCGTAAGCAGCATAGCGAGACTGCTCGCGGCTTTCGTCATCATGGAATAATCTCGTTGCATTGCATCTCGCTTAGGGGAAGGACCTTTTCATGGAAGTGAACGACAAAGTCGCCGATTTCACGCTTCAGACGGAGGAAGATAAAACCGTACATCTGAAGGACTACAGCGGCAAACCCGTAGTGCTTTTCTTTTACCCCAGGGCCGACACTCCCGGCTGCACCATCGAAGCCTGTGGCTTTCGGGACGTCTTCAAGAAGATACAGCAGGCAGGCGCCGTTGTTCTCGGTATCTCGCGCGACACGCCGAAGGCGCAGAAGAAGTTTAAAGAGAAGTACAACTTGCCCTACACCCTCCTTGCAGATGTAGACGAAGTAGTCTGCAAACAGTTTGACGTTCTCAAGCAAAAGAATATGTATGGCAAGAAAGTAATTGGCATTGAGCGGACCACCTTCCTCATTGGACCCGACCAGAAGCTGCTGAAAATCTTTCCCAAAGTAAAGCCGGAGGGGCACGCCGAGGAGGTACTTGCCGCCGTCAAAGCCGCTCGTGGCTAGAACGATTGTTCCCCGGGACTTTTACCTGGACCCTCCTGACCTGGTCGCCCAGAAACTGCTGGGAAAGCTACTGGTCAGGGGAGACATGGTCGGCCGTATCGTCGAAGTGGAAGCTTACTTTGGCGAGGCAGACGCTGCGTCGCACGCTTTTCCCGGCAAGACGGCAAGAAACGATGTGCTCTTTGGGCCCCCGGGCCACGCCTACGTGTATTTCATCTATGGCATGCATTTTTGCCTGAACGTCTCCTGCGAACGGGAAGGCCGCGCGGGCGGCGTCTTATTCCGGGCGCTCGAGCCCGTCCGCGGTCTGGACACAATGGCGAGGAACCGCGGACTGGATGCCACCCTCGTCGCCGTGCTGACTTCCGGGCCAGGGCGGCTGTGCCAGGCCTTCGGAGTGACCCGGGACCGTGACAACGGCGCCGATCTGACCTCACGGAAGTCTGATCTGCAAATCCGGGACGACGGCTTCCTAGCCAGCGATGTCCTGGTCACGCCGAGAATCGGCATAAGCAAGGATACAGAGCGGCCGGCGCGCTTCCTCCTTGCCGACAACCTCTTTGTTTCCAAACGGGGTGTGTGATTCGATGGACACTTGAAAAATATTTCCAGGAAAGGACATCCAGACTGAGATCTCTCCGCTCCGCTTCGCTCGAGATCATTTCCAGGAAAGGTCCGTAGAACTGCAGATCCCTCGCTTCGCTCCCTATGTACAAAATGTTAAACCAAATAGAATCAACAGCAGATTGGGCCGCGTTTTGTTCATTGATTTCATGACCTCGCCGCAGGCGAGGTCATCGGCTCGGGATGACAAAAAGGAGAGGGCAACGGTCCATAGAGCGCGGTTACTGAACCGAGGCATCTTCAAATCTAATCAGCAGCCGTCGGGCTCGGTGTCAAGCAGACTCAAAGGTCGTCGACCTTGCGGGCCAACCCGCACCCGTGCCCATGTTGATAATCTCCACCGCACCCTGCCTCTGCTATCGTTTGAACCATGCCAGTCCCCCGCAGCGAATCCGCTCCCCACGCCGCGGTTTCCCTGGGCCGGCTGGCGTCTTCCAAAAGACCCTTCCTGCAATACATCTCCAGCCTGATCCAGATTTCCCGCTGGCAGTTGATCGCCGCCGTGGTCATCATGACCGTCACCTCTCTGACAGAAGGCCTGGGCGTAGCCTTGCTCTTCCCCATCCTGCAGGTAGCCGGTTTCAACCTGGCCAATCAAGGTCATGTGGGGCACTACACCGGTGAGGTACGCGACCTGCTGGTGCGCAGCGGACTGCGGCCTTCGCTGTGGCTTGCGTCACTGCTGCTGATCTTTATGCTGCTCATGGCGCTGCGTTCCCTCTTCAGCCGCATGCAGTCCGTGCTTACCTTGCGCACCGCGCTCACCTACGAGCTTTCTCTCGGCAGACGCCTTTACCAGGCCATCATCAACGCCGACTGGCTGTTCCTGGCACGTCGCCGCTCTTCTGACTTCACCCATGCGCTCACCGGCGAGTTGACCCGGGTCTCCACCTGCACCTATCTGCTGATCGGGACTCTGGCCAACGCCATCCTCGCCCTGGTATATATCGCCATCGCCCTGAAGCTTTCTGCGGGAATGACCTCGCTGGTCCTCGCCACCGGGGCAACCCTTCTGTTGTTGTCCCGCCGCTGGATGCGCGCCGTCCACCAGAGCGGCACCGCCGTCTCAGAGACTATGAGCGAGGTGTACTCGGCAGCCACCGAACACCTGCAGAATCTCAAAGCAATGAAGTTCTACGATGCCCAGACCAGCGATCTGGCAATGTTTTCTTCGCTCCAGTCGTCGGCCCTGCAGCAGACTCTGCAAAGCACCAGGAGCCAGGCAGCTGCCGCCTTCTGGTTCGAAGCCGGATCGCTCATCGTGCTGGGGGCCATCATTTTCGCGTCACTGCAAATTCTCAACGTTGCCCCCGCATCCATTCTTCTCTTGCTGGCCGTCTTTACCCGTCTTTTCCCTCGTTTGGCCGCAACCCAAGGCCAATTGCAGGCGTTCCTCAGCGAACTACCGGCCTTTGAAAACCTGATGACGATTTATCGCGAATGCGTGGCCAATGCCGAAGTTCCCGGCTCGGCAAGTTCCGGACTTGCGTTGGCCCATGAAATCGCCCTGGAGCGGGTTGGGTTTCGTTATGACGCTGATCGGCCCCTGGTGCTGAGAGATTTATCGCTGACCATCGCAGCAGGCAAAGTCACCGCTATCGTGGGCTCGTCGGGTGCAGGCAAGAGCACCGTCGCCGACCTGGTCAATGGCCTGCTCTCCCCCGGCACGGGCCGGGTGCTGATCGATGGCGCCGAGCTTACGCCGCAAGCCGCACGAGCGTGGCGCCGCCACGTTGGCTACGTAGCCCAGGACACGATCCTCTTTCACGACACCGTCCGCGCCAACTTAAGCTGGGCGAATCCGGATGCCTCTGAGCAGGAGATGAAAGAAAGTCTCAGCCTGGCCGCCGCTGAGTTCGTCTTTGAATTGCCTCAGGGTTTGGATACCACGGTGGGAGACCGCGGCATGCTCCTCTCCCATGGCCAGCGGCAGCGCATCGCCCTGGCGCGCGCCCTGCTGCGGAAGCCGGGGCTGCTGATTCTCGATGAAGCCACCAGCAGTCTCGACTTCGACAACGAGAAGCGAATCCTCGACGCCATCGAACGGCTAAAGGGCCGGGCGACCGTGTTGTTGATCGCCCATCGCGTCTCCGCCATCCAGCGTGCGGACATCATCTACCTGATAGAAAATGGTTCGGTCGCGGAGTCGGGCGACTGGCAGACCCTGAGCAGCCGGCCTTCCCAGCGCGTAGGCTCGCTATTCCGGCTGCAGGACGCTCTCGCCTGAGGCTCTACTTGGGATCGAACCAGCCCCCATACGGCGCGATCAGCTTGGCCGCTTCCGCAGGACCCCAGGTACCAGGCTGGTAGGCAGACACGTTCGGTTTGTCCAGAATCGGGTCCACGATACGCCATGCCTCTTCCACGTAGTCTTCCCTGGCGAACCAGGTCTGGTTCCCGGCCATGGCGTCGCCCAGCAGCTCCTCATAGGGCAGCATCTCGTCTTCTCCGCACTCCTGGTCGGCTACGAGTTCGATAGGGCATCCCCGCAACTGGTCGCCGGCGGTTTTAATCGAGGCGCCAATCGCGATCACCGGCTCGCCGCTGATCCGGAAGCGCACATAGTTGGCGGGCGGTGCTTCCGCAGAGAAGATCGGGCACGGAGGCCGCAGCTTGGCGACGACCTCGGTTTCAGTCAGCGGCAGCGATTTCCCTGCCCTGACAAAAAACGGAACGCCGCGCCAGCGCCAGGAATTAATGGCCAGCCGCAGAGCCACATAGGTTTCGGTCTTCGAGTCCTTCTTGACTCCCGGAGTCTCGAGGTACCCGGCGTATTGGCCGCGCACCACATCCTCCTCGTTCAGCGGCTGAACGCTTTTAAGCACCTTCACCCGCTCGTCGCGCAAGCTCTCGATGCTCAGGGTCGGCGGCGGCTCCATGGCAATGTTGCTGAGCACCTGCAGCAAGTGGTTCTGCACCACATCGCGGACCGTTCCCACGGCGTCGTAGAAGCTTCCTCTGTCCTGCACACCGAACTGCTCCGCCATGGTGATCTGCACACTCTCCACGTAGAGACTGTTCCAGATCGGCTCCAGGAAGGAGTTGGCAAAGCGAAAGAAGATCACATTCTGGACCGTGTTCTTGCCCAGGTAGTGGTCGATACGGAAAACGTCCTCTTCCGCAAAAACATCATGCACTACTTTGTTCAGCGCCATCGCGGAAGGCAAATTATTCCCAAACGGCTTTTCAATGACCACCCGCGCCCCTTGCGAGGAACCGGAAAGCTTCAACTGTTCGAGAACTACGCCAAACAGGACTGGTGGAATGGCAAGGTAGTGAATGGGATGTTTTGCATCCCCGAGTGCCTTGCGGACGTTGGCAAACGTCTGCGCGTCCTTATAGTCCCCATCGACGTAACGAAGCTTGTCGAGGAGAATCGGAAAACCAACAGGGTCAATGCCTCCGTGAGTTTTGACGCTGTCTTCTGCCCGGGCCTTGAATTGGTCCAGATTCCACCCCGCCTTGGCAACGCCAATGACTGGGCCGGCCAGCTTTCCACGCTTGGCCAGCTTTTGTAGAGAGGGAAAAATTTGCTTGTACGCCAGGTCGCCGGTAGCGCCGAAAAACACCACAGCGTCGGAGTAGGGGAGTTCCACTGAGTCGGCCATTTACCTAATGTAACGCCTTCTCATGAAAGGAAGCACATCGGGCGCCATGATTACGAGGTGGTTACCACTGATTTCCCCCACGACACCCCGTGACCCTGTAATCTTTGCCCCAACGGTGGTTTTCTCCAGCTTGCTGATCCGGTTCCTCGGGGGAGGGACCCGGGCGGCGACGTGGGGAAAATCACCGTTTTGCACATAACCACTTCCCTACGCCCCGAACCGGCCGGCGCCATCCGGGGCGCCGTTTTAGATGACCTTCAACAGCAAAAGGATGATTACGATCAGGATAATCAGGCTGATGCCGCCGCCTCCGTAATATCCGAGTCCCGGTCCCAGCCGATAACCACCAAAACCAAACACCAACAACAAAATGATCAGGATGAGCAGCATACATTCTCCTTCGCGCGGCGAGGTTGCTCCGCTTCGATCCCTCGTGAAAATGCGTTTCCTCAGCAGCTGATGCAATGCCCACGCTTGCAATCCAGCCCCGTATGTGTTTAACAAACTCTTCATAAAGATTCAGTCTGGCCTGGTTTGGATGTACGGCGCGCAACGGGAAGTGCTCAAGCGAATGGCCTGACCCTGGCCCGCTCAGCGGGATGTGAGGCTAAAATACGTGCTGACATCTGGTTAGTGCGGAAGGCGGACGAAAGCATTGAAATTACATTCTGTGGCCCTGCTGACATGTGCCGTCCTTGTTTTGGGGGCCGCTCCAGGCATAGCGGTGGCGGAAACCGCTTCCGCCGGATGCTCTTCATCCATGCAGGCGAACTACCCGAAAGCTTCCATCTCCAACGGCCCGGTACAGGCTGTGCTCTATCTACCCGATGCAAAGAGCGGTTATTACCGCGCCTCGCGGTTCGACTGGTCGGGCGTCATCCCCTGCCTGGCGTACAAAGGCCACACTTACTTTGGCGTCTGGTTTTCTCACTACGATCCGATGATCGCGGATGCAATCACTGGCCCCGTCGAAGAATTCAGATCGGCCGATGGCGCTCTGGACTATGACCAGGCGAAACCGGGCGGACTCTTCGTCAAGATCGGTGTCGGTGTGCTGCGCAAGGCCGGCGACTCGCCTTACAAATTCATGTACACCTATCCCCTGGTGGATGGCGGCAAGTGGACGGTGCATGCCGGCCACCGCCAGGTATCTTTCCGGCAACAGCTTCACTCGCCCATTGGCATCGCCTACGACTATGAGAAAACCGTATCGCTGGATCCGCACGAGCCGGTGCTTACTCTGCAGCACAGCTTAAAAAATACCGGAACGAAAACCATCGACACGGAGGTCTATGACCACGACTTCTTCATGCTGGACGCAGCCCCCAGCGGGCCAGGCATGGTGATACGGTTCCCCTTTGAACCCAAAGCAGAAAAGTCGATGGAGCCTCGGGCCGGGATCGAGGGCAAACAGATCGTCTATCGGGAAGAACTGCAACCGGATCAGTATGTGGAAAGCTATCTGACGGGCTATTCCGATAAGCCTTCGGATTACGACATCGTGGTCGAGGATACAAGAACAGGAGTCGGCGTCGAGCAGACCGGGGACAACTCCATTTCCCGGTTCAACTTCTGGTCCCCGCGCACCGCCATATGCCCCGAGGCCTACCATCACCTGGTGATCGAGCCAGGACAAACAGCACGTTGGAACATTCACTATCGCTTCTATGCCAAATAGCGAAGAACAGGATCAAGTGAAAAGTACCGGACAGGGTAAGGTAGCGATCGTTACCGGAGCAGGCAGCGGGATTGGACGAGCGGCTGCGCTGGCGCTGCAGTCTGCCGGCTACTCGGTAACGCTGGCCGGACGGCGCATGGCGGAACTGGAACAGACCGCGGCCATGGCCGTGGATGGAGGTGGACCGATGCTCCCCTTCTCCACCGACATTCGGCAGCCCGATTCGATCCGCGCACTGTTTGCCGCTACCGATCGCCGATTCGGACGGCTGGATGTGCTGTTCAACAACGCTGGCATCAATGCTCCCCCACTGCCGATGGAGGATCTGACCTACGAACAATGGTCCGATGTGGTCGCCGTGAATCTTACCGGCTCGTTCCTCTGCGCGCAGGAAGCGATCCGCCGCATGAAGACCCAGCAGCCGAAAGGGGGACGCATCATCAACAACGGTTCCATCTCCGCCCATGTTCCGCGCATGTACTCGGCGCCCTACACCGCCACAAAACATGCCATCACCGGGCTCACGAAATCCATCTCGCTCGACGGCCGGCCCCACAATATTGCTTGTGGTCAGATTGACATTGGCAACGCCGGGGACATGGGCGGGAAAGCGCCGGGCGGATCTCTGCAGCCGAACGGCGACGTAGTCCTGGAACCACGGATGGATGTAAAGCACGTTGGCGACGCGGTCCTTTACATGGCCAGCCTGCCGCTTGATGCGAACGTCCAGTTCATGACCATCATGGCAACCAACATGCCGTTCATCGGCCGCGGATAACCGATACAGAAAGCGACAATCCTTTGCTGAAATCTGAAATACCTACCCCAGCACTCTTGCTCGACATGGATGCGATGGAAGCCAACCTCAAGCGGATGGCTGCTTTCTTTTCTGAGGGTCCAACCCGCTTGCGCCCACACTACAAGAACCACAAATGCGTGGCGCTTGCGAAGCGGCAGTTGGCCCACGGGGCAATTGGGATCACATGCGCCACGCTGGGCGAGGCAGAGGCGCTGGCCAGAAGCGGCATTGAAAGCATCCTGATAGCCAATGAGATCGCGGGCGCGCCCCAGATCGAGCGCTTTGTCCAACTCTCCCGGGTCACTGACATCATGGTGGGAGTCGACAATGAGCGCACGGTCGCAGCACTCTCTGCGGCATGCTCAAAGGCCAAGATCCCGCTGAGTGTGGTCGTCGACGTGGACACGGGGATGGGCCGTTGTGGAGCGCCTCCCGGCGAACCGGCTCTCGCCCTGGCACAAATGGCGACGGCGCATGGTCTGCGCTTTCGCGGCCTGATTGGCTATGAAGGACACTGCGTCCGCTTGCCTCCCGGACCCGCTAAGGTCGAAGCGATCGAGCAGGCCATGGGCAAGCTGGTTGGTACCGCGAAGTTGATGCGGGCCCATGGGCTGCCGGTAGAGATTGTCAGCGCCGGGGGAACAGGCACGCACGCTATCTCGGGCAGGATCCCCGGAGTGACCGAGATTCAGGGCGGCTCTTACTTGCTAATGGATACCGATTACCAGACCGTGTGTCCCGAGTTCGAGCTGGCATTGAGTGTGCTGGGCACGGTCGTCAGCCGGCGCGGCAATGAGCGCCTGATTCTCAACATCGGCTTGAAGGAAATCAGCGGCGAACGAGGGCTGCCGGTGTTAAAGAACACCAGCGGCGCGCAGCTGCGCAAACTAAACGCGGAGCACGCCATCGTCGACATCACAGACGCCGGTTTTTCTGCGCAGGTCGGCGACCAGCTAGAGCTTTGGGCCCACTACAGTGACGCCACGGCCAGCCTCCATCGCCGTATGTTCGGCGTGCGCGAAGGACGGGTGGAAGAGACGTTTCTTCTCGAGAGCTGAACGGGACCGGAGGTGAAAGATGCGCCTGAAAGACAAAGTGATCCTGGTCACTGGCTCGACTACGGGCATTGGCGAAGGCATGGCACGGATCTTCGCGCGTGAGGGCGCGAAGGTGATGGTGCATGGAAGACGGAAGGACGCGGCGCAAAAACTGGTTGCCGAGATTGGGAATGAGGCCTCCTTCGTGATCGGGTCGCTTGAGGATCCGCTGATACCGGCGAAGCTCATCGCGGAAACGGTCAACCGGTTTGGACGAATCGACGGGCTGGTGAACAATGCCGCCGCGATTACCCGGGGGAGCATCGAGAAGACAGACAGCGAACTCTTCGATCGCACTGTCGCTGTCGACCTGAAGGCGCCGTTCCTTTTAATCCAGGCTGCACTTCCCTACTTTCGCAGACAAGGCACTGGCCGGGTGCTGAACATCGGCTCCATGAACGCCTATTGCGGCGAGCGTAACCAGTTCATCTATTCCATCTGCAAAGGCGGCTTAATGACGCTGACGCGCAATCTCGCCGATGCATATGGCGCGGAAGGCATCCGCGTGAATCAACTGAACGTGGGCTGGACGCTTACCCCCAACGAGTTCGCCTTGAAAATGAAAGAGGGCCTGCCTGAGGACTGGCCCACGCGAGTGTCCAGAACCTTTGCGCCATCAGGCCGCCTGCTCTCCCCGGAAGATGTCGCGTGGGCCGCGGTTTACTTCCTCTCAGATGAGGCGGCACTGATCAATGGCGCGGTGCTCGATGTGGAGCAGTATCCCCTGATTGGCAGAAACCCTGTGAAGGAAAGCCCCGCGGGAACGCTTTCATGAAGCGTGCGCCAGCCGGGGAACCATCATCGAATGATCGCCGCCATTGCCGCATGCATAGCCGGCCTGACCTTGACGCTTGCGCCATCCCTGATCATCGTTACTGCAGGATTGGCAATCGAAGCCTCAGGTATCTTCGTGGCCCACGCGTGCGCGAACAGCTTTCTGCGCGATGCCGCTCCCGCAGGCAGCCGAGTTTCGGCCGCCGGTATGTACATCTGTAGCTATTACATTGGCGGAACGGTGGGCGGCGTCCTGCCGGGGCTGTTCTGGAAGTACGGCGGCTGGCCGGGATGTGTGGTCCTGGTCATCGTGGTCCTGGTCGTTGCCGGTTTCTCCGCGCTGTTCGGATGGGACCCGCAAACCCCTGCACCGGACCCCATCCCCCTGTAGCCTGCGCGAGAACTCATCTTTTTGAAGGGTACGGCCTTTAGGCCGTGCCAGTACGGCCTAAAGGCCGTACCTTCAAAAGATGGGTTCTT
>Ga0137412_10002740_pt1 | contig 13960 bp, 8 predicted proteins | sample CZODoug2_1_16fun_FD_122160 | JGI IMG/M metagenome (GOLD analysis project Ga0137412, IMG submission 122160) | Vadose zone soil fungal communities from Angelo Coast Range Reserve, California, USA - CZODoug2_1_16fungal (Hybrid Assembly) | ecosystem: Environmental > Terrestrial > Soil > Vadose zone... | reverse complement strand
AACGCGGGCGTCCCACGCCGCCTGCAACTGCGCGCGGTCCGGTGACTCGCTGACGAAGCGGTGCAGGCCGGCCAGCACCTTCTCGTAAAACCGGGGGGTGCCGAAATACCGGGTCGGTCGCACCGCGCGCAACGCCTCGGACATCTGTCCGGCATCGGCCAGCGAGGTGACCCGGTAGCCGTAGACGAAGGCCGCGTAGTGGCCGAACACCCGTTCCACGATGTGCGCCATCGGCAGGTAGCACAGCGCCCGGTCGTCGTCGGTGGTCGGGAACCGGGTCCGGATCGAGGCCAGGCAGTCCAGCATGGCGCCGTGTCGGAACTGCACGCCCTTGGGTGGACCGGTGGTGCCGGAGGTGTAGACCAGCGTGCAGATGTCATCGCGGGACGCTGCGGCGGCGTGCGGGTGCACGTCGAAGTCAGCCGGGCATCGGTTCTCCAACTCGGCCAGGGTGAGTTCGCCGGGCTGCGCGGCCGTCGCCTCGACGATCACCAGGTGCTCGATCGCGGAACAGGTCGCGGCCAGACCGCGGGCGGAGTCAGCCAGCGCCGCCTCGGCGATCAGCACCCGCGGCGCCGCGTTGTCGGCGATCTCCGCGAGTTGGGAGACCGGGGAGGTGGCGTAGAGGGAGAACGGGATCGCGCCCAGCAACAGTGCCGCCATGTCGGCCAGGTGGAATTCCATCCGGGTGCTCAGCAGCAGCGCCACCCGATCCCCGCGCTGCACACCCAGGCTGTGCAGCCCACCCGCCATCGCTCGCGATCGCGCGGCCCATTCGCCGAAGGTCAAGACCTCCGCGGAGCCGAACGAGGTCAATGCGACGCGCGAGGGATCCGCGTCCGCGCGGGCCAAGAAGGCGGCCGGCAAGGAGGGCGCAGCCAGCGCCCGCTCCACGGCGGAGGTGGCAAGGAGGGCGTTCATCTCACTCCCGGGCCGGGCAATGCGGACTCGTACAGGGCGTGGCCAACATAACACTTATCCATCACTCGATGAAATAGTGTTGAGAGGGCAGAATGTACCCGTGAGTGTCGGCGACCTGCCCAGCACCGTGCGACCGCTGACCGCGCGCTCGGTGGTGCTGTCGACGCTGCTCGGCTATCACCCACCGGAACTCCCGGTCAGTGCCCTGGTGCGGGTCGGCGGGCTGTTCGGGCTCGCCGAGGGCGCGGTCCGCGTGGCGTTGGGACGCATGGTCGCCGACGGGGATCTGGTGGTGTCCGGGCGCACCTACCGGCTGGCCGAACGCTTGGTCGCCCGGCAACGACGTCAGGACGAGGCCTGCTCGCCGCGGACGAAGGCCTGGCGTGGCGCATGGGAGACCGAGATCGTCACCGCCCCACCGCGGCCGCTGGCCGAACGGGTCGCGCTGCGCCGCAGCATGGCCGCCTTGCGGCTGGCCGAATTGCGCGAAGGCGTGTGGATGCGCCCGGCGAACCTGGTCCGGGAGCGGCATGCGACGGCCCTGGAGCAGTGCACCTTCTTCTTGGCGCGCCCGCAGGACGACCCGGCCGAGCTGGCGGGCCGGCTATGGGACCTGGACGCCTGGGCGCGGGAGACCCACCGCCTGTACGCGGCGCTCGACCGGGTCGACGGCCTGGTCCAGGGATTCATGCTCACCGCCGAGCTGCTGCACCATCTGCTCGTCGACCCGGTGCTGCCCGCGGAACTGTTGCCATCCGACTGGCCGGGGACCTCGCTTCGTCAGCGGTATGCGGAATTCAGCGTCGCCTACGCCGAGATGCTGCGCGCGTACAGCAGTCAACCCTGAGCTACTCGTAGCGCAGCGCGTCGATCGGCCGCAGGTCCGCGGCGCGGCTGGCCGGATACAGGCCGAAGAACAGGCCGGTGAACAGCGACACGGCCAGGGACAGGTAGACCGAGTACGGCGCGATCACCGGTTGCACGCCGATGATTTTGAAGTGCGCGGCACCGAACCCGGCGAGCACGCCGAGGACGCCACCGATGAGGCTGAGGATCACCGCCTCGCCGAGGAATTGGCCGATGATGTCGCCGCGTCCGGCGCCGATGGCTTTGCGGATGCCGATCTCGCGTGTTCGTTCGGTGACCGAGACCAACATGATGTTCATGACGCCGATGCCACCGACGAGCAGCGAGATACCGGCCACCGCGGCGAGCAGGATCGTCAAGGTGTGGTTCGAGTCGGCCGATGCGCTCAGCACCGCGGAGGAGTTGAACACCAGGAAATCGGCGGTGAGCAGGGTGACGTGGTGGCGGGCGGCGATGATCGCGGTGACCTCGGCCTGCGCGGCTTTGGTGGAGCCGGCATCGGTTGCCTCTACCGCAATGCCGCTGATCGGTCCGGCGCCGGGCGGGTTGTAACCGTAAAGGGCGTCGCGCACCGCGGTGCCGACGGCGACAACGCGGTCGTCGAGGTCCTGCTGGCCGCTGTAGCCCTTGCTCTCCAGGATGCCCGCGACGGTGAAGGCCTGCCCATTGAGCCGGACCTGCTGCCCATTGAGTTCGCACGGGTCGCCGGAGGTCAGGTCCTGGGCGACCGAGGTCCCCAGCAGCGCCAGGTGGCGGTGGGTGTCGTAGTCCTGCTGGTTGTAGCCGGGGCCGCAGGTGATGGCGGCGTTCTCCACCTCGAGGAAGTTCGGCGTGCTGCCGATCAGGATGTTCACGGTGTGGGACGACGTGCCGTGGGTCGCCTGCACCTGCTGGATGATGTTGCCCGGCGCCACCGACAATACGTGCGGTGCGTTGATCGGGTCCCTGAGAGCTTCGGCGTCCTCGAAGGTCAACTCCGCCATGCGCGGCACGGTGCCGTTCACCGGCGGGGACTTGATGCCCAACAGCCGGCGGATCTGCGCGCCGATGCCGCGGCCGTTACCGCCGCTGCCCTGCTGCAACGGCAAGACGAACAACGTGTTCGAGCCCAGCCGGCTGATGGACTTCTGCACATCGCGTTGCGAGCCGGTGCCGACGGCCACCAGGGTGATCACCGAGGCGACACCGATCAGGATGCCGAGCATGGTCAGCATGGAACGCATCTTGTTCGCGACGATCCCGTTGAACGCGAAGCGAACGCTTTCGGCCAGTCTCATGCGACGTGGCGGGGGTGCGAAGGGCTCACGTTTCCGGAACGCTCGCCGGCTCGGTGGGTGTCCCCGGCGATGGTGACGCGGGCGGCGCGTCGCCCTCCTTCAGGCTGCGCTTCAACACGTGCATCGACTCACCGAGAGCCTTCGCGGTATCGGGTAGTCGTTTGGCCCCGAACAGCATCATGAAGAGGAACGCCAGGATCAGCAGGTGCCACGGTTCCATCGCTCCGCGGATCATCTCGACACACTCCTCTGCCGCGGGTCCGGAGGCCAAGCTACGTCGCACCGCCCCAGCGGACGGCAAAGCAGGATTCTGAGGGAATTTCCCGGTTTCGGTGATCTCAGTACAGATACTCCGCCTTCGGCTTACGTTGTAAGGGCGTGCCTGATCGACGTCGCCGGGAGGTCGGATGCGAGCAACGCGGACGATGTCGCTTGCCGCCGCGATCGGAATGGTGGCAGTCGCGGCCGCCCAGGTTCCCGGCCAGGCCGCCACCCAGACCCAGGGCCAGGCGCAGGCGGTGCTGGCCAAGATCGTCCCCTACGTCGGCCTCGCCGGCGTGACCGCGAGCATCGGGTTGACCACCGCGCAGGTCGCCGGTCCCTCCGCGCAGGCCTCAGCCGCCACCGCGGACTTCGGACTGTTGGGCACGTTGGCGGGCAGCAGCACCGGTGACGTCCCCGCGATCCCCGGCCTGCCGCCGCTCGACCTGCCGGACCCGGCGAACGCGGACAGCAACGGCACCACCTCGGCGGACAGCGACCCGATCCCGGTGCCCGGCCAGGACGCCACCAAGGCCCCGGCCGCCGGCGCACCGTCGTTCTCCGCCGCGCACCAGCACGCCTCGGCGACGCCGAACCCGGTCCTTGCCGAGGGCGTCGCGACCGGACCCGGGTTCACCGTCCCCGGCCTGATCGCCATCGTGGGCGGGCGCAGCCAGGCGGTCTCCGATGCCACCAAGTCGGTCTCCGACGTCACCATCGGCTCGCTGAGTCTGGGCGACGGCGCCGTCGTGCTGTCCGACCTGCGCTGGACCGCGACGCAGACCGCGACGTCCGTCGGGACCGCGGAGTTCTCCATCGGTGGGCTGAGTGTCGCCGGTCAGGCCCTTCCGGTGTCCGGCCCGGATTCCTTGGCCGCCGCGCTCACCGCGGCCAACGCGGTGCTGACCCCGCTCGGTCTGGCGCTGTCGGTGCCGACCCGCACCAACGACAAGAACGGCGCGACGGTGGCCCCGCTGGTGATCCAGGTGCGCAACCCCGAGGCCGTCGCGGACCAGACCCAGAAGGGCACCGCCGCCGCGACGCCCGTGCTGGCCCCGGTGCTGGCGGCGTTGCTCAAGGCGATCCCGGGCTCGGAGGCCTCCGCTCTGGTGGTCAACGCATTGCTGGGCGGCGTCGGCGGGCAGAGCGGCGGCCGGCTCGAACTCGGCGGGGTCTCGGCCCGCTCCGGGCCGCTGGATCTGTTCGACCCCGGAGCAACGGACTTCCCCGTCCCCGCGGTCGGGTTGCCGGCCGTGCCGGGTGCTCCGCTGCCGCGCCTGCCGATCAATACCAGTGGCTACGGCATCCCCGCGGCCGGTGCCGCCACCGTCACCGCGGTGCCCGGCGTCGACCTGCAGGCCGGCGGTGTGGACGCCAGCGCGGCCACGTTCAGCCGGAACGTGGGCTCGCCACGACACGGCGCCGCGGTGGCCACTGTGCTTGCCCTGCTGGCAATTCTCGCCCTCGCCGCCGGCGATCGGATTCGCGCTCGTATCGGTGCTTCGCCGTAGAAACTCGAGGAGCCCGCCGCATGTCCCCCCGCCGCCTGCTCGCCCGTGCGTTCCTGCGCGGGTACCTGCCGCTCGCCCTCGTGGTCGTCGTGCTGCTCGTCGTCACCGCGATCGCACCGAGCAAGATCGTCCGCCAGGGCGCCGCTGACGCGGTGGCCCAAGCTGCCGGGGTGGCGGTCGTTCCCGGCGGCGCCGCCGCGGGCGCCCCGTCGGCCGTGGCCCGCGCCGCCGACCCCGCCGCAGCCGGCGCAGCCGGGCATCCGGCCGCACCGGCCGGCGCGACCCGGGCGTTGGTGCCCGACGCCGCGCACGGCCGCGCGGTCAACACGCCGGCAGCTGTGGCGAACGGGATCCGGGCCGGCGCGGACTGCGCCGGTGGCACCCTGCAGGCCGCGATCAGCCCGTATTCGCCGTCCTGCGTGGACTTCTCCGGCACCAATGGTGGCGCCACCTCCCGCGGAGTCAGCACGTCCACCATCACCGTCGCGATGCGGGACAGCGACATGGGCAGCGGGGACAAAAAGAACAACAACAGCGCGCTGGCGAAAAAGGCCCGGGAGGCCGGGATCTCATCGAGTCCGGAGGCGAAGAAACTCACCCTGGACACGTTGCTGGCCTACTTCAACAAGACCTACCAGACCTACGGGCGCACGGTGAAGATCGTCCCCTACACCGGGCGGGGCGCTCAGGCCGCGGAGTTCGCCGGTGGTGGTCAGGAGGCGGCCAACGCGGACGCCCTGAAGGTGGGTCAGGAGATCGGCGCCTTCGCCGACATCTCGGCGACCACGCAGCCCTACCTCGACGCCCTGGTGCGCCAGCAGGTCCTCGCCATCGGCGGCCTGCACCTGCCCGCGTCGTACTACCGCTCGAAGGCGCCCTACGCCTGGGGCCAACTCATCGACTGCACGACCCTGATGACCTCGGCCAGCGACCTGTTGGCCAAGCGGTTCCCGGCCGGGACGCCGGCCGCCCGGGCGGGCAGCACCGCGCTGCGGCAGGCCCCGCGTAAGTACGCACTCCTGGTGCCTGACGACCCGGTTTACGCCCGCTGCATCGCCGAGGCGCAGCCGCAACTGAAGGCGGCCGGGATCACCTTCGCCAAGCAGATCCGCTACGCGTTGGACTTCTCCTCGATGCAGCAGCAGGCACCGAACATGGCCGCGCAGCTCAAGGCGGCCGGGATCACCACGGTGGTGCTGGTCACCGACCCGCTACTGCCCTACTTCCTGACCGCCGCGGCGACGCAGCAGAACTTCTGGCCGGAGTGGTTCGTCACCGGCACCATCGGCACCGACGCGGATGTCGCCGGGCAGTTCTACGACAACCAACAGTGGCAGAACGCTTACGGGCAGAGCTACCTGACCGGTTTCAACTCCGGCAAGGGTTCCGAGGCGTACAAGGCCTACAAGACGCTGCGTCAGGACGAGCCGACGAACATGGTCGACCTCGTCTACCAGACCTTGCTGATGCTGTTCACCGGGATCGAGGAGGCCGGGCCGAACCTGACCCCGCAGACCTTCCAGCAGGGCATGTTCTCCTGGGGCCCGCACCTGGGGGCCTACGGACGATGGAGCTTCGGGCCGAACGACTTCACCTCGGTCGATGACGCCACCGAGATCTATTTCGACCCGCGGGCGATCAGCGCGTTCAACTCCAAGCCGGGGCGGTGGGTCGTGCTCAACGGGGGCAAGCGGTTCCGCGGCACCGGCTGGCCGGCCAAGGACCCGGGCGCTCCGATCCCGCCGGCGGCCGCCCCGTGAGCACCCCCGACCACGCGCGCGTCCGAACCACCGTGAGCTATAGCTCACGCTTGTTCGGACGCCCCGCGGGTGGGCGCGCGGGGGCTCGCGCGGTGGGTGCCGTCGTGGGAGTGCCGCTGGTGTGGGTGGTGCTCAATGCGGTGCTGCCGTCCGGGCTCCCGCTCGGCGTGGTGTTGCAGGGCGTCGTGCTCGGCTCGCTGATCGGGCTGTCCGCATTGGGATTGGTGCTGGTCTATCGCTCCTCGCGGGTGGTGAACTTCGCGCAGGCCTCGATGGGCACGGCCGCGGCCGCGTTCGCCGTCCAGTTGTTCCAGACCAAGGGATGGAACTACTACCTGGCGCTGGTCGCGGGTCTGGTGGTGGCCGCCCTGGTCGGCGTGCTGTGCGACCGCGTCGTGGTGCAGCGGCTGTTCTGGGCGCCCCGGCTGATTTTGACCGTGGCCACCATCGGTCTGGCCCAGATCCTGTCCGGTGCGCAGCTCGCGGTGCCGAAGCTGATGGGCGGCAGCGCCGGATTCGGCGGCCTGACGACCGGCTTCCGTACGCCGCTGCATCTGCAGTTCACCTTCGGTGGGTTGGTCTTCAACGGTGCGCACGTGATGGTGCTGATCACGGTGCCCGTCGTGCTCGCGCTGTTCGCGGTGTTCCTGCGGCGCAGCTCGCTGGGTGTGGGCATCCGGGCGACCTCGTCGAACGCCGAACGCGCGATGCTGCTGGGCGTCCCGGTGCGCCGACTTTCCATGCTGGTCTGGGCGTTGGCCGGGGTGCTCTCGGCGTTGGCGGCGATGCTGTCGGCTCCGTTGGTCGGCTCCGGCGGCGACCTGACGGCCGGCCCGACGTTGCTGTTGCCCGCACTGGCCGCGGCGGTGATCGCCCGGATGGAGAGCCTGCCGGCCGCGGTGCTCGCCGGGGTCGGCGTCGGGGTGTTCCAGCAGGCGGTGTTCTGGAACACGTCGCGGTCCAGCTACGTCGACGTCGGCCTGCTCATCGCCGTGCTGCTGGCCCTGCTGGTGCAGCGGCACTCGCTGTCCCGGGTGCAGGACGCCAACACCGGCGGGTGGGCCGCGGCCGAGGAGAGCCCGCCGGTGCCCGCCGCGCTCGCCAGGCTGCCCGAGATCATCTGGGGTCGCCGGTTGCTGTTCCTGGCCATCGCCTTCGGGTTGGTGATGCTGCCCTACGCTCTGAGCCCCAGTCAGATTTCGTTGATCGGTACCGTCACCATCATCTACGGGATGGTCGCGGTGTCGCTGGTGGTGCTGACCGGCTGGGCCGGCCAGATCAGCCTCGGGCAGTTCGCGATCGCCGGGGTCGGCGCGGTGGTCACCGGGGACCTGGTCGCCAAACAGGGCACGGACCTCGTGCTCGCGATGATCGCCGGATCCGCCGCGGGCGCGCTCATTGCCCTCGCCGTGGGCATACCCGCGCTGCGAATCCGCGGTCTGTTCCTCGGGGTCACCACGCTGGCCTTCGCGGTCCCGCTGTCCACGTTCTTCCTCAACCCGGCGAACTTCCCGAGCCTGATCCCTACCCAGGTCGACCGCCCGCGACTGTTCGACCGGTGGAACCTCACCGACGAGCGCACCCTCTACTGGTTTGCGCTGGCGACGCTGGGCGTTGCGCTCGGCCTGGTCACCGGGATCCGTCGGGCCCGGCCGGGACGCGCGATGGTCGCGGTCCGGGACAACGAGCGCGCCGCCGCCGCCCGGGGTCTGTCCCCGACCGGGGCGAAGCTGGCGGCATTCGCGGTCTCCGGCGCGTTGGCCGGGCTCGCCGGGGCGCTGCACGTGATCACCCTCAACGGCGTGCGGGCCGGCGCCTACACCCCGAACATGGCCTTCGAGGCGTTCTCGATGGTCGTGCTGGGCGGGGCGACGTCGCTGCCCGGAGCGCTGGCCGGCGCCACCTTCCTGCGGCTGGCCGAGTACTACCTGACCGGCAGCATGCAACTGGTGGTGACCGGCGCCGGGGTGCTGCTGGTGCTGCTGATTCTGCCCGGTGGGCTGGGCCGGGTGCTGGACGCCGGCCGGGGGCTCTGGTTCCGCGTGGTTGCCCGGCTACGGCACATCGAACTGGCCGGAGCCGGGGGACAGTTCGACGCGACCGAGGTCGACCTCGACGGCATCGGTGACCGCCTCACCGCACCCGACGACGCCGTGCCGGCCCGTCCGCGGATGGAACTGGTCCGGCCCCGCCCGGACGACGACGTCGAGCCGACCGTCGTCGGGGAACGCGCCGTGCTGGAATGCCGCAACCTCGAGGTCTCCTACGGTCGTAACAAGGTGCTGCACGGGGTGAGCCTGCACGTCGAGCCCGGCGAGGTGCTGGCGCTGCTCGGCACCAACGGCGCGGGCAAGTCCACGGTGCTGCGGGCGATCTCCGGGCTGACCCCACCGCGTCGCGGTTCGGTCCTGCTCGGCGGCACCGACCTGACCGGGTCGACGCCGATGCGGATGGCCCGGGCAGGTCTGGCCTACATGCCCGGCGGACGCGGCATCTTCCCCGACCTGTCAGTCGGGGAGAACCTGCGGATGGCGACCTGGGTGGGCCGGCGATCTGCGGAGCACACCGCACGCTGCGTCGCGCACGCCGTCGAGCTGTTCCCCGCGTTGGCCGGGCGCATGGCGGACCGGGCCGGCCTGCTGTCCGGCGGGCAGCAGCAGATGTTGGCGTTGGCGCAGGCGCTGGTGCAAGGCCCGGCCGGGGAGGACGGTCGGCCGGGCACCCGCGTGCTGCTCATCGACGAGTTGTCGCTGGGCCTGGCGCCGGTGGTCGTTGCGGAATTGCTGGACGTGGTGCGCCGGTTGCGCGAGAGCGGGTTGGCGATCGTGTTGGTCGAGCAGTCCGCCGAGTTGGCGCTGCAGGTGTCCGACCGGGCGATGTTCCTGGAGAAGGGCGAGGTGCGCTTTTCCGGTCCGGCGCAGGACATTCTCCAGCGCGGCGACCTGATCCGTTCGGTGTTCCTGGCCGGTGTTGCGGGCGGCCACGACACCGTGCCGGATCCGGTCCCGACGCCGGTTTCGATCGGCCTGCGGACCGATGTGGACCTGGCCGTCGCGACCGGTTCGCAGGCCCATGACCGGATCGCGATTGCCGCGCGCGGACTGCGCAAGAACTTCGGCGGCCTGGCCGCGATCGACGGCGTCGATCTGGATGTGCGGCCCGGCGAGATCGTCGGGTTGATGGGCCCCAACGGCGCGGGCAAGACGACCATCCTCGACGCCCTGTCCGGGTTCCTGGCTGCCGATTCCGGCCGGGTCTTCTTCGCCGGACACGACGTCACCGCGATGCCACCGCAGGCCCGTGCCCACCTCGGGCTGGGCCGCTCGTTCCAGGACGCCCGGTTGTTCCCCGGGTTGACCGTGGCCGAGACGATCGCGGTGTCCTGCGAACGCTGGGTGACCTCGCGCGAGCCGCTGGCTGCGGCGCTGCGGCTGCCGACCTCGCTGCTGTCCGAGGCGGCCATCGCCGAGCGGGTGGAGCGGATCATCGCGCTGCTCGGCCTGGGGGTGTTCCGGGACCGCTTCGCCACCCAGCTGTCCACCGGGTCGCGGCGGCTGGTCGAGTTCGGCTGCCTGCTCGCCCAGGAGCCCGATGTGCTGCTGCTCGACGAACCCGCGGCGGGCCTGGCCCGGGCCGAGGCCGAGTTGATGGGTCCGCTGCTCAAGCGAATCCGGGAGGCCACCGGCAGCGCGCTGGTGATCGTCGAACACGACGTCGGGCTGCTGCGCCGTACCTGCGACCGCATCGTCGCGTTGGAGTCCGGCCGGGTGGTGGCCCAGGGTTCGGCCGAGGCGGTGCTCTCCGACCCCGCGGTGATCGCCGGTTACCTCGGCACCCCCGCCAAGGCGGCCGGCTGATCGTCAGGTCCGGCCCGAAGGAATTCGCCGCAAACTCCCCGGTGGCGGCGGCGCTCCCGTGCAGGTCGTAAGAATCGGGATCACCCTTTTATCGGGATAATCGAATCGATTCTTGAGCTCCCGATGTCAAGGTTTGAATTCGACCCGAAAACAGCGGGCGGAGCGTCAACGCTTGGCAGTCGTCATTTCTTGGTGGGAAGCGCCAGCGAGGTGTAGACCACAACATTGGACTGGTAGCCGCCATTGCTCTTGTCGTAGCTGCCGCCGCAGGTGACCAGGTTCAGCGTCGATGGGCCGGTGGCCCCGTAGACCTTGCGGGCGGGGAACTTCGCGTTCGCATACGTCGCGACCTTCGTCACCGCGTAGCGCACGACGGAGTGGTTGGCCATGGTGACGGTGACCTTGTCGCCGGCGCGCAGTTCCTTGAGCCGGGCGAAGACCGCGGGCCCGGTCTTGGAGTCAACGTGGCCGAGGATGACCGCCGAGCCGGCCTGGCCGGGGGCCGGACCGTATCGGTACCAGCCAGCCTGCATGGGCTTGCTGGGCACCTGCACGGTCTTGTCGGCGTTGAGGCCGAGGGAGCCCACATGCGTCGCCACCTTGATGGCGGGGATGCGCATCGACACCGGTGTGGTGCGGACCGATGCGGTGGCGGGTGCCAGGGTGATGGCCGGCGCGGCGACCTCGAAGTGATTCGTGGTGCCGGCGCAGCCCGCGAGGGCAAGAGCGACCAGCAGGAACGACGCGGATGCCACGGTCCCCCGGCGGCACGATCTGCCGCTACGGGGAGTCGCGGCGTCGGTGTTCAGGACGCACCGCCGAGCCCGGTGTGTGGGTGGCCGACGGGGATCCTGGGCCCACCGGTCGTCGTGTAGTCGCCGGGCGTGCTGCCACCGGAGGAACCGCCACCGGAGGAACCGCCGCCCGTGGTGGTGCCGCCGCCGGAGGACCCACCCTGGCTCGGATTGGTGCCACCGCCGAGGATGCCGCCGACGGTGCCGCCGAGGACGCCGCCCAGAGTGCCGCCGAGCGTTCCGCCGCCCGTAGTGGTGGTGCCGCCGCCTGAGGTCCCGCCGCCCGAGGACGTCGTCGTCTCGTCACAACTCGGCAGCCCGATGACATTCGAGTCGAGGCTGACCTGTCCGTTCCTGGCCAGGATGCGCCCGTCCACCGTGGTCCGGGTCTGCACGGTCACCGAGGTCAGCGCCATCACGGTGCCGACGAACGTGGTGTCGGTACCGAGCGTCGCGGAGCTGCCGACCTGCCACCACACGTTGCACGGTTGTGCGCCGTTGATCAGCTTGACCCTGCTGCCCGACGCCGTGATCAGGGTGGAGCCGGCCTGGAAGATGAACACGGCGGCCGGGTTGTTCTTGGCGTCCAGGGTGACCGTGCCGGTGAGGCCCAGACCGGAGGCGTGGTGGTAGACGCCGGGCAGCAGGGTCTTCCCGCCGATGTCGGCGGGCACGGCGGTGGCCGGGCCGCGCCCGGCCGAGTCGACCCACGCGTTGGTCAGGTCCGCCTCAGCCTTCGCCGCGCTGGCGTTCGCCGAGTTCTTGACCCCGTTGGCCACGTTGCCCGGCGGGAAGCCGGTGATGGCGGTGCCGGGGGAGACGCCCAGGTTGCCGGAGATGTGCGAGGGGCCGGTGTTGGTGACTGTGGTGCCCGCCAGGACGGCGTAGGACTTAGCCGTGCCCAGCCCGGGGTCGGGTTGGGCGGCAACCGCCGACGTCACGCCGACCACCCCGGTGAGTACGAATGCGCCGGTCGTTGCCGTCGCTATTGCCGTCGTCCGCGTTCGGGAAAATGACATCGAATTGCGCATGAAGACCCACTAGAATTTGGTCCGAGGCGAGAAACGAAATCGCAGGGATTCTCGATGACCCATGCCCCTCGGTCTGTCTTCACTTTACGTATGCTTTACTGATGTCCATATGGCCCTTTCGGTCAAGACCCATACTCGTCGGGCGAAATGTCCCGGGTCCTGATGCAGTCCAAGATTTTCTGCCGTGCCTAATGCACCAACTCGGTCGCCCGGATCACCAGCACGGCAAGGTCGTCGCGCAGACCCTCGTCGACGCCGAACCGGGTCACCGCGGTCTCCACAGCAGCCGCGATCTCCCCGGCCGGGCGATGTCCGGCGGCGCCGAGCACCGCGAGCAGGTTGTCCTCGCCGAACATGCCCTGTGTTCCGCGGCGTTCGGTGACCCCGTCGGTGTAGAAGACCAACGACTCTCCGGGGGCCAACACGATCTCGTCCTCACCCACGTCGATGTCGCGGATGGCGCCGAGCAAGGTGCCGTTGGTACCGATGAACTCGACGGCGCCACGCGGGTCAACGTGCGCCGGTGGCGGGTGTCCGGCGCTCGAGAAGCGCACCGCAATACCGCCCTCGCCGACGCGCACCGTACCCAGCGCGACCGTGCACAGGCGACCGCGGTCCTCCAGCGTCAGCAGGGCCTCGTTCAGGCGGCGCAGCGCGACAGGAGCTGAGTGACCGTCACGAAGCAGCAGGCGCAGGATCTCCCGGGCGACGCCGGTGATGGCCGCGGCCGATGGACCCTTCCCGCACACGTCGCCGATCGCGACCCCCCAACCGCCGTCAGGCAGCGGGAAAACGTCGTAAAAATCGCCGCCGACCTCGTTGCCCCCGCCGGTGGGCAGATACCGGGCGCCGAACTCGCAATTGGCGACCACCGGCAACTCCGGCGGCAGCAGCGACGCCTGTAACGCGGAGGCCACCGCGGAGCGTTCCTCATAGAGTCGGGCATTGTCCATCGCCAGCGCCGCGGTGCGGGCCAGGTCGACCAGCAGCCCCATTTCTTCGGGCAGAAAACCACTGCCCGGCGCATTGGCGACCAGCCACACGCCGATCAGCCGACCCCGGGCGATCAGCGGCAGAACCGCGCATTCACCGTGGCGGGTCTCGCAGCTCGCGCCGAGCACCGCTGCCATTGCCTTGGCGGGCTGCAACACCGGGCGCCCGGACGGTCCCTGCGCGATCTGCGCGTAGATCCAGTCCAGCCCGTCCATCTCCAGCGCCGCCGCGCGCAGCGCCTCAACGGCGGCCTCCTCACGGTGGCCGATCGCCTGCAGCGAGGGGACATGTCCGAACACGGTCCACACCAGGGCGGCTTCGGCCAACCGCGGCACCACCAGGCGGGTGGCCAGCGCGGCGGTCAATTGCACATCCAGCGTGCCGGCGAACAACTCTCCGGCCTCGGCGAGCAACGCCAACGTTCCGCGGGTGCGCCTCGCCGCGGTCCGGGCGTGCTCGTCACGCAGCAGCACCCCGACCCGTTCGGCAAGCAGGCGCACCAGCATCAATTCATCGGCGTCGACGGTGTTCCGGCCCAGCACCAGCGCGCCGAGCACCGCACCGTCGGCACCCTGGAAGGTCACCGACGGCCACATCGGCGCCATCCCCCGACACACCGCCTCTGGGTCCGGCGCCGGGCGTTCGTCGTAGGAGCAGTAGAGCGACCAGGACACCTCGCCCGGACGCC
>Ga0137412_10002739_pt1 | contig 13969 bp, 12 predicted proteins | sample CZODoug2_1_16fun_FD_122160 | JGI IMG/M metagenome (GOLD analysis project Ga0137412, IMG submission 122160) | Vadose zone soil fungal communities from Angelo Coast Range Reserve, California, USA - CZODoug2_1_16fungal (Hybrid Assembly) | ecosystem: Environmental > Terrestrial > Soil > Vadose zone... | reverse complement strand
CGCGCTATGCGGTCCCGGCAACGTCGGCGCGATCAGTGCCGAAAATTCTCATCGTCCGGAAGCGATGCGCCTCGATCCATTCGCGCCGCCCGCGCCGCCGCCGATTCCCGAAAATGCGCCCGCGAAGAACGTGACCCAATTGGTGATCCGTGCGATTCGACCCGCGCGGGAAATCGAAGTGATGTGCTCGCGGGAAATTCCGGAATTCGTTCGCGGCGAGAATCTCGGCGCGCGAGTTATTTCGATCGCCGGCCCATGGCGCCGCGACGGCGAATGGTGGCTGGACGGCTGCGCGGACCCGCACTCGGATTCATCTGAGAAAAACAACCCCGCCGCATCCGCACGCGGCCTGGAAAGACACGACGGGCGTATGTTCGGAGCGCATCCGCGCGAAGTGTCCGCGCAAAATCTGAAGACAATATCCGCGCTCAACCCGGCGCCCTCGCCCACTCCGCATCTCAATGGCAGCGATGCGGCTATGGAAACCAACGGCGAGCGGAAATGCGGTTTCGCTCGCGACTACTATGAACTCGCGCTCGAAGACGGCGGCGTGTACCGCGTCTTCCGCGATCTGAAATCCGACCAATGGTTCCTCGACGGCGCCTACGACTGAGTCGATTCGCAACATGAGTTCCGACTACATCGAACTTCGCGCCCGCAGCGCATTCAGCTTTCTCGAAGGCGCGACCACGCCCGAGGATCTCGCGATCCGCGCCGCAGAGCTCGGCTACAGCGCGCTCGCGCTCGGCGATCGCGACGGTCTCTACGGAGCGCCGCGTTTCTATCTCGCCGCGAAAAGCGCGGGACTCCGCCAAATTGTCGCCGCGGAGCTGACTCTCGACGACAACTCGCGGCTCTATGTCCTGGTTCCCGATCGCGCGCGCTACAAAAATCTCTGCCGGATGATCACCGACTCGAAGATGCGCATCCTGAATCCGGGCGCGCGCGCACGCGACGGATCTCCCGCGGCTCCCGTCTATCCGGCCAAAGGCGAAAGCCGTATCACTCTCGACGAGCTCGAGCGCTATGGCCACGGGCTTATCTGTCTTGCCGGCGGGGTGATGAGTCCGCTTTCGCGGATGCTGATTCGCGGCGAAGATCCGCGCGCTCTGAGCGATCGGCTGCGCGCGATTTTCGGCCCCGCGAATCTTTATATCGATTTGCAGCGCCATCTCGACGCCGGCGAGGAGCGCCTCAACCGCAAACTCGCGGCACTCGCCGCCGCGATGAAAATTCCCGTGGTCGCGACCAACGACGTATGCCACGCGGGCAGTGATCGCAGGTTGCTCGACGTCATGAGCTGCATCCGGCTGAAGACCACGCTCGAGGAAGCCGGCCGCGCGCTGTGGGTGAACAATCAGCGTCACCTGAAATCGCCGGCCGAGATGACCGCGCTATTCCGCGATTTGCCCGGCGCCGTCGCCGCGACTCGCGCGCTTTCCGAGCGATGCGCTTTTCAGCTCTCCGACATGGGTTATCGCTTCCCCGACTATCCGCTGCCAGTCGGCGAAACTCCCGACAGCTATCTGAGGATCCTCACCTACGCCGGCGCGCGCGAACGATGGCGCGGCGCGATCGACGATCGCACCCAGCGCCAACTGGAACATGAACTTGGAATTATCGAACGGCTCAAACTCGCCGGCTACTTCCTGATCGTTTGGGACATCGTGCAGTTCTGCCGCGACAACCAAATCATGGTGCAGGGACGCGGCTCCGCGGCCAACAGCGCGGTCTGCTATGCGCTCGGAATCACTGCTGTGGACGCAGTGAAAATGGAACTTCTGTTCGAGCGTTTCCTTTCCGAGGAACGCGGCGAATGGCCCGATATCGATCTCGATTTGCCCAGCGGCGACGATCGCGAGAAAGCGATCCAGTACGTCTATGGCCGTTACGGCACGCGCGGCGCCGCGATGACCGCGAACGTGATCACCTATCGCACCCGCAGCGCGGTGCGCGAAGTCGGTAAGGCGCTCGGTTTCTCGCCCGATCAGGTGGACCGCCTCGCCAAGCTCAACCAGGTGTACGAGTTCCGCGACCATCACGACGATCTCGTCGCGCTGCTCCGGCGCGGAGGCGTCGATGCGGAAGCGCCGCGAATCAGGATGCTGGTCGAGCTGGTGCGCAAGATTCAAAGCGTCCCGCGTCATCTCGGACAACATAGCGGCGGCATGGTGATCGCAGCGCAGCCCCTCGATGAAATCGTTCCGCTCGAGCCGGCCTCGATGCCGGGCCGCGTGGTTATTCAATGGGACAAGGACGACTGCGCCGATCTCGGCATCATCAAGATCGATCTGCTCGGACTCGGGATGCTGGCCGCGCTGAAGGAAGCAATCCCGATGATCAGCGCGCACGAAGGCGTCGAGATCGATCTGGCGCATCTGCCACCCGACGATCCCGAGGTGTACGCGATGCTTCGGCGCGCCGATACGGTCGGCGTTTTCCAAATAGAGAGCCGCGCGCAAATGGCGACCCTGCCGCGGATGAAGCCGGTGCGATTTTACGATCTGGTGGTGGAGGTTGCGATCATCCGGCCCGGCCCAATCGTCGGCAAGATGGTCCATCCTTATCTCGATCGACGCAACAATCGCGCTCCGGTCGAGTATCCGCATCCGTCGCTCGAACCAATTCTGAGCCGCACGCTCGGCGTCCCGCTTTTTCAGGAGCAGTTGCTGCGAATGGCGATGACGGTGGCGGGCTTCAGCGGTGGCGAGGCCGAGGAGCTCCGTCGCGCGATGGGCTTCAAGCGCTCGGCCGAGCGCATGGAAAAGATCGAAGAGCGCCTGCGCGCCGGGATGTTGCGCAACGGCATCCACGGCGGCATTGCCGACGATATCGTGCGCTCGATCACATCTTTTGCGCTGTACGGATTCCCCGAATCGCACGCCGCCAGCTTCGCGCTGATCGCGTATGCGTCCGCGTATCTGAAGTATCATCATCCGGCCGCGTTCTTCGCCGCGATGCTGAATTGCTATCCGCTCGGCTTCTATCATCCCTCGACGCTGGTCAAAGATGCCGAGCGCCACGGCGCGATCGCGCTGCCGGTCGATGTGACTCGTTCCAATTGGAAATGCACGCTCGAGACGGCGCAGGATCGACTCGCGATGCGCATGGGACTGCGCTATGTCACTGGGCTCCGCGAGGAAATCGGACTCCGAATCGAAACTGAGCGCGTCCGCCGTCGCTTTGATTCAATTGCCGATCTCACTGCGCGAGTCGGTCCCAATCGCCGCGAAATCGACGCGCTCGCCTACGCGGGTGCATTCGCAAATTTCGGACTGACCCGGCGCGACGCGATGTGGAATGCGGCCGCGGTGGAACGCGATCCGAATAGCCTGCTTGCGGGCGTGAAACCCCGGCCGGGCGCCGCTCCGCTCGCGACGATGTCGCGCATGGACGAAACGCTCGCGGACTATGCTGCGACCGGCCTCACCGCGGGGCCACAACTGATGACTTATCTGCGCGAGAAGCTGCGCGCGCAGAATGTTTTGAGCGCCGACGATCTCACCCGCGCCAAACACGAATCCTGGGTGAAAACCGCCGGAGTCGTGATCGTCCGCCAGCGGCCCGGCACCGCGAAAGGCTTTCTGTTTCTCACCCTCGAAGATGAAACCGGGATAGCCAATTTGATCGTCACGCCCGATCTCTTCCAAAAAAATCGCCTGCTGCTCCGCAGCGCCGGAATCCTGATGGCCGAAGGCGTGCTGCAACAAGTTGACGGTGTGACCGCGATTCGCGCCCGCCGCTTCGCCGAAATCACCATCCCCGGCACCATCCCGCCCTCCCACGATTTTCACTAATCGCGATTTCACACGAAGCCGCCTGCGGTGTTGTATCTAAAGACGGATTCGTCATCGCAATGGCGACTAACAGACTGGAGGCACCATGAATCTCGAAACTCAACGCGCCAAGGCTGAAGCATTTCGAGCGATGCACGATCGATCGAAGATTCTGGTCCTGCCCAACGCATGGGACCCGATGAGCGCCCGGGTGATCGAAGAGGCCGGCGCGCGTGCAATAGCAACAACTAGCGCAGGCGTCGCTTTTTCAGTCGGCTATCCCGATGGCGAGGCGATGCCGCGCGATGAAATGATCGCCGCGATCGCGCGTATCGCGCGGGTCGTGACGGTGCCTCTTAGTGCGGACATCGAATCCGGCTTTGCGCGCGACGCACATGAAGTCGCGGAAACCGTTCGCCGCGTTATCGACGCCGGCGCAGTGGGAATCAACCTGGAGGACGCGATCCACGGCGGTCCGCCGGCGCTCTACGATTTGGAAACCGCGATCGATCGCGTGCGTGCGGCGCGCGAAGCCGCCAACGCGATTGGCATTCCATTGGTGATCAATGCGCGCACCGACGTGTACCTGCTCTCGATCGGCGAGCCCGATGCTCGCTTCGATCACGCGGTTCGCCGCGCAAACGCGTATCGCAAAGCCGGCGCCGATTGTCTATTCGTCCCGCGTATTGGCAGGCCTGCTGATATCGAACGAATCGTGGCGGCGCTCGAAGGGCCGCTCAATCTGCTCGCGTTCCCCGGTATCCCAACTGTCACTGAACTCGAGCGTCTCGGGGTCGCGCGTCTCAGCGTCGGAACATGGCCAACCCTCGCCGCGATGAGCACCGCGCGAAAGATTGCCCGTGAGTTGCTCGGCACCGGTACCTACGAGTCGATGTTCGATGGCGCCGGCGTCAGCTATCCGGAAGCAAACCGTCTGATGGCCGCGCGTCCGAATACTTAGTCGAAAAAAATGAACGGATCGTAACCGTTCAATTCGACATGCGTATTCCTTAGGTGAGAGCGTTTCGCCCCAATGACGGCGGCGACTATCACTCAAAGGAGTACCCATGGTTCCAAAATTTTCTCGCGCAATCGTTCCAGTAGTTATGTCTCTCGTCCTGGTCGCCGCAGTCGCTCACGTCGCCTCCTCGAATTCGGGCGGATTCGGCGGCCACATGGGACGTCACGGAATGCACGGGATGCATGGCGGCATGGATGCACTCGGCGTCCCCCTTCCACTCTTGCTGAAAACCGCGAATTTGACCGACGCGCAAAAGCAGCAGATCCATCAGATCTTCGAGAGCCGGCATACTGCGCGCAAAGCGGAAATCGAACAGCTCAAAGCAGCCAAAGAGCAAATCGCAACTAAATTCACTTCGACCGGCGCGGTAACCGCGAGCGACTTGTCTGGACCGGTCCAGCAGTTGACGCAGCTACAGACTCAGATGACCAATGAGCAGATTCAGGACGCGATCGCGGTTCGCAACGTCCTCACTCCGGCTCAACTCCAACAGGTAGCCCAGACCAAGACCAAGCTCGATCAGATTCACTCCGAGATGCATGCTCTGTTCGAACCGAGCCAGAGCAGCGCGACACCCTCGACGCCGACTGAGTAACTAAGAACACTTCCAACCCCCCGTACCGGACGGAGTCGTAGCAGTACGCTGCGACTCCGTCGCTGCGATGACTCACTCCGGAATGAATGACGGGCTTCCAGTCTTTGCGGTCTGTCCGCCGTCGGCAACGAACGCCGCACCGGTTACAAATGACGCGAGGTCCGAGGCTAGGAACAATACGACGTTCGCCATTTCCTCTGGCTTTCCGAGCCGCCCCATCGGTATCACTTCCTTGAATCTATCCGCGAATCCCGGTTGCTCCAGCGCCGGCGCCAACAGCGGCGTATCGATCGCGCCCGGACAAATGCAATTGGCGCGTATCCCGTAGCGCGCGTATTCGATCGCCACCACCCGAGTCAGATTTATCACTCCCGCCTTCGCCGCGTTGTACGCCGGTATTCCATAGTCCGCGCGCAGTCCCGAAATCGACGCCGTGTTCACGATCGCGCCGCTCCCTTGTGTGCGCATGATTGGCAGCACCCGCTTCATCGCGCGGAACACTGCGGTGAGACCCACCTCGATCATGTAGCTCCAAACCTCATCGCTCACGTCCGCGGTCAACGACGCCGCCTCGGTGCTGGTCTGCGCTGCCGGCAGTCCGACCGCGTTGTTGTGGATGAAATCGATTCGTCCGAACTCAGCGTGCGTCCGCGCGATCATCATGTCGATATCCGCGGGGCGGGTGACATCGCAGACAATCGCGAGAGCCTTGCCGCCCGCACGGGTGATCTCCGCCGCGACTTTATTTGCATTCTCGCCGTTGATATCGGCGATCGCGATTTTGCCGCCCAACTTTGCAAACCCCATAGCGGTCGCGCGCCCAATACCCGATCCTCCGCCGGTCACCAGTCCCGCCTTGCCGTCAAATTGCATCATCGATTTTCTCCTCACTTGGCGCCGTCGCGACGCGCAGTTGCTGCCATGCCGTGCCGTAGCAGGCAGCCGCGGAATTGTAAAACGCGCTAACCGCACGCGCCCGAAGTGCGCTAATCTTCGCGCCGGACAAACCGTTCGAGCATCTGAACTCTTTTGGAGACAAACCGATGAGACTTCAGGGAAAAGTCGCACTGATTACGGGCGCCGGATCGGGAATGGGTCGCGCAGCATCGATGCTGTTCGCGCGCGAAGGCGCAAAGGTCGCCGCCATCGACGTCGGCGAAGCTTCGGCGGCGGAAACCGCGCAGATGATCAAGTCCGCCGGTGGCGCTGCAATTTCTCTTCGCGCCGACGTGTCGAACTCTGAGGACGCACGCGCGATGGTCGATCAAACCGTGCGCGCATTCGGCGGCCTCGACGTCCTGTACAACAACGCGGGAATCGAAGGTGAGTCCGGCTTCACCGCGCAACTCAGCGAGGACGCGTTCGACAAGGTGATCGCAATCAACCTGCGCGGAGTATGGCTCGGAATGAAGTATGGGCTTCCGAAAATCGTCGAGCGCGGCGGTGGATCGATCATCAACACAGCCTCGGTCGCAGGAATCGTGGGAATCAAGGGCGCCGCCGCATACTGCGCGGCCAAGGCCGGAGTGATCGCGCTTACGCGCGTCGCCGCGCTCGAATATGGCCGCTACAACGTTCGCGTCAATTGCATCTGCCCCGGAGTCATTCACACTCCGATGGTCGACCGTATCGCCGGACCCGAGGGAGTCAAGCCAAAGTTCATTCAGCGCAGTTCGGTCCTCGGCCGCGTCGGCTCGGCCGACGAAATCGCGCAGACCGCGCTGTTCCTCGCGAGCGACGAGGCGCCCTTCGCAACCGGCGCACCATTCATAATCGACGGCGGATGGATCGCAAGTTAAGCGCGCCCCAAGCGGTATCCATATGACGAGACTCGACGGCAAAGTTGCAATCGTGACAGGCGCGGCGCAAGGAATCGGCAAAGCGATCGTATCGCGGCTCGCTGCCGAGGGTGCGAAAGTTGCTCTCGCCGATGTACAGCTCGACTCGGCGGAGCAAACCGCCGCCGAGATTCGCTCCACCGGGGCTCAGGCGGTCGCGATTCGCCTCGACGTTGCTAAACTCGACGACGCACTTGCCGCTGCCGATCGCGTCGAGCGCGAACTCGGCCCAATCGACATCCTGGTCAACAACGCCGGATGGGACGTGGTTCAGCCGTTCCTCGAGACGGGCCCTGAACTCTGGGACAAACTGATCGCGATTAACTTTCGCGGCATTCTCAATTGCTGCAAAGCGGTGGCGCCGCGGATGCAATCGCGCGGCAGTGGCAAAATCGTCTCAATCTCTTCCGATGCCGCCCGGGTCGGTTCGACCGGCGAAGCAGTGTACGCGGGATGCAAAGCCGCCATCATCGGTTTCTCCAAGACGCTCGCGCGCGAACTTGCGGCGAATCATATCAACGTCAATGTGGTATGCCCGGGACCAACGGAAACCGCGCTGCTCAAAACCGCGATGGCGGGACGTGAAAAGGTTCTCGAATCGATGGCGCGCGGCATTCCATTTCGCCGTCTCGGGCAGCCCGCCGATCTCGCAGGCGCGGTCGCATTCTTCGCTTCGTCAGATTCAGATTTCGTCACCGGCCAGGTCTTGAGCGTTAGCGGCGGTCTGACCATGTCCGGCTGAGCATCGGCAGAATCCATATTGACCGCCGAGCGATCTGGAACTATCGTTCAGAACAGCGAATTGGCGTATCCAGCTGCTCGGTTCTCCCGCGAGGCAAAATAAAATCGATGAGCGACGCATCACCCACCAGCGAAATACGTTTCTCGAGTCCCGACAATCTTCCCGCGGATTACAAGGACTTGCTGATCCGGATGCTCTCGATTCAATCACGCATTGAATCTGAATACATGCTCGCGCCCGAGCGCACGCTCATGAAGCCGCTCGCACTCGCGCCAACCCCGGAAGACAAGGCGGAGTACGCGGCCTTCTGGTCCGACGAGGTTCGGCACGCGAGTTATTGGATGAAGCTGCTCGATGACCTCGGCGTTAAAGTTGACAGTTCGTTCATGGCATCGCCGATGCCGATCTACATTTTCGAGATGCGCGACCAGGCGGATGACTGGCTTGAGTACGGATTGTTCAGCTTCTTCGCCGACCGCCAGGGCGCTTACATGGGGTTCGAGTGGGTGGGATGCAGTTACGAACCGCTCGCGCGAATCGCCGAGCGCGTGCACAAGGAAGAACTCGGCCACGCCGCATTTGGTTATCGATTGATCCGCCGCTACTTGCAGCGCGAAGGCGATCGCGGACGCGAATTGTTGATAAAGCATCTCGCGAAATGGTACCCGGCCGGGCTCGACATGTTCGGCAAGTCGGGCTCCAAGCGCCAATTCGACTACGTTCGATGGGGACTTCGACGGCGCAGCAACGAGCAGATGCGCGATGAATTCACCACCGAAGTCGACAATCTATTGACCAAACTCGAGATTCCGATTCCTGATCCAGCCGCAGGCCGCCGCTTCAGCTGAGAAGCGAGTCTGCAAAAAGGGGCGCTAGTTGAGAAAGGTAAATGCGCAGCCGGCGCCGAAGCGAGTCGCCGGAATCAAGCCGCCGTCCCGAGCCATCGCGCAGGACGAGCGTTACGACGCGAATATCGATCACATTCTGCGTTCGGCCGCGGCGGTCTTCGCGGAAAAGAGTTTCGGCCTCGCTTCGATTCGCGACATCGCTGCGCGCGCGCGAATTTCATTCCCGCGCATCTACTATTACCTCCGCAACAAAGAGGAACTTCTCTACCTGATTTCGCGCCGCGCGTTCGAACAATTGGTCGCGCTTGCCGAAGAACGAATGTCCGCGACCGAGGATCCCGAAGAGCGGCTGCGCATTTTCATCCGCGGCCATCTTGAATATCACATGAGCAATCTCGCCGAGATGAAAGTGCTCGTGCGCGAAGCTGATTCACTGACCGGACGTTATGCGGCCGACATCACTCGACTGAAGCGCGAGTACTCGCGCATCTGCCGGCGCCTGCTCGAGGCTTACGCGGCGCATCGCAACAAGACTCTAGATCGCGAGCAAACGCGAATCCTCACCTCGCTGCTGTTCGGCGCGATGAACTGGTTCTACACCTGGTACGATCCGGCTCGCGATTTCGAGCAGCGCAGCCGCATCATGGACGAGTGTTTCCGCATGATCGCCGGAACTCTATCCGCACGCTGATTCGCGACGACAACGATGCTGGAAGGATGCACGCCGTTCCCGCCTGAATTCGCAGAGCGATATATTCGCGCGGGTTTCTGGCGCGCCGAAACGATTCCGCAGGCTATCGTCGATTCCGCCAAGCGACGACCCGACGCGATAGCGCTCACCGACTCGACCAGAAGCATCACCTTCTCGCAGTTGCTCGATGAAGCCGGGAAGCTGGCCGCGTTGCTCGATCGTGAGGGAATCGTGCGCGGCGATCGCGTGGTCATCCAGATTCCCAATTGCATCGATTTCGCGACGTTTACAGTTGCGTGTCTCGAAATCGGCGCGATCCCAATCATGGCGCTACCCGCGTTTCGCAAAGCAGAGCTCGCGTACCTCGTATCTTTTGCGAACGCCAAGGCGATCGCGATCGCACCCGAGTATCGCGGCTTCGATCACGCGACGCTCGCCCGCGAACTCACATCTGAACTGCCCGTTTTGAAATCCATCTTCTCCACCGCGTCAAGCGCCGGATGCGTCTCGTTACGAGCGCTCGGCGCCGGATGCCATCAAATTGGATCTTCGCAGAGCAATCCCTACGACGTCGCCCTGTTCCTGCTGTCGGGCGGCACTACCGGGATGCCGAAACTTATCCCGCGCACTCACGCTGACTACTCGTACAATGCTCGCGAGTCCGCGATGGTTTCCGGGCTCTCGAGCGAATCGCGCATCCTGGTGGCACTGCCTGCCGAACATAATTTCCCTCTCGCCTGTCCGGGATTGCTCGGTGCATTGCTGACGGGTGCGCGCGCAGTTTTTTGCCAATCGACCAAGCCCGCCGACCTTGCGCAGATAATAAGCCGCGAACGGATCACTCATCTGCCCTGCGTCCCGACGGTAGCGATTGGCCTGCTCGATCTTCCTGCCTCCGCACGCGCGGAGTTGGATTCGCTGCAGGTGATCACCGTCGGCGGGCAACGGCTCCAGGAGCATACGGCACGCAGTCTGAAGCGCGCTTTCCCGCACCTCGCGGTGCAACAGGTTCTCGGTATGGCCGAGGGATTGCTCTGCTACACGCGTCTTGACGACGCGGAGAACGCGACATTCACAACACAAGGCCGCGCGCTTTCACCTGCCGACGAAATCCGGATCGTTGACAGTGACGGAACCGACGCCGCGCCCGACAAGGTCGGCGAGTTATGGTGTCGCGGCCCATACACGATTCGCGGGTATTACCGCGCGCCGGAGCGCAACCGCGAAGCATTCAGTCCCGATGGATTTTATCGAACCGGTGATCTCGTGCGGCTCGACCCGTCGGGAAATCTCGTGGTCGAAGGAAGAATCAAAGATCTGATCAATCGCGGCGGCGAGAAAATCAGCGCCGAGGAAGTCGAAGCGCATCTGATCGCGCACCCGGCGGTCGAAGCTGCCGCGGTTGTGGCGATGCCCGATGCGATGCTGGGCGAGAAAGCATGCGTCTATCTGATGCTCAAAAACGGCGAGACGTTCGAGCTCGCGACGATGCGCAATTTCCTGGCCGCGCGCGGAGTCGCTCAATATAAATGGCCCGAACGGATCGAGTTGGTTCGCGAATTGCCGCTGACCAATGTCGGAAAGATCAAAAAGTCGGACCTGCGTGCTGATATCTCGGAAAAGATTGCGCGCGAACGCGCCGGTGGACACGATGCGAATGCCGGGAGGAGTTGATCATGGATGTTGAAAAAGGAAGCCGCCAACTGACGGCGCTGATCGAGAAACTCGAGCGCAATAATCGAACGTTGAGATCGCATCCGACCATCGAGAAAATAGAGCGCGGCGAACTTTCCAAGTCACAGCTTCGGCATTGGGCGACTCAGCTCTTCATCGGCAACAAGGCGCACAACGCCAATATCCTCGGCCTTATCTATGCGAAGTGCGACGACTTCCCCGCGCGCAAAGCGATTGTCGAGAATTTGATCGAGGAGGAACTTGGCCGCGTCTCCGGCGCGAACCGATCGCATCCTGAACTCTACCTCGAATTTGGCGAGGCGATTGGAATCCCGCGCGCCGAACTGCTCAGCGCTCCGATGTCTGCCGACGCAACCGCGATGGTCCACTGGATGTACTGGCTGGCCGAGTCGAAGCCCTGGTACGTCACGCTGGCCGGAATCAGCCTCGGCTCCGAACTCTTCAATCCCGACGCCTATGTCCGCGTGATCGACGGCCTCAAGAGTCACTACAAACTTTCCGACGAGGCGCTGCTCTTTTTCAGCGTGCACGTGAAGGTCGACAAAGATCACGGCGACTCGAGCGTCGGTTCGATCTTTCGCGCGATACCCGAGAGCGCCGCCGCCGAGACGCTATGGGCGGTCGAGACTCATATCGAGTTCATGCGGCGCTTGTGGTCGGACATCGATCCGCCCGCCGCATAACATCATGGCCGGCGCAGGTCCTGGACGATCTCTTTCAGCACGCCGCGATCATGATCGTTCTTGACTGACATATCGAACGAGAGCCGGTTGACGCCCGCAAAGCGTTTCTTAATGACGCTTGCGATCTCGTCATAGGTGCCCGCCGCCGCGAATGCGTGCACCATTTCCTCGGTCACCAGCTTCGCCATCTCGGGCCATTTCTGTTGCACTGAAAGCTTGTGTAACTGATCGGCGGTGTCGCCCCATCCGTCGATTTCGAAGCTCGAGCGGTACGAGCGCGTCGAGCCGTAAAACGCGATCGTCGATTTCATCGCGCTGACGGCGCGCGCGAGCGAATCCTTGTCTTTCGCCGCGCATAGAAAACCGCCGCCGCCAATCTGGTAGCTGTCCCATTCAGACGCGGGACGGCCCGACTTCGCGAAGCCTTTTTTCAGATTTGGAAACGCTATCTGATCCAGATATTTGCGGGTGACGATTCCATGCAACCGCACGCCGTCGCAAACCTCGCCGGCGACTTGAAGCATCCGCTCCTGCACCGCCGCGATCAGCACCGGAATTTGCGGATTCGAAGCGAGCGGCGGCGGCGCAAAGTTCGGCGTCATCAGCGACAGATTGTAGTGCTCGCTGCGAAAATCCAGCGGCTCGCCGGTCTGCCACGTCTTCCAGCACGCACGCATCGCGCCGACGTAGTCTTTCATCCGCTGCGCCGGCTTCGACCAGGGCATCCCGAATCGGCGCGTCACGTGACCCTTCACTTGCGTACCGAGTCCGAGCACCAGGCGTCCGCCGCTCATGCGCTGCAAATCCCACGCGGTGTATGCGGTCGCGACCGGACTCTTGGTGAATGCCAGCGCGATGCCGGTAGCGAGCTCGAGCTTCGAGGGCTCCTGCGCCGCGACCGCAAGTTCGAGGTATGGGTCGTGCTGCGTTTCGACTGCGAGGATGGTGTCGTAGCCGAGCGCCTCCGCCTCGCGCACCTGATCACGAATCGTGCTCCAGGAAGGCTCGGGACGTTTTTCGCCCGTCTGCATATCGGGCGTGTATGGAGTTCCGAGGTGAAGTCCGCGTTCAACTTTTATTTGCGCCATGCGGATTTTATCCCGTCGCGACGCCCGCGCTGTCAAGCCGCGAGCGTCGCGCACAGCGGCGGCGATCACCTACGCAGCTCGGAGTCTCCGCCCTCGCTCACTGTAGTGACCGCCAACTAAGCGATATTCACCGCCACCGGTTATTGCGGACAGGGCAGACCGCCAGCTGTCAACCCGGAGAACTCGCCGCCCGCGAACTGATGTTCGGCACAAAAACCGGCGAAGTGAAAGCTTCCGTTGTAGGTGCCATCAGTCTCGAGGTTTGCAGTTCCATTGATGTTGCACCCTTGCGAGATGCCGGTCGCGGATACGTGGCCGCGAAACCTGATTTCAGTCGCTAAAACCTTGCCCTTGATCGGCCCCTGGATGGACACGTTGGGTTCGAGATCAATGCTGCTTTTTTTCTTCTTGATTATGCTTTTCTTCAGGCCGAAGACGAACATAACGGTCGAGTTTTGCTGGCTGTCGTTGAATACGTCGGTTCTCACACATAAGCCGGTGATGACTGGTTCCGGCTCTCGGACCCCCGGGCAAACCCGGGGTCACTCGGCCGGAATGATGGCCCGCGGCTGTCGCGGCATGACCCGTCCGCTACGAGTGCGCAAAAATGTCCTCGGCCGCCCAGCCCGCGAGATCAAGTCGCACCCGCCCAGGCAGGAAGCCGAAACAGGCGGCGGCGAGCTCCGTCCGCCCCTCGCGCGCCAGCATGGCGTCGAGCTTCTCCTTCAGGGCGTGCAGGTGCAGCACGTCGGACGCGGCGTAGGCGACCTGCGCGTCGGTGAGCGCCTCGGCGCCCCAGTCCGAGGACTGCTGCTGCTTCGACAGGTCGAGACCCAGCACCTCGCGCACGAGGTCCTTGAGGCCGTGCTTGTCGGTGTAGGTGCGGGCGAGCCGCGAGGCGATCTTGGTGCAATAGGCCGGGCCCGGCATGACGCCCAGGCCCTTCTGCAGGACCCCGAGGTCGAAGCGGGCAAAATGGAAAATCTTCAGGA
>Ga0137412_10002738_pt1 | contig 13970 bp, 11 predicted proteins | sample CZODoug2_1_16fun_FD_122160 | JGI IMG/M metagenome (GOLD analysis project Ga0137412, IMG submission 122160) | Vadose zone soil fungal communities from Angelo Coast Range Reserve, California, USA - CZODoug2_1_16fungal (Hybrid Assembly) | ecosystem: Environmental > Terrestrial > Soil > Vadose zone... | reverse complement strand
GCCCTGGACTACCGGCCGAGCCGGTTCGCCAGGGGCCTGGTCCGCCAGGACACCACCTCGATCGGGCTGGTCATCCCGGACCTGCGCAATCCGTTCTTCACCGAGGTCGCCTCGAGCGCACTGGAGGCGGCGCGCGGCCGGGGCTGGCATGTCGTGGTCTACGACACCCAGGACAACCCGGAGCAGGAGCTGAGCACCATGCGGGTGATCGGCTCCCAGGTGGACGCGATCGTCGGCTACTTCCGCCAGCCCGAGGAGGAGCTGGACCGCTACGCCGCCGGGATGCCGGTGGTGTTCATCGACCGCGAGCCGCGGAGCACGCGATTCAGCGCGATCCGGATCGACGGTGAGGCAGGGGTCCGGGAGGCCATCGCGCACCTGGTCGCCGCCGGTCACCACCGCATCGGCATGCTCGAGCACAACCGCCGCCCGGACCCGAGCGACCGCCGCCGCTGGTTCGCCGCCGCCACCGACGCGCACGGCCTGGCGCTGGACGCCAGCTGGGTGGTCGGCGCGGACCAGTCTGTGGAGGGCGGCGAGCGCGCGTTGGGCCGGCTGCGGGCGGCGCACCCGGAGCTGACGGCGGTGTTCACCTTCAACGACATCATCGCCATCGGGGCGATCCGGCACGCCCGGGCGGTGGGTCTGCGGGTGCCCGCCGACCTGGCAGTGATCGGGTTCGACGGGCTGGAGCTGGGCTCGATCGTGGAGCCGCCGCTGTCCAGTGTGGGCATCGATACCCGGCGGCTGGGCGAGCTGGCCATCGAGCAGATCGGCCGGCTGCTCACCGGCGCCGAGCCGCTGCGCCCGGCCGAACTCGTGGTCCGGGCCGCGCTGCGGATACGCGGCTCCGGGTAGCCGCGGCCGTCCTTGACACCTCGGAGCGGCGCCGGTCACACTCCAGGCCGAGCGCCGTGAACGTTCACGGGACCGTTCACGGCAGGGCCGGCACCGCAGCCGCGGAGGGTACCGATGACGCTGACTCGACGGGCATTCCTCACCGCCTCGACCACCCTGGGCGTGGCCACGCTCGCCGGCGCGACCGTTGGCTGTGCCAGCCCGACCACCGCCAGCCCAGGCCGGCTCACCCTCTGGTACAGCAAGGACGGCCTGTCCGAGACCGTGCTGGCCGAGGCGGTACGGCGGTTCCCCGCCGACCGGCTGAACCTGACCCCGATCGGGGACGGGCTCAAGCACCGGCTGCTGGCCGCCATGTCCGGCGGCGCCTACCTGCCGGACCTGACCATGATGGGCGACGACATCGCCAGCTACTTCCCGGACGCGGACCAGTTCGTGGACCTGAACACCGTGGGCGCCGGGGCGTTGAAGGGCCAGTACCTGCCGTGGAAGTGGGACTCGGGCACCACCTCGGACGGGCACATGATCGGCTTCCCGATCGACATCGGCCCGTCCGCGCTCTACTACCGCCACGACCTGTTCGCCCAGGCCGGCTTCCCGAGCGAACCGGACGAGGTGGCCGCCGCGGTGCCCACCTGGGACGACTACTTCCGGTTCGGCCAGGAGCTGCTGCGGGCGCTACCCGGCCGTTACCTGCTGCCCGACACCAAGATGGTGTTCACCTACTCGATGGCCCAGCAGCCGGTGAAGTACTTCGACCGGCAGAACCACTACCTCGCTGACCAGGACCACGTCCGACAGGCCTGGGACCGGGCACTGCGGGCGTTCAACCTCAGGCTGACCGCCGGCTACGGAGGCGCCCAGGACCAGGGTCAGTCGGTGGACCGGCATGCCGCGTGGAACGCCGGCAAGGAGCTCAGCTTCGTCAACGCCTGCTGGATCACCGGCGAGCTGAAACAGAGCGCGCCCGGCACCGCGGGCAGCTGGCGGGTCTGCCGCAGCCCGGGCGGCGCGGGCAATCAGGGCGGCTCCTACCTGGCCATCACCCGGTACTGCCCACGTCCCCAGGAGGCCTTCGCGGTGGTCAGCTGGCTGCTCTCGCCGGAGAACCAGCCGCGCGCCTACCTGGACGCCGGGCTGTTCCCGTCCAGCCCGGCGGCGTTCCGGGACCCCCGGCTGCTCGAACCGGAACCGTTCTTCGGCGGGCAGGCCACCATGGCCGTGTTCGCCCGATCAGCCAGCGAGGTCAAGCCGGCCTACTTCAGCCCGTGGGACATCACCATCAGCGACACCTACACCGACGAGCTCACCAACGTCGAGGTCGCCGGCAAGGACCCAGCCCAAGCCTGGGCCGACGCACAGACCAAGGTGACCCGGCTGCTGCGCCACCAAGGGGTGATCTGATGTCCCTGGTTGGCAATGTGGGCACGTTGGACACGCCGGGCACCGCCTCCCCGGTCCAGGCCGGCCGTCGCGCCCGGTGGCGCTACCTGCCCTACTACCTGGCCATCGCGCCGTTCTTCGTCGTCTTCGCGGTGTTCTGGTGCTATCCGCTGCTGTACTCGCTGTTCCTGTCCTTCCACCGGTGGGACGGCATCGGCCCGATGCATTTTGTCGGGCTGGCCAACTTCCGATTCCTGGTCACCGACCAGGCGTTCTGGCTCTCGATCCTGAACACCATGGTCATCTGGGTCATGTCGGTGATCCCGATGACGATCCTGGCGCTGCTCATCGCGCTCGGGCTGAACTCCACGATCCGGTTCACCGGCTTCTACCGGATCGCCTACTTCGTCCCGAACGTCACCTCCGTCGTGGCGATGTCGCTGGTCTTCTCGTCGATCTTCAGCGAGCAGTTCGGCATCCTGAACTGGGTGCTCGGCGCGGTCGGGGTGGATCCGGTGCCCTGGCTGACCAACCCGTGGGGCATCAGGACGGCGATCTCGGTGCTGATCATCTGGCGTTGGGTGGGGTACAACGCGATCATTTTCCTGGCCGGGCTGCAGGCCATCCCGGGCGAAGTGCTCGAGGCCGCCCGGGTGGACGGGGCCAGCCCGGTGCAGGCGTTCTTCCGGGTCACCCTGCCGCTGCTGCGCCCGGTGCTGCTGTTCTCCGTGCTGATGTCCGCGATCGGCGGGATGCAGATCTTCGCCGAGTCGCAGGTGCTGGTGGGCAACCGGGGCGGGCCGGGCCAGGCCGGGCTGACCATGGTCCTCTACTTCTACGACCAGGCGTTCTACTACAACGACTTCGGCTACGGCGCGGCGATCTCCTGGGGGATCTTCCTGGTCGTGGTGATCTTCGCCGGCATCAACTGGCGGCTGATCCAGCGCCCCGCGCGGCGGGAGGGGGCGCGGTGATCTGGACCAGACGCGGGCGGGTGCTCACCTACCTGGCCATGACGGCCGGCGTGGTGATCGTGCTGTTCCCCTACTACTGGCTCACCGTGATGGCGTCCAATACCACCTCCGAGATCTACGCCAGCCCGCCGAGGCTCACCTTCGGCGGCCAGCTCGCGCACAACATCGGCCAGGTCTTCGCCAAGGTGGACTTCTTCGGCTCGCTGCTGAACACCGTGCTGGTGGCGGTGGCGACCACGGCGCTGGTGCTGTTCTTCGACTCGCTCGCCGCGTTCACCTTCGCCAAGTACCGGTTCCCCGGCAGCTCGGCGCTGTTCGCCGTCCTGCTGGCCACGTTTGTGGTGCCCACCCAGCTCGCGGCGATCCCGCAGTTCGCCATCATGGCCGACTTCGGCTGGGTGGGCAGTCTGAAGGCGCTGGTCATCCCGGCGGCGGCGAACGCGTTCGGGATCTTCTGGATGCGCCAGTACTGCCAGGGCGCACTGCCCGACGAGCTGCTGGAGGCGGCCCGGATGGACGGCTGCGGGTTCTTCCGGACCTACCTCAGCGTGGCGCTGCCGGTGCTGCGCCCGGCGTTGGCCTTCCTGGGCATCTTCACCTTCGTCACCGCCTGGAACGACTACCTCTGGCCGCTCGTGGTGCTGATCGACTCCAACCATGTGACGCTGCAGGTGGCGCTCGCCCAGCTGAATACCGTGTACGTGAAGGACTACAGCGTGGTGATGGCCGGCACGCTGGTGGCCGTGGTGCCGCTGCTGGTGGTGTTCCTGTTCGGCGCCCGGCACTTCGTGCGCAACATCGCCGCCGGCGCGCTCAAGGGCTGAGCTCTGGCATACCGAAGGGACTCCATGACGCCGCCGTACCTCGAGGACCGCTCCCCCGGCTACGGCGCGCTCCCGCACCGCGCCGCCTTCAGCTCGGATGCGCGGTCGCTGTGCCTGAACGGGGACTGGCGGTTCCGGCTCTCCCCGGACGCCGCCTCGGCGCCGGACGGGATCGAGGGCGACGGGTTCGACGACGCGGACTGGTCGGAGCTGCCGGTCCCGTCGAACTGGCAGCTGCACGGGCACGGCGCCCCGGCCTACACCAACGTGCGCTACCCGTTCCCGGTGGAGCCGCCGTTCGTGCCGAGCGAGAACCCCACCGGGGACTACCGGCTGCGCTTCGAACTGGGGCCGGAGTGGCTGGCCGAGCCGGCGGTGCTGCGCTTCGACGGCGTCGACTCGTGCGCCCGGGTGTGGCTGAACGGCCGGGAGCTGGGCGTCACCCGGGGCAGCCGGCTGCCGGTGGAGTTCGACGTGACCTCGGTGCTGCGCGCGGGTGCGAACCTGCTGGCCGTGCGGGTCCACCAGTGGTCCTCGGGCAGCTACCTGGAGGACCAGGACATGTGGTGGCTGTCCGGGATCTTCCGGGACGTCACGCTGCTGGCCCGCCCGGCCGGCGGCATCCCGGACTACTTCCTGCGCGCCGACTACGACCACCGGTCCGGCGCGGGCACGCTGCGGGTCGAGGCGCCGGCGGCGGCCCGGATCTCGGTGCCCGAGCTGGGCATCCTGGGTTACCCGGTCGACGCGCCGATCGAGGTCGGGGCGGTCGAGCCGTGGAGCGCGGAGGTACCCCGGCTCTACGACGGCGAGCTGTACACCGCAACCGAGCGGGTGCCGCTGCGGATCGGGTTCCGCACGGTGGCCATCGAGGGCGGCCAGCTGAGGGTGAACGGGCGGCGCATCCTGTTCAAGGGCGTCAACCGGCACGAGCACCACCCCGAGCACGGCCGGGCGGTACCCCGCGAGGTTGCCCTGCGGGACGTGCTGATGATGAAGCGGCACAACATCAACGCGGTGCGGACCAGCCACTACCCGCCGCACCCCGAGTTCGTGGAGCTGTGCGACCGGTACGGGCTGTGGGTCATCGACGAGTGCGACCTGGAGACCCACGGCTTCGAGCTGCTCAACTGGGCCGGCAACCCCACCGACGACCCCGCGTGGGCGGACGCCTGCCTGGACCGGATGCGGCGCACCGTGGAGCGGGACAAGAACCGGCCGAGCGTGATCCTCTGGTCGCTGGGCAACGAGTGCCACACCGGCGCCAACCTGGTCGGGATGGCCGAGTGGACCCGAGGGCGGGACGACACCCGGCCGGTGCACTACGAGGGCGATGCCGACTGCGCCTACGTCGACGTGCACAGCCGGATGTACGCCGACCACAACGCGGTGGACCGGATCGGCCGCCGCGACGACACGAACGTCCGCCGCCGGGAGCTGCCGTTCATCCTGTGCGAGTACGCGCACGCGATGGGCAACGGGCCCGGCGGGCTGCTGGAGTACCGGAGGCTGTTCGAGCGCTACCCGAACTGCCAGGGCGGCTTCGTCTGGGAGTGGATCGACCACGGCATCACCCGCCGGGACGCCTCCGGCCGGGCCTACTTCGGCTACGGCGGCGACTTCGGCGAGCCGCTGCACGACGGGAACTTCATCACCGACGGCCTGGTCTTCCCGGACCGCACGCCGTCACCGGGGCTGCTCGAGCTGGCCAAGGTGCACGAACCGGTACGGATCACCGCCGGCCCCGAGGGTATCCGGGTGGCGAACCACTACGACTTCGTCACGCTGGCCCACCTGGCGTTCCACTGGACGCTGGAGGAGCAGGGCGTCGAGGTGGCCAAAGGCATTCTGGACGTCCCGGACGTGGCTCCCGGGGCGTTCGTGGACGTGGCCTTGCCCGACCTGGCCACCACCCACGGGGAGACCTGGCTGACCGTGTGGGCGACGCTGGCCGAGGACGCCCCATGGGCCGCCGCCGGGCATGCCGTGGCGTGGGGTCAACTCCCGATCATGCCGGCCGCGGAGCTGCCCCGGTCGGCGGGAACGGAGCTGAGCCGGTCGGCCGGAGCGCTGGCTCCCGTCCGTTGCGCCGAGCGGCTCCAGCTCGGCATCGCCGGGTTCGACCCGCGCACCGGTCTGCTCACCGACCTCGCCGGCCACCCGGTCCGCGGACCCAGGCTGGAGCTGTGGCGGGCGCCCACCGACAACGACAGCGGCGGGCCGCACCCGGAGGCCGTCTGGTGGCGGGCCGGCGGCCTGGACCGGTTGCAACACCGGGTGATCAGCGTGGACGCCGGCTCCGCCGAGTTGGTGGTACGCACCCGGGTGGCCCCGGCGGCGCTGGGCTTCGGCATGCTGACCAGCTACCGGTGGAGCGCGAGCGGGGACACCGTGCGGCTGGATCTGGACGTCGAGCCGGACGGCGACTGGCCCGGCACGCTGCCCCGGCTGGGCCTCGGCATGGCGGTTCCTGGGGAGTTCGACCGCATCGAATGGTTCGGCGGCGGGCCCGGCGAGGCGTACCCGGACAGCCGGCAGGCCGCCCGGATCGGCCGGTTCAGCAGCCGGGTGGACGACCTGCAGACGCCGTACGTGTTCCCGCAGGAGAACGGCACCCGCCTCGACGTCCGCTGGGCACGGCTGACCTCGGCCACCGGGGCCGGCCTGCGCATCGACGGCTGGCCGCCGTTCGGGCTGGCCGCCCGGCGGTGGACCGCCGCCGAGCTGGACGCCGCCACCCACACCGTCGACTTGACTCCCGGCAAACTGCTCGAGCTCAGCCTGGACCTGGCCCAGCGCGGGCTGGGCACCGCGTCCTGCGGCCCCGGTGTGCTCCCGCAATATGAACTGCGCGCCCACCCGGCCAGCCTCACCCTTGTCTTCTCCGCGCCCGGCTGACCCGTGACCGAGAAACCGGGCGGCCCCCGCCGCTACACTGCCAAACATGCAGCGCGTTGCGATCACGACCACGCCGGAGACCATCCCGGCGAGGTGAACGTGCGCAGCCAAGCCCCGGGGTGAACGCCCCCGGGGTTTTTTCGTGGGTTGTTCCCCCTCCTCGAGGAAGGAACGACTTTGATCGACCACCGCGCATTGGGCCGCGAGCTCGACCTGTTCGACTCCGACCCGCTCATCGGCGCCGGACTTCCCTACTGGCTACCTGCTGGGGCAGCCATCCGTTCGAGCATCGAAAGCTATCTCCTCCAGGTCGAGCGCCGGGCGGGCTACCAGCACGTCTACTCTCCGGTGCTGGCCAAGCGAAGGCTCTTCGAGCTGTCCGGGCATTGGGCGCACTACCGTGACGACATGTTCCCGCCGATGAACGCCGGCGGTGACGAGCTGGTGCTGCGACCGAGCCTCTGCCCCGACCACGCGCTGATCTACCGATCACGCCAGCACAGCTACCGCGACCTCCCGGTCCGGATCGCCGAGCTCGGCGCGATGTTCCGCTCCGAAGCCTCCGGCGTGCTGGGCGGGCTGACCAGGGTTCGCTCGATCCAGCTCAACGACGCGCACATCTTCGCCCGCCCCGGCCAGGTCGCCGCCGAGGTCAACGCGGTGCTGGACATGATCGAGCAGGCGTACCGGGACCTGGGTATCCACGCCCACCGGTACCGGCTGTCGCTACGCGGGCACAGCGCCAAGTACGTCGACGACCAGGACATGTGGGACCTCGGCGAACACGCCCTGGCCGAGGTGCTGGCCCAGCGCGACCTTGCCTACGACGAGGAGGCCGACGAAGGCGCGTTCTACGGCCCCAAGATCGACATCCAGATCATCGACCCGTCCGGCCGGGAATCCACCCTGTCCACCGTGCAGCTGGACTACTACCAACCCGCCCGCTTCGAGTTGGCCTACCTGGACGCCGAACAGGTCGCCCACCGCCCCGTCATGATCCACCGCAGTGTGGTGGGCAGCCTCGAGCGCGTCGTCGCCCACCTCATCGACACACACCGAGGGGCGTTCCCCGCCTGGCTCGCGCCGGTCCAGGTCGTGGTGCTGCCCGTCGCCGACGAACACCGGCCCGCCGCCCAAGCGCTGCTCGACCAGTTGCTGGATCTCGACGTGCGCGCCGAACTCGCCGCCGCCGAGCGGGGCACCCTCGGCGCGCGCATCCGTACCCATCACCGCGCCCCCTACCTCGCGATCATCGGCGACCGCGAGGTCGAGGACGACCTGGTGTCCCTGCGCCTGCGCGGCGGCACCCAACTCGACGCACTGCCCAGCGCGCAGGCCCTCGACCGGATCAACGGGGTGATCCGTGCGCGAAGCCAGCAGCTCTGAAACCCGGTTGACCGGCCGCGGCGGCTGGGCGTACTGAGTCACATAGCCAGCTGTGATCCGAGGATCCCGACCAGCCAGGAGGTCCGGTGAGTCAACGGTTGGGGCCGGTCGCGCGCCGGCTGTTGCGGGCCCCGGCGCGCCTCTACGACTGGCACGCCGGATGGCTGCTCGGCCCCCGGTTCGTCCGGCTAACCCACACCGGCCGCCGATCCGGCCGGCGCCACCAGACGGTATTGGAGCTCATTGGCACCGATCGGGCGACCGGTGAGCTGCGCGTGCTGGTCGGCATGGGCCGCTCGGCCGATTGGTACCGCAACATTCAGGCGAGCCCGGGACTCGAGCTGGCCACCATGCGGCGCCGGTTCCGACCGGTCCACCGGGTCCTCGGCGAGCGGGAGGCCGTCGCGGCGGTGGCGGAGTACGAACGCCGCAACCGGTGGGTGGGGTTCCTCATCCGCCCTGCGCTGAGCTGGCTGGCCGGCTGGCGCTACGACGGCGGAGAAGACGCGCGGCGGCGCCTCGCCCAGCAGCTGCCGGTGGTGGCCTTCCGCCCAGAACCGGCCCGAACCGGCCCGCGAAGTTAGGAGCCCGCGATGCGTGTTTGCCACCTCGGCCTGCCGGTGGCCGACCAGGACCGATCGCTGCGGTTCTACCTGGCGCACTTCGGCTTCGATCCCGACTCGGCCCGCCGGTTCCCGGACGGCACGGTGATCGTGCGCGACGTCGAGGGTTTCGACCTGGCCCTGCACCCAGTTTCGGAGGTGGGCCCCACGCCGGAGTTCCTCCACTTCGGGTTCCGGCTCGGCTCGGCCGGCGAGGTGCGCGAGCTGCGGGCCGGGGTCGCCGGCGCGGGCGTGCCGGTGATCGAGGACTGCGACGAACCCGGCCTGGTGAGCTTCAAGTGCACCGACCCGGACGGCCACCGGATCGAGGTCTACTGGGAACCCAGTTGACGGTGAGGTCAGGTCACGGACCAAAGGGGAGGTCGAGTGAGTCCTTCAGGCCCGTCTCTGCACCGTCGAATTTAACACCACGGCTTATTGATCATGCTTTGAGCAGCCGCAGTGTTAAGTTGATGATGAGATCCGAAACGGACGCCTAGTTCGAAGAGGAGGTTCCCGTGCGGCCAGAGCGAGGGTTCCCGGAGCTGCGGCAGGTGGTCCTGGACTGCACCGATGCGCGGTCACTGGCGGAGTTCTACCGCCAGCTGTTGGGCTACCGATACCGGCCAGGGGATGAGCCCCCGCCTATCGGCGAGCCGGACCCCGCGGGTCAGGACTGGCTGGTGCTGCGGGACGCCGCCGACACCCCCCGGCTGGCCTTCCAGCAGGTGGCCGCCCTACCCAAGGCGACATGGCCGGCCGGCCCGGTCCCCCAGCAGCTGCATCTGGACCTGACGGTAGCGACGAAAGCCGACCTCGACGTCCAGCACGAACGGGCCTCAACCCTCGGTGCCCGGCTGCTCTACGACCGCTCCGAGGACCCCGAGGAGCCGCTGCGGGTCTACGCCGACCCCGCCGGCCACCCGTTCTGCATATTCGTGGCCGCCGCAAACCCGTGAGTGGTATTGGTCGCTATGGCGACCAATACCACTCACGGGGTTACTGGCTAGAGAACGCGGCGTCGAAGGCGGCGGAGGGTGGGTCGAAGGCCAGCCGGCGGACGAACTCCAACGCCTCCGGGGCGCCGACCAGCCGATCCATCCCGGCGTCCTCCCACTCCACCGAGATCGGCCCGTCGTAGCCGATGGTGTTGAGCATCCGGAAGCAGGCCTCCCACGGCACGTCGCCGTGCCCGGTGGACACGAAGTCCCAGCCCCGCCGGGGGTCCGCCCAGGGCAGGTGCGAGCCCATCCGGCCGTTGCGCCCGTTGCCGGTCTGCCGCTTCGCGTCCTTGCAGTCCACGTGGTAGATCCGGTCCCGGAAGTCCCACAGGAACCCCACCGGGTCCAGGTCCTGCCAGACGAAGTGGCTGGGGTCCCAGTTCAGCCCGAACGCCGAGCGCTGGCCCACCGCGTCCAGGGCGGCCACCGTCGTCCAGTAGTCGTAGGCGATCTCCGAGGGGTGCACCTCGTGCGCGAACCGCACCCCGACCTCGTCGAACACGTCCAGGATCGGGTTCCACCGAGCGGCGAAGTCGCGGTAGCCGTCGGCGATCATCGACTCGGGCACCGGCGGGAACATGGCCACCGTCTTCCAGATCTTCGACCCGGTGAACCCGACCACCGTGCGGACTCCGAGCGCTGCGGCCGCCCTGGCGGTCACCTTCATCGCCTCGGCGGCCCGCTGCCGCACGCCTTCCGGCTCGCCGTCTCCCCACACCCGGGCCGGCAGGATGCCCCGGTGCCGCTCGTCGATCGGGTCGTCGCAGACCGCCTGGCCGGTCAGGTGGTTGGAGATGGCGTGCACAGCCAGGCCGTACTTGTCCAGCAGCTCGCGCCGGCCGGCCAGGTAGTCGTCGTCCTCGAGTGCCGCCCACGGGTCGAAGTGGTCTCCCCAGCAGGCGATCTCCAGGCCGTCGTAGCCCCACTCGGCGGCCAGCCGGGCCACCTCCTCGAACGGCAGGTCGGCCCACTGGCCGGTGAACAGGGTGATCGGTCGAGCCACTTGTTGATCCTCCTAGTCCGAAATGGGCTGCCAGCCACCGCCGGCGGCCGCCGAGCGCTGCACCGCGTCCAGCACCAGCTGCACCCGCAGCCCGTCGGCGAAGGACGGCGACGGGTCACGGTCCGCGGCGATGTCGGTGACCAGGTCGACGGCCTGGTGGGTGAAGGTGTGTTCGTAGCCGAGTAGGTGCCCGGGCGGCCACCACGCCGCCACGTAGGGGTGGGTGGGCTCGGTGACCAGGATGCGCCGGAAACCGGCCACGTCGGGATCCTCGGTGCCGTCGTAGAACTCCAGCTCGTTGAGCGACTCCAGGTCGAAGGCCAGCGAGCCCAGGCTGCCGTTGAGCTCGATGCGCAGCGCGTTCTTCCGGCCGATGGCGAACCGGGTGGCCTCGAAGGTGGCCAGCGCGCCGCCGGCGAAGCGGCCCAGGAACAGCGCCGCGTCGTCCACCGTGACCTCGCCCCGGCCGGTACCCGCCGACGAGCCGGACAGGCCACCGGCAGCGTCCGGGAGCGGCCGCTCCTTGATGAACGTCTCGGTGAGCGCGCTGACCCCGGTGAGCACGTCGCCGGTGAGGTACTGCGCCATGTCCACGATGTGCGCGCCGATGTCGCCCAGCGCACCGGACCCGGCCGTCTCCCGGCGCAGCCGCCAGACCAGCGGAAACTCCGGGTCGACGATCCAGTCCTGCAGATACGCCGCGCGCACGTGGCGCACCTGGCCGAGCCGCCCCTCGGCCACCAGCCGGCGAGCCAGCACCAGCGCGGGCACCCGCCGGTAGCTGAACCCGACCATACTGCGCACCCCGTGCGCGGCGGCCCGCTCGGCGGCGGCCACCATCGCCCGCGCCTCCTCGACCGTGTTGGCCAGGGGCTTCTCACACAGCACGTGCTTGCCGGCGTCCAGCGCGGCGATCGCGATGTCGGCGTGCGTGTCGCCCGGCGAGCAGATGTCCACCAGGCCGACGTCGTCGCGGGCGAGCAGCGCCTTCCAGTCGGTCTCCACCGAGCGCCAGCCCATCCGGTCGGCCGCGGCCGCCGCCTCGGCACCGGAGCGCCCGCACAACGCGGCCAGCTCCGGGGCCAGCGGCAGCTCGAAGAACCGGCCGGCGGTGCGCCAGGCGTGCGAGTGCGCGGCGCCCATGAAGGCGTAGCCGACCATGCCGATACCGAGCGTTCCCCCCACCACCGGCATCAGGAGTCGAACCCGAGCGGCAGGTAGTCGGCGACGTTCTCCTTCGTCACCGTCGCCGAGGCCAGCGTGATCGAGGCCGGCACCTCCTTCTCCACCAGGTCGCCCATCCCCCGGCGCTGCGCCACCAGCCGGGCCAGCGCGATCGCCGAGGAGGCCATCGTCGGCGGGTAGGTCACCGTGCACTGCAGCGGGGTGTCGCCGGCCTTGATGTGCTCCATCGCGTCCAGCGAGCCGGCGCCGCCGACCATGAAGAACTCCTTGCGGTTGGCCTGCTTGATCGCCGCGAGCACGCCGATGCCCTGATCGTCATCGTGGTTCCAGATCGCGTCGATGTGCGAGGCGGCCTGCAGGAGATTTGCCGTGACATCCTGGCCCGACTGGGCCGTGAACTGCGCCGCAACGCGGTTGGTCACCTTCAGGCTGTGTGCGGCGAGGGCGTCCTTGAATCCGCGCGATCGATCCTGGGTCAGCGGAAGGCTGTCGATGCCGGCGATCTCGGCGATCACCGGATTCGACTTGCCGCCCAGCTTGCCGGCGATGTACGTGCCGGCCGCGAAGCCCATGCCGTAGTTGTCGCCCTTGTTGAGCAGGCGGGACGCGCTCGCGTCGGAGAACTCCCGGTCAAGATTCACCACCGGGATGCCCGCCTGCATGGCCGCCTTGCCGGCCGAGGTCAGCTGCGCGCCGTCTTGCGGCAGCAACACGATCACGTCCGGCTTCTGCTGGATCAGCGTCTGCAACGCCGCGATCTGAGCCGGCGCGTCGGCGCCCGCGTCGACCTGGGTGAACGTGACATCGCTGTAGAGCGCGGCCTGCTTTTTCGCATTGTCGGTGATCGCGCGGATCCAGCCGTGGTCGGCCGCCGGTGCCGAGAAGCCCATGGTGAGTGCCTTGCCGGGGGCCGCGTTGTTGCCGCCATTGACGCGCGTCTGCGACGACGTGCTTGTGTTGGCGTTGGCCTCCTTGTTCGACGTGCAACCGGCGACGAGTGCGGCGGCGCCGACGGCGGCGCCACCGAGCAACAAACGCCGGCGGGACAGGTCGGGCAGGACTTCCTTCATGACGACCTCCTGGTCGTGGATGAGGTGGTTGATGGGTGCGTTGATCGGCACGTCCGTTGTCGGCCGGACGTTTCGGTGGTGGCGGATGTTGGCTCTGGTTCAGCTCGCGGCGGTCGACTGGGACGCGCGGGCCGCACCGGCTTCGGCGGCCGGTTCGCTGGGTTGACCCGGCGGTGACCCTCCGGGTGTGGGTGGACTGCTGCCAAGCGACGGGCGCCGCAGGGCCGCCACCCGGAACTGCTGGATGAGTACGGCGCCGACGATGATGGCGCCCTGGGCGATCTGCTGATACTCCGTCTGCAGGTTCTTGACGATGAACAGGTTGTAGATCTGCGTGAAGACGAGCACCCCGAGCACCGAACCGACGATCGTCCCGCGACCGCCGGTGAGCGCGGTGCCACCGATGATGGCGGCGGCGATGGCGTTCAACTCGTAGAGGTTGCCGTGATCGGAGGAGCCGGCCGTCGACTGGGCGGTCACCATGATCGCGGCGATCCCGCAGCACAGGCCGGACAGCGTGTAGATGAGCATGGTGTGCCGGCGGACGTTGATGCCAGCGAGCCGAGCCGCCTCGGGATTGCCGCCGACGGCGACCGTACGGCGACCGAACGTCGTACGGTTCAACAGGATCCACGCGAGCCCGGCGACGATGACGAAGATGATGACAAGCAGCGGGATGCCGAGCGGCCGCCACTCGGCAATCTTGTTGATGGTCTTCACCTTGACGAGCTGCGTGAGCTTGCCGGATATCTTCTCGGCCAGACCGCGGGCGGCCACCATCATGGC
>Ga0137412_10002737_pt1 | contig 13971 bp, 12 predicted proteins | sample CZODoug2_1_16fun_FD_122160 | JGI IMG/M metagenome (GOLD analysis project Ga0137412, IMG submission 122160) | Vadose zone soil fungal communities from Angelo Coast Range Reserve, California, USA - CZODoug2_1_16fungal (Hybrid Assembly) | ecosystem: Environmental > Terrestrial > Soil > Vadose zone... | reverse complement strand
GCCGGCGTCGAGACCGGCGGCTGCCCGCATACCGCGATCCGCGAGGATGCCTCGATGAATCTCGCCGCGGTCGCCGACATGCGCGCCAAATTTCCCAATCTCGACCTGGTGTTGATCGAATCCGGTGGCGACAACCTGGCCGCGACTTTTTCGCCTGAGCTCGCCGATCTTACGATCTATGTCATTGACGTGGCGGCCGGCGACAAGATTCCCTCGAAGGGCGGACCGGGCATCACCCGCTCCGATCTCCTGGTCATCAACAAGATCGACCTCGCGCCCCATGTCGGTGCGTCCCTGGAAAAGATGGACACCGACGCGCGCCGAATGCGCGGCGAGCGGCCGTTCGTCATGACCAATCTGAAGAAAAGCGAGGGGCTGGACCGCATTATCGGCTTTATCGAGAAGAAGGGCGGGCTCAAGCCCCAGGCGGCGCGCGCCTGAGCGATACCCGTTTCGTTAATCTTTTTTAACGGCTTGCTTTGTTAACAACCCGGCGTTCGCAGGCGTCCGGGTGGGTTGGCTCAAAATTTTGGCGGCGACTGGAACCATATCGGCCGAGGGCGGTTAGCAACCTCCGGGTTGGGCCAGACTTTGTTGGGCTGCCCGTCAGGCTTCCAAAGCCCGCCGCAGTCGCGTAGTGATCCATGGCTTCCATTCTAGATCGGCCGTTCGGTTTTCTTTCCCTTTTGCTCCATCGCCGTTGCGGCGGAATTCCAATGCTCCCCTTAAGCTTCCGCCAACCCCTCCTGTTCGAGTAAGCGAGTGGTTCGGCTGGGATTCATCATCGGCTTCATTGCGCTGATCGGGGTTCTGCTCTCCGGGCTCGCGGCCTATCGGGTGCACGACCAGGAATTGGCGATCGAGGGCATCGCGCTGGCGCGCGCGATCGATGTCCATGCCAGCCTGGTCCAGGACCGCTTGACGGAGCGGGAGCTGTTGGCCCGTGTCGCGTCAGGGCTGTTTCGTGCGCCTTCGGTGGTGAAGGCAAACATGCTGCAGCCGCTGCGCTCCTCGATCTACGCCTTCAAGACCGATTTCGTGATCGCGAGCTGGATCGCGCGCCTCAGGCCCAATGAGCTGGATTCGGCCCGCGTCGAGCTCGCCAGCGCCGGCTTCTCCAATCCGACGATCCGCAATTTTGACGGCAAGCCGCTGGATTCAAAGACACTCAACCAGCCGATCGACGTCATCATGGACGTCGAGCCCCGCAACGCCGAGACCAAGACCTTTCCCGGACGCGCGCTCGACCAGGCCCCCACCGTCGGGGCCATGCTGGCCCGGGCCATGGTCGAGGGCAAGCCGGTCGCCTCGGATCCGCTGCCCTTGTTGCGCTCCGACGGGCCGATGGGCCTCCAGCTGGCGGCGCCGGTGGTGCCGGAAGGTGCAAGCGCACCGGCCGGCTTCGTGACCTTCTCCTACGAATTGGCCCCCTTGATGCTGGCCAATGACGACCTCTCGCTGTTTTCCGTGGTGCTGAAGGACCCGCGCAGCCCCGACGGGGAATTGATTGCCAATGACCAGGGCGTCGTCACCCCGCGCATCGCCGCAGCCGACGGGCCGGTCCCGTCCGCGACCCGAACGGTGACCTTTGGCAACCGCGACTGGTCGCTCAGCTATTACGCCAAGACCAACGCCACCAAGCGCGCGGAGCAGACCGCCGCCATCGCCGGCACGATCGGACTGGCGCTCACCGTGATCGTCTGCGGGCTGTTCGGCTATGTCGCCTACAACAATCTGCGGCTCAGCCGGGAAATCCAGGTGCGGATCGGCTTCGAGCGCCGGCTCACGGCTGTGATCGATGAGCTCAACCACCGGGTCAAGAACATCCTCGCGGTGATCCAGTCGATCGTGACCCGCACCTTGCGCCACGGCGCCGACATCGATGTCGCGCGCGAGCTCCTGATCGGCCGCATCCACGCGATGTCGAATGTCGTCTCGCTGCTCAGCGAGAGCCAGTGGCAGGGCGTCAAGCTGAAGGGATTGTTCGAGGCCCGCGCCATCCCCCATGCCGAACGCATCGCGGTGAGCGGCCCGGACATCGCCGTCAGCGCCCGCGCCGCGCAAAGCCTGTCGCTGTTGTTCTTCGAGCTGGCCTCGCATTCCGACGAAGGCCTCTCGCTGGTCGGCAAGCACCCGCACATCGTCGTGAAGTGGGAAATCACCAGCGCCGATCCGGAAGCGGTCTTCAACTTTCGCTGGGAGGAGTTCAACACCAGCGAGGCGACGCGGCGGCCGGACAGCGATTTCGGCCTGATCCTGCTCGATCGCGTCGCGCCGGAGGCGCTGGGCGGCGCCTCGAAGCGGTATTTCACCGAGACGAGCTACGTCTACGAACTGACCGCGCCGATGGCCACGGTGGTCGACATGACCGAGCGCGACCGCACCGAGCGATTTCGCTGAGGCCTGCCCGCAAAGTTCTCGAATAAGCCCGCGAGAGGTCTGCCTGACACCGCTATGCGTGGGTCATGATCATTAAAAAACAAAGCCTGCCCGCGCGTCAGATGCGGGGCAGGCCTTTTTCGTATCAGGTGCTAACCGTTACCGCCGATGACCGCACGCACCGTGTCATCCGGCCCGAAATCCTCGGCGCCGTCGACATAGAGCAGCGCCGCCAGCTTCGAGCGCGCGCGGTTGACGCGGCTCTTGATGGTGCCGACCGCGCAGCCGCAGATCGTTGCCGCGTCCTCATAGGAGAAGCCGGAGGCGCCGACCAGGATCAACGCTTCGCGCTGGTCCTGCGGGAGCTTTTCGAGCGCGACGCGGAATTCCTCGAACTCCAGATGCGCGCCCTGCGACGGCTGCGTCTTCAGCGTCTTGGCGTAGTTGCCTTCGGCATCCTCGACCTCGCGCCGCCGCTTGCGGTAGTCCGAGCGGAAGAGGTTGCGCAGGATCGTGAACAGCCAAGCCGGCAGGTTCGATCCGGGCTGAAACGAGTCAATGTTGGCGAGCGCCCGGAGCAGGGTTTCCTGAACCAGATCGTCGGCGCGGTCGGCGTTCCCGCTGAGCGAGATCGCGAACGCGCGAAGGCTCGGAACCGACGCCAGAATGTCGTCGCGTAGGCCATCCGTGAGAGGCATTACTCCCTCCCGTCGTTGTTGCCGCCGCCCGTACCGCCCAATTGGGGTTCACCTTCCGGTACATCAAGCTTTCTTACAAGTTCTGCAAATCGGTCCGGAACCCCCTGGCGCACGACGTCGTCGTACATCGCGCGCAGTTGATGGCCGATTCTGGATTGAATCTCAGCATTGAGGCCGCCTTGCTTGCCCGATGCCGGATTCTTGCTGACTGGAGACTTTACATCCTTCATGACCTGTTCCACGTTTCCCCGGGAGTTAAGTCCCTGTAGCCTCAAGAACTTCTCAATTTTACGGCCTTTCGTAGGTAGGCTAATGCGAATCTGAGCGGAAAGTTCCCAGCTCTCCCGGAACTTTTCGCGGGTTCGGGCGTAATCAGCTTTAGCAGGGGAACCCGGGCCACCCCTTTTGACGTACGGCCCTCAAAGTTGATGGAGTGGGGATGTCCCGATCACAGCTTGTTGCTGAACATTTACCGTTGCTGCGGCGCTATGCCCGCGCGCTGACGGGAAGCCAATCCTCCGGCGACGCCTATGTCGGCGCCATGCTGGAGGCCCTGTTGCAGGATCCCTCGCTGCTGGAAGAAGATCACGGCGCGCGCGCCGGGCTGTTCCGGCTGTTCACGCGGATCTGGAACTCGGTCGCGCTGAATGACGACAGCGAAATCGCGACCCTGCCGATGCCGCCCGAGCGCCGGCTCTCCAACATTGCGCCGCTGCCGCGGCAGGCGTTCCTGCTGCTGTCGCTGGAAGGTTTTCCGGAGGAAGAGGTGGCCTACATTCTCGGCACCGATGTCGCCGAGACACGCCGGCTGGCCGATACCGCCGGACGTGAAATGGCCGCCGAAATCGCCACCGACGTGCTGATCATCGAGGATGAGACCTTCATCGCGATGGACCTGGAAAGCCTGGTGCGCAATCTCGGCCACAACGTCATCGGCGTCGCCCGCACCCATACCGATGCCGTGGCGCTCGCCAAGAACAAGAAGCCTGGCCTGATCCTGGCCGACATCCAGCTCGCCGACGGCTCTTCGGGCCTTGATGCCGTCAACGAACTGCTCAAGACCTTCGAGGTACCGGTGGTGTTCATCACCGCATACCCCGAGCGCTTCCTGACCGGCGAACGGCCCGAGCCGGCGTTCCTGATCTCAAAACCGTTCCAGCCCGCGATGGTCTCGGCGGTGGCCAGCCAGGCGCTGTTCTTCCAGCGCAATTCCCGTAACCGCGCCCCCAAGGCCGCGGCGTCCTGAACAGGGTTGGTTGCGTTCACGTTCGATCCGGCGTGCCTGTCAAAAGCACGCCGGATTTTTCTGTGCCGTGCTCACCTCGCCCCGCTTGCGGGGAGAGGGAGAAGAGTCCGCTTCGCTTCAACTGAAACTCATCTTGCTCTATTCTCGCCGGGCATGCCTTCCCTGAAACTCCTCGCCGATGACCTGACCGGCGCGCTCGACACGGCCGCCGAATTCGTCGGACTGTTCGGTCCGCTCGACGTGTTGTGGTCCGCGGCTTCCATTCCGCCAGATCAGGATCGCTTTTCGATCGACAGCGGCACGCGGGAGCGTACTCCGGGCGAGGCCTTCGACATCGTGCGACAGTTTGTGCCGCTGCTCGCCGGCGCCGATGTCGCCTACAAGAAGATCGACAGCCTCTCGCGCGGGCCGTGGGTCGCCGAACTCGACGCCTGCCTGCGCAGCGGCTTGTGGGACGCGTGCCTGGTGGCGCCGGCCTTCCCCCATCAAGGCAGGCGCACGCGCGCCGGATTGCAATATGCGTTGGATCACGACGGGTGCTGGAGCGCGGTCGGGCAGAACATCATCGCGCAGTTGCGCGAGCGCGGCCTGGAGGCGCGACTAGAGCGTTTTCCAGCGAAGTGGACTCCGGTTCGCGTAAAGAAAACGCGTCAAAACAAGAAGCTAGAGCCCCGTTCCGATTCAATCGGAACGGAGAAGGCTCTAGGCGATCCCAGCGCCGGGCTTGCGCCCGGCATCACCGTGTTCGACGCCGAGAGCGATGACGATCTCGACCGCATCGTGCAGATCGGCCGGCGCTACATGGGAAGGCTGCTGTGGTGCGGCAGCGGCGGGCTGGCAAGTGCGCTGGCCCGCGGGACCGATGTCAGCGCCTCCACCATCCTGAAGCGCCCGGTGCTCGGCGTGTTCGGCTCCGATCATCCCTCCACATCGGCGCAACTCGCCGCCTGCGACGGCATCATGGTACGAACTGCCGACGTCAGGCGCGACCTCGACCGGATCAGGCGACGACTGGACGACGGCATCGCCCTGGTCAAACTGGAGACGCCGGACGCCGTTTCGCGGGCGGAAGCCGCGCAACATTTCGCGGCCGAGATCATGCATCTCGGCCCATCGCTCGATCCGCCGGGAACGCTCTTGATCGCGGGCGGCGAAACGCTCAAAGCGTTGAGCGTGGCGGTCGGCGCCAACGCGTTGCAGGTATCCGGCCGGCTCGAACCCGGCGTCCCCCGCTCCGTGATAAAGGGCGGGCCCTGGGCGGGCATCGATGTGATATCGAAATCGGGAGCCTTTGGGCCACCCGATCTGTGGTGGAAATTGCTAAGCCGGAACGGCTTTGAGTTTTAAGGAAAAATGTTAATGGCCAAGCGGCATCTTGCGATCACGATGGGCGACCCGGCCGGGATCGGTCCGGAGATCATCGTCAAGGCCTGCGCGCGGCTGCGCGACCGGCTGGAGGCCTCCGACCTCAAGCTGTTGGTGATCGGCAGCCGTCGCGCCTTCGACCAGGCCAAGGATCAGATCAAGGCGCAACTTGGCACGCCCATCGACGTCGCCGACGTCGGCGCCGATGATACCGACTGGCCCAATCTGAGCTTCCTGCAGGCCGACGAGGAGAGTGCCGCGATCGCACCGGGCGTCCTGTCGGCCGATGGCGGCCGCTTCGCCTACAAGGCCGTCGCGCAGGGCGTGCGCCTTGCGCTGTCCAAGCGGATCGGCGGCATCGTCACCGCGCCTTTGAACAAGGAAGCGCTCAACAAGGCCGGCTATCATTATCCCGGCCACACCGAGATGCTGGCCGAACTGACCGGCGTGCGCGGCTCGGTGATGCTGCTGGCCCACGGCAACATGCGCGTCAGCCATGTCTCGACCCATGTCGCGCTGCAGGATGTGCCGAGCCGCCTGACGCCGGAGCGCCTGCGCCATGTCATCGAGCTGACTCAGAAGGCGCTGCTTGGGATCGGCATCGCGCGTCCGAAGATCGCGATCGCCGCGCTCAACCCGCATGCCGGCGAGGGCGGCCTGTTCGGCCGTCAGGACATCGAGATCTCGCAGCCCGTCATCAACGAGATGGTCGCAAAAGGCCTCGACGTGGTGGGGCCCGTCCCCGGCGACACCGTGTTCGTCAAGCTGCGCGCCGGGCAATATGACGCTGTGGTCGCGATGTATCACGACCAGGGCCACATCCCGGTCAAGCTGCTCGGCTTCGAGATCGACCCCGCGACCGGCAAGTGGCAGGAGCTTTCGGGTGTCAACATCACGCTGGGCCTGCCGATCATCCGCACCTCGGTCGATCACGGCACGGCGTTCGATATCGCCGGCCAAGGCATCGCCAACGAGCGCAGCATGATCGAGGCCATCGAATATGCCGAACGGCTGGCGGCCAGCGCCTGAACGGATTGCAATGTCGGTCGTTGATCCTATTGCGCCGGTAATCCCTCATGGTGAGGAGGCGCGCAGCGCCGTCTCCGGACGATGCTCTCGCATCGCCAGGAGAACCATGAGGCCTCGATGCCTATTCCGGGCCACATCCTTCGAGACGCTTGCTCGCGCAAGCTCCTCAGGATGAGGAGATAAAGCGGGCGATGATGAAGTAAGATGAAGACCGTCGAAGCGGTTTCGTTGTGGGGAGTAGTGTGGGATGCAAGAAACGTTCGATTTGATGCCGCCGCGAAAATCCAGCCGCATGTTTACTTTCGTTCCGTTCGCGCTCGTCCTGCTCACGCTCGGCGCGATCACGCTGCTGAACGGCGAAGCGGCCCACGCCCAGAACATCGATCAGGGTAAGCCCGCCCCGCGACTATTCGCCGACAGTTGCGCGGCCTGTCACCACAACGCTCGCGGCCTCGCCAAGGGCCGCTTCCGTCTCCCGCTGTTCCTGTTCCTGCAACAGCACTATGCCAGCAATTCCAGCTCAGCCTGGGAGCTGACCTCCTATCTGGAATCCGTCGACACCCCGCCGCAGCGCGGCCGAGCACGAACGACCGGCGCGAAACCGTCATCCCGCGCATCACGGTCGTCGCTACGCCCGCCCGCGCCGGTGCCGAATCGATAAAGCGCGATAAGGTTGAAGCGCGACAAGGTTGAGCTGCCGCGGCAACGGGAACGATGCTGGGATCCGCTCACTTTCGCATCTGCGCAACCCAGTTTTCCTTGAAAGGTGCGCATATCGCTTTATTTGCCGCCACCTCCATCAGAATGTGGCGCATATGCGTCGCGAACCGCTCCGTGTCCAACCGCAGCACCCGTTCCGGCCGCGGCCCAGACTTCACATGCGGCTCCAATTCCGGCTCGACGGAATATCCGCTTGGCCGGTTATCCAGAAAAAGCTTGATGATTGCCGCGTGTGCCGTCCCGAAATCCTTCTCGATCGTCTCGTCCAGCGATCGGATGACGGTGGCACGGACTATTAGCTTGTCCATCAATGCCTGGGTCACGTTCCACTTTGCGCGCAGCAGGATAGTACTTGCCGTGCAGGGGGCGTGATCGCGACGTGGCCGCGTGCTCGTCATGAGCCCGATCTTGCAATCATGCGTGTCCCCGCCGCCGTTGTCATGGTCCATGACGATGATGCGCGCGCGGTCATACTCGCGTTGGGCTGTCTTCGGCTCTACGTTCGTGCCGATGAGAGCCGCAGTACGGCCCACCAGCAGAACCGGGCCTTCGTAGAAGTGAACCGGACCAACGTCGCCGCCGCCGGACGGATTGACGAAGGACATCCTGAATTGAAGAATGGAATTGTCGTTCCAGATGTGGACAACCTCGCGAGCCACATCGCCTGTGTCAATGAAATCAAGGCTGTACCGATAGGCAATGTGGACTCCACAAAGCCAGTTCTGCAGCGCCGCTGCCATGGAGCGATAGTCCGTTGGCATCGTGAGCGGAATCACGCTGGACTCGGCGCGCCGTGCCTTGAATTCTGCGACCGAAGGGCTTGAGAGCCAGACCGGCTGAATATGCGGCACGGCGACGCGGTTGAAGAAGTCAGCCAATTTCCTTCGTGTGTTTTCATTGATGCGCGCGGTGTTCCCGCCGAGAATGCCGAGCAATGTGCCCTGTGCCAGCCCGGTTTCCTGCGCGATGTGGGCTGCAATCTGGTTGTTGCCGGTTGGCAGGCGCAATGCCGCGCCATATTCGCCGATCAATAGATGCAATATCGCCTGCGTGGTCATGCGGCGCTCCAAACTCAACAACAATCAATTTTGGCACAAGAACATACCAAAAACCACACAACATCGGGTTCGTCCTGGGTGCGAATCAATGATTCCGGCTACTTGAAAACTGCAATCACATCGCAATTCGCCAGCGAACTGCTGTCGCCGGTTCGCGACGCACCGACCGGTCCGCCCGCGACTGCTGTTGAAATGAGCATTCTGCGTGGTGCGAAGTTCAGCGATCAGAGCTGAGTAAGGCCTGCGGTCATAAACGATCTGCGGCGCCTTGGTGGTCGACAGGGACGCGAGCGAATTGCCGTCGAGGACGATTTCCTCGACCTTCCGCGGCGTGCGCCCGATCGTCACGCTGCCATCGGCACTTGCGGAGGAAACGAATTTCGTTCGGCAAGACCTCGCCACCCGCCAGCTGAATCAACGGGAAAGCTTGCGGACCCGGAACATCCCGGGTCCGCAATATCGATGGCTCGTCCACCTTTCCATCCAGACCATGCTTCGCGCAAGCCAAGCATATCAAGCACATATGGTCACTTGCCTTACACGTGTATCCGATGTTCTGGCTCGCCGCTGGTTGCGTGCGGATGCTGGAAGTCAGCCTGATCCCATCGGGGCGAACTGGCGTCCGTTAGGGAAAATATGGGTCCAGACTCGCCTTTCACCTGCAAGGCGCGCAAGGAGTGACGGACAAATGTCTTGTAGCAGAGGCAATAGCCGTCACTGGCAGTTGCCTGCCTGTGCATACCGCGAAGATTGTTGAAAGCCAGGAAACAGCCTGCGTCGAGCGATGCCCGCACGTGCTGTCGGTTGATTTCCGATGAAAGTTCGGCCAAGGCGCCGGCGCCGACCGCGTCATCCCGCTTGGCTGCGCGAATAGCGTCACAGGGCCAGGCAATCTCGGTATGACCGAGCGGCGACCGCGATAGCACCGCACGAGGCGCCGACCAGGTCGACGCGTCCGATGCCGGGCCATGCGGCGAACGGAACGACGCAGATGGGCTGTGGAGCCAGGCTTTTGCGCGTGAACTTAGGGTTTGTTCCACGGGCTTGATGGGTGCATATGCGGTGTAACTCCCCGGCGCATTTTCGACGCCGAGCAGACATATCCATTCAGCGCGACGCTCGCGCGGGATCCACGCACCCTCAGTATGCCAGTCGAACTCCGCTCCATGGCCTTCGGGTTCACTCAGATCGGAGGTGGTTTCCATGACCAGCCGACCGTCATTCTGCGAACCATAGTTGAAAACGCTTCCGATCGAACTACTCAGGGTCAGCGACAGCAGGTAGGTGATCGACTTTTCGGTCGGCAGGTTCGTTACATAGATGCCGTCAATCAGGTCGGCGCGAACCTTCTCGATCAGGCGATTGAGACCTGGAGCGGCCTGCGCGATCGACTTGTCGGCAGCGATCTGTGCGAGCAGACTTTGGCGCGCGACGTCCTTCGGAAACTGCCCATCGGTAAACACCTGGAAATGGCGAAGGGCGTCCTGTAGGAGTTGGTTCTCGAGCCTGGACAACCGATACGTGCCCAACCAGGGAAAACGGGTCTGGTCGCCACCGTTATCGACGCGAATTAGGTTCTCACCGGTCATATTCGCCTCCTGGTTTCGTTGGCCCGGCCGCGCTTCGCGCGCCGGGCATGGTGACGCGCTTACTTCTCGCAGCTTCTTGCGCGAGCGGGCCGTTCAACGAAACAAGCGCTCAGCGTGCCCCCACGTGTCGGGTGGGAAACCTGTCGGCCTACATCGCATCGAAGCAGGTACATCGTCAGGGGAAATCGGTTGGATATCAAGAAAAGTTTCTTTTCATGTTGCGCATAGTTTCAGATCGGAAGAAGCTCAGTTCTGGGTGAAGACCTGTGGTCGGGAGCCAGATTCCAATGCAATCTTTTTGACACAATGCTTGGATGCCAAGTCTGACCTGGCCAAGTTCGAGTTGGCCTAGCAGCGCTGAGGGCGGCAGTGGATCATACTGAACTTAGGGAACGCCGAAGAACTTACCTGAGAGCCGCTGTTCGTTCCGCAGGGCTGGAATCCATGGCGGCGCTTGCAAAGGCGCTTGGTATTACACAATCGACGCTGACAAATATCCAGAGCGCAACGCGATCAGCCAGTCCTGAACTCATCAAGAAGATCGAGCGACTGGCCCCGAAGATCGAGGGCGGGTCAATCCTTGGGGCCCGGGCTCTCCCGCGCGAGGCAGACGTCAATCTTGAAGGGTCTCACAGCATCGGCGAGCGGCTTAAGGAGGCCTATCGTGAACGCCTTCAGGAACTGCAGTCGTCCGAAGAAATGACAAGCAAGAATGTCGGCGAAGCGGCCAAGAATTTTGATTCGATGGGCAGCAACGATGTGTTCATCTTCGTTTCAGCGATCCAGCAGCCCTTCGAGATGAATCTTAATGAAACGACGCTGAAGCTGGCGATCCTGAATGCCGTACGCCGAAAATCTTTCTTCATTTATCTGCGTCCAGTAAAAGAGCATCTCAAGCGCCTGGACTACTTTGTCGACATCGAGTCGGAATTCGAGAATTTCAAGGCGACGCTGTTTTCGGGTCTGTCAAAAGAGGAAAAAGATGCATACGCCAGTCACTTGGTTCTCATCCAGGCAGAACATGTTCCCTTGTTCGTTCTGCCGGATTTCAAGTGGGAAATCTTTTATGGTGACAGCATCGATACTCCCCACAACGCGCTTGCCGGCGCCCTGGTGACCGCTGGCACCGACCCAAGCAGCAGTGGCGCACATGTTCGCGTTCCGCTCTCTGCCGAGTCAACGAAGCGAGTGCTTTTCGAAGCTGTAAGGGCCATCTGGCAGGTGAACTCTGGCCGTCGAGGGCACGGCAAAATTCCGAATAAAGTTATCGCCCGGCTCGTGGAGAGCGCAGAGCAGGCGACCAAACAAAAGATCAAGGGCGGTCCATAGCCAATTTGGCCGTGAAGAAAGCAATGCAACCAAGCTGCACGCGCGTTGCCGTCGCTTCCAATCCTTCCCTCCAGAATTGGCCCTGACGGGCGGGAGACTCCGGCCATCGCAAGAACGGCCGGCCTTTCTTGTGGTTGCGACTATGCTGTCAGCGGTGAATAGCGGCAGCAAAAAAGGTGGTATGGCGCAAAAATACAACAGCAACGGCAGGGAATTTGCTTTAAATACAATTGGTTTGGAGCGTCAGGGCTGGGGAACGCGCACTATGGAAGCGGTTATCGCGGGGCGAGCGGCTGTAAATGCGTGGCAATTAGACATTCCATTTTATTCCAAGTCGCCTGGCCAAAAGCTCGCTGAAATCGAGCGGGCATTTGGATTCAAGATTGACCCCTCCACCGTCGAAGATCATGAGGGCCTCGCGAGATTACGCTGGGAGCTGCAGAGCCGCATCGGCAAAACCAATCCCTGTTCCACGCGGGCGCTCGCGAAACTTTTCTTTTCATATGTCAAATACGGTCGGCGATTGCTTCACGATAGGGAGCTGACCGTAGCTACGATGGCAGAACTTGTTGCCGAGTTTGGTGGGATAAGCGGGATAGACGCGGCGAACAATGCCTGTGCGCAGAGCCAGCAATGGAGTCTGGAAACCCTGGACGCCGCAACCGTCAACGAGATGATGGGCAGGTACCATTTTCTCGGATATGGCCGAGACGACGGCTGGCATCTGGGCTTGCGGTCCAGGGATGGGACGGGGCCCCTGCTGGCAGTTGCCACTTTTTCAGCCTGGGACACCGCCCACGCCGACTCGTCACTCCGCCAACTTGGGCTGGACCGGTCCGAAGTCCTTGTGCTGGCGCGGCTGCTTTCAGTCTCCGGCGGCCGGATAACTCTGAGTCAATTCATCGCACAACTTGTCAGGTGGGTTCGCAAAGAGTTACCGCACGTCAAGATCATCACCACCTACTGCAATCCAAACGCGGGACATTACGGAACCGTCTATCGCGGGGCAAATTTCCTTCCGCTGTGTGCCGAGGAGCATCCCTTCATCCCGTTCCAAGACGGAGAATACATTTCACCTCGGAAGCTGACAGCCCTTTGTGATGCCGAAGGCGCGGAGCACTGCAAGCAGGTCATACGGCCCAGTGCAGCTAAGCCCATTCCGCTGCTTCTTTATTACTATCCGGTTCGTCTGGGCAAGAAAGCGCGGCAAATTCAGGTTATGACCTGCAAGCACCCTTACCCCTTCGACTTGCCCATCCCGGCAGCCGAGAAGAGTAATTTCGCCGGAAGCGCGGACCTGTCGTCGACGATGAAATGATGCACGTTGCTGTCGCTCCGGATCTTGCCCGTTGCAGGCTTGTCGCAGGCTTTCTGCGAACGTTACCCCTTCCAAAGCGTCTGGTTCGCCAGGATCTGTTTTGTTGCGACCGCAGATTGATCGGAAACTTCAATGCCCTACTGGTGGCGATTTGCCATCAGACGCAAGGCATCTCTGGAGAGGTCTGCGGACGATGGCGCCGCGGGTGGGACTATCTGGAGACCAGGCTCGATCGGCATTGCCGAGATGTCCCCCAATTTCTCGAAATTGAGCGCTGGCGAACGCTTTCGAGCGAAGAATTGAACGAGGCCCTTGCTCTCCAGCCAATGAAGCTATCGCTTGCGGACATCGATGCACGGACCGAACTCATCAGGGATCTCGGAGGCAGGATGCTCGACGCTGGATATGCGTCGCTGGAGGAGCTTTGCGGTGATATGGGGTGGCGCTGTCGTGGAGAGCGGTCGATCATCGCATTCCTCAAGACCACACAGGCTTATTCGGACCCGAATGAAAAAAAGGCCAGGCTTCTGATAGGACTGTTGCGCGACGCCCACGGCTGGCAGTTTAAGGACGCTCACGAGCTCGGGGCGCCGGTCGACTATCACGAAATTCGCGGACATCTCCGCGTCGGTACCGTGATCATCGCTGACCGCGACTTGAACGCCAGAATTGGCGCCGGCAACGTAACGAGCGACGAGGACAACCTGGTGCGGGCGGCGATTGGTGATGCGATCTCGGCTATTGCGGCTGACCTGCCGAACCATGATCCTCTACAGGTGCACTACATTCTTTGGAATTTCTTTCGTGCAATCTGTCGAAGAGAAGTACCGGCTTGTCGCTCAGGCGGGACGATTTCGATGAATGAACTGGATCCGGCGTACATGGAGTCGTTTGCGGAGCTTAACATCGACAATCCTTGCGGACTTTCTTCGTTTTGTCAGAGCTTCAGGACCGGACTATTTCCAATCGAATATCAATATGCGGGAAGCTACTATTGATTGATCGATCAGCCTTGTGGCGAGATTGATGTTGGTTGAGGCGCGCGATTGCGGAGTTCTCAATTGAACGCCATGCCGCCGCTCAGCGCGACGGTCTGGCCGGTCATGTAGGCGTTGTCGATCAGCATCATCACCGCGCTCGCGACCTCGTCCGCCGTTCCGAAACGGCCGAGCGGGATGCGGCCGACGAGATTGTGCTGGCCCTTCATCATGTCGGTCTCGATCAGCGAGGGCGCCACCGC
>Ga0137412_10002736_pt1 | contig 13976 bp, 16 predicted proteins | sample CZODoug2_1_16fun_FD_122160 | JGI IMG/M metagenome (GOLD analysis project Ga0137412, IMG submission 122160) | Vadose zone soil fungal communities from Angelo Coast Range Reserve, California, USA - CZODoug2_1_16fungal (Hybrid Assembly) | ecosystem: Environmental > Terrestrial > Soil > Vadose zone... | reverse complement strand
CGAGGGGTCAGCGAGTCAGAACCAGACTTTACGACCGCCCACCGGCCGACCGACGGCGCCGAGAATCCACAGAACCACACCAATGACCACGAGAATGCCGCCAATTGTGTACAAGATGCTGAGGCTTGGAACGAAATATCCGATGACGAGCAAAACGATCCCGAGAACTATCATGACGACTCCATTTCAGCTATTCAGATTGATTTTCGCAGTAATCGGCGTCAGTACCAGTAGCGTCTGCCGCCCACCGGGCGACCAACGGAACCGAGCACCCACAACACAGCACCGATAACCAGCAGGACAACACCGATCGTTTGCAGCACAGCCACCTTCAGGACGTATCCGAGTATCAGCAAGATGATGCCCAAGCCGATCATGACGCCTCCATTCCAATCACGTGGTCGATGTCCATGGCGGGCATCGAACTGGGTTGCGGCAGATGACAATCGGTCACCCTCGGGTTGACACCCGCATAATTCAGGGGGCCTGTCAGCACTGTGACTGCGATGGTGCCTAAAGAGGCACAATTTTGATCGGTGTTTTTCAGGTAGTCCCGTTGAAATGCGGCGAGAACGCCGATTACCAACCAGACCACCACAATCGCACTGAGTAAACCTCCGCCACGCATCCTGGCCTCCATCAATGTCGGGCAAAACCGTAGATCACAGCTAAGGTACCCAGGGCCGCAAACGTCCAAACATTTGGACTAAACATCTGAATAACCGACAGGGGAGCTAATCCCGGCGACGGGGGCCCTTCAGCGGGTTTATCTAGCTCGCGACGCCAGATAGGTACTTGGGTACAAGAAAATCGGCGGGCCATTGACAACCTGACCCGAGCGGTATTAGCGGTTCAGCAAATCAGGTCCGGCGCGCAGAGGTGAATACGACGTGGGGCATCACGTCGTCTCGGGGAACAGTGCGCCCATGACGGGCCAGCAGATCGGCCATGCCGATTGCCGACGCGTCCCAGCCATGCTCGCCCAGCCAGTCGACGATCTCGGTGCGCTCCTCGGCATACCAGAGTTCTTCCACGTTGGGGATTTCAGTGCCGAGCACCTGGGCGGCCGCGGCACGGAAACGCTTCGACTGCTCCCGCTGGCTGACCAGCAGATCTGGGTTCACCGCATTCTTCGAGGGCCCGTTGGTGGCCAGCCAGCTGCCTGCCGCGCTAAGCGAGTCGATCCGCTCGAACAGCAAATCCTGGGCGGCCGCAGGCAGATAACGCAGTAACCCCTCGGCCGACCACATCGTCGGCACGGATTCGTCAAAGCCCGCTTCCCGCAATGCCGTTGGCCAGTCGTCCCGCAGATCGACCGCGACGCTCACCAGTCGCGCGGTCGGCTGCGCGCCGCGCTGCGCCAAGGTGCTCGACTTGAAGTCCAGCACCTTGGCCTGATCAAGCTCGTACACCGTGGTACCGGCGGGCCACGACAGCCGCCAGGAGCGTGAGTCCAACCCGGCCGCCAGGATCACCACTTGGCGAACACCGGAGGACACCGCGTCGAGGAAGAACTCGTCGAACCATTTGGTGCGCACCGCCATGAAGTCGACCATCGCCTGGCTGTGCGCTGCCAGGTCCGGAACAAGATCGGTCAGTGCGGCGGACAACTTGGGATCCGACGTCAGGCTCCACATGCCTTCGCCGGCCGCGTCCAGAAATGCCCGGGCGAACGGATCCTGGATCAGCGGGGTGTCGCTGTCGGTCTCAGCGGCGCGGGCCGCGGCCACGCCGAGTGCCGTCGACCCCACACTCTCGGTGATCTCCCAGGAATCGTTGTCGGTCCGTGGCATCGTCGTTCCTCCTTTTAGTAGCCAGCATCGGACACTACCGGTGCCCGCTGTGAGGAAGCTGGACCAGTGTGCGCGTCGCGCCTCATCTGCCGACGGCTAGCCGACGCCCGGCCGCCTCGTAGTAGCTTCACCTTCGTGGAGGAGCTCAAAGCCCCGGACGGCCTCGCCGAGTGGATGTCGAAGCAGGGGCTAGGCGACGGCCCGCTGGAGAACGTTTCGGCGATCACCGGCGGAACGCAGAACATCATGTTGCGGTTCACCCGGTCGGGCCGGCCGTACGTGCTGCGCCGCGGGCCGAAGCACCTACGCCCGCGTAGCAACGTCGTGATCATGCGCGAGACACAGGTGCTGGCGGCACTGGCCGGGACTGACGTGCCGCATCCTCGCCTGATCGCCAGCTGCGACGACCCCGGCGTGCTCGGCGATGCGGTCTTCTATCTGATGGAGCCGATCGACGGGTTCAACGCCGGCCAGGAATTGCCCGAGCTGCACGCCGCCGACCCGGCAGTGCGATTCGAGATGGGGCTGTCGATGGCCGACGCGCTGGCCAAGCTCGGGGCGGTGGACTACGCCGCGGTGGGCTTAAGCGATTACGGCAAGCCGGACGGTTTCCTGGAACGCCAAGTGCCACGCTGGCTTTCGGAGTTGGAGTCCTACAAGGAGTTCGAAAACTACCCTGGCCCCGACATTCCCGGCGTCGACGATGTGGCCACGTGGCTCGAAGAAGGCCGGCCGACGGCGTGGACACCGGGCATCATGCACGGCGATTACCACGCGGCCAACGTGATGTTCTCCCGCACCGGCCCTGAGGTCGTCGCGATCGTCGACTGGGAGATGTCCACGATCGGCGATCCGCTGCTGGATCTCGGCTGGCTGCTGGCCACGTGGGGACAGTCGGCCGCGTTCGGCGGAACGCTTTTCGAGAAGGGGGGACTGGCCGCCCCCAGCGATCTGGTCGAGCGCTACGCCCGCAACACCACCCGCGACCTGTCGCACGTCACCTGGTACACCGTGCTGGCCTGCTTCAAACTCGGCATCGTGCTGGAGGGCACGAACGCCAGGGCCAGCGCCGGCAAGGCCCCGAAGGAGGTCGGCGACCTGCTCCACGAGATCACGGTGCGACTGTTCGAGCAGGCGCTGACGCTGATGGAATCCGCATGATCGATTTCGACATACCCGCCGACACCGCGGCGTTGCGCGACGAAATCCGCGCGTTCGTCGTCGACAAGATCGTGCCCTACGAGACCGACCCTCGCCTGACCCGGCACGGTCCCGACGACGCGCTGCGCACCGAATTGGTAGAGCTGGCCCGCGACGCGGGACTGCTGACATTCCAGGCGCCCAAGCGTTTTGGTGGCCGTGAGCCGTCGCACCGCGAGCAGGCCGTGCTGTTCGAGGCGGCCGGCTGGTCGACGCTGGGCCCGATCGCGCTCAACTGCGCCGCGCCCGACGAGGGCAACATGTTCCTGCTGGGCAAGGTCGCCAACCCCGAGCAGATCGACGAATTCCTTATCCCGGTGATCGACGGACGCCAGCGGTCGGTGTTCGCGATGACCGAACCCGGCGGCGCCGGTTCGGATCCCGACCAGCTCGCCACGATGGCGGAATTCGACGGTAGCGACTACGTCATCAACGGCCACAAGTGGTTGATCACCGGAGCCAACGGCGCCCGGACCTGGATCATCATGGCCCGCGTCGCGCCGAACCCGGGGTTCCCTGACGGGCCGACGTTGTTCCTCTGCGACGGTGCGACCCCGGGCATCGAGATCGAGCGGGTGATGAACACGATGGATCGCAACTACGTCGAAGGCCATGGCGTCGTGCGGTTCAACGATCTGCGGCTACCCGCCTCGGCAGTGCTCGGCGAGGTCGGCCAGGCCTTGCGCTACGCACAGATGCGGCTGGCGCCGGCCCGCCTGACGCACTGCATGCGCTGGCTCGGAGCCGCCTCGCGCGCGCAGTCGATCGCGGTGCGGCACGCCCGCGAGCGCACCGCCTTCGGCAAGACGCTCGGTGAACATCAGGGCGTGAGCTTCATGATCGCCGACAACGAGATCGCTTTGCAGCAATGCCGGCTCGGGATCTGGTGGGCGTGCTGGACGCTGGACGGAGGCGACCGGGGCACCGGCAGACACGAGAGCTCGATGGTCAAGGCTTATGTGTCCGAGGAGCTGTTCAAGGTCGCCGACCGCTGTGTCCAAATCCTCGGTGGCATCGGCATTTCCGACGAGACACCGGTCGGGATGATCTTCTCCGACATGCGAGCCTTCCGGCTGTACGACGGCCCGACCGAGGTGCACAAGTACGCGATCGCGCGCCAGGTGCTACGTCCGTAGCCGCTAGTCGCAGGCGGCCTGGCCCAGCGCGGTCAACGCCTCATCCACCGTCGGGTACAACGAAATGAGATTGTCCAGACCGGTCAGCTGCATCGGCCTGCTCGCCGCCGCATTGTCGGCCACCACTGCGACCTGAATCGATTTGCCGACCTTTTCCTGGGTGCCCGCCAATATCCGCAGTCCGACCGACGCCATGAAGGTCACCTCGGAAAGGTCAATCACGAGAACGGGCGGATCTTCTTCGAGCGCTTCCGCGATCACCGCTTCGAAGGCAGGTGCGGTGCTCAAATCGATTTCGCCGCCGACGCTAACCACGGCGACACCGCCCCGGTGCTCGACGGAGGTAGTGATGGGATCCCGAGCTGACACGGCCATCCTTCATTTGGAGTCTTGTCGCTCCTGGCGGATCCGGTGCCGACCCTCGCCGCCTAGCAAATTCGCAGAAATATTACTTCAACGGCCGTCACCGCGAGGCTCGGTTAGTCTGGGCCGCGGGGCTCAAGCCCGCTGCAAAGTGCCGGGAGGTTCGATGTCGGATCAAACGATGGAATTGTCGGGAACGGGCGTCGTCAATCAGACGCCGACGATCTCGAGTGAGGGTTTGCTGCCACAGCTGGTGCAGCACCTAAGGCAAAACCGAACGGCTTTGCGCGAGGAATGGGCCCGCAGGATCACCGAAGCCGAATTGCTGACGGCGATGTCGCCGGAGGAGATCTTCTCCGAGGCAACGACGGTGTATGACAGCTACGTCGAGGTGCTCGAGACCGGTAGCGTCGAGGCGCTGCAGGACTACGCGCGCGACTTGTCCGAGCGCATCATTCCGCGAGGCGTCGAGACAAATGAGGTCGTCGGCATCGTGTTGCTGCTGCGCGACGTGCTGGCCCGTTCGCTGTTCGAGAAGTACCAGACGGACTTCGACCTACTCAACCGGGTGCTCGACGCCTACGAGCCCGCCGCCAACCGCATCGCCAACACCGTCGCCGTCGGCTTCGTGCAGGAACGCGAGCGCATCATCCGCCAGCAGCAGGAGGCCATCCGCGAGCTGTCCACACCGGTGCTGCAGGTGCGCGAGCAGTTGCTGATCTTGCCGATCATCGGTGTGCTGGACAGTCAGCGCGCCCGGCAGGTGACCGAGCAACTGTTGCGGGCCATTCGCGCCAACCGGGCCAAGGTCGTCGTCATCGACATCACCGGTGTGCCCACCATCGACTCCACGGTGGCCAACCACCTGGTGCAGACCGTCGACGCGTCGGGCCTGATGGGCGCCAGCGTGATCATCACCGGCCTGTCCTCGGAGATCGCACTCACACTGGTGACGATCGGGCTGGATCTTTCCAAGATGAACGCCGTCGGTGACCTGCAGGGCGGTATCGAAGAAGCCGAACGTCTGCTGGGCTACGAGGTCACCCGCACCGGCGAAACAGGCGGATAACAAGACCTTCGTTGAGAGCTGACACGAGCGCGCCATGCCAGTACCGATCCTGAAGCAGGGCCCCATCCTCATTGCGTCGGTGCAGGCGGCGCTGACCGACTCCGACGCCGAGCGGCTGCGCTACGACCTGATGGAACGGGTCAGCCGGTACCGCGCACAAGGCATCATCGTCGACGTCACCGCCATCGACGTGATGGACTCGTTCGCCGCCCGGTCGCTGCGCACGATTGCGCACATGACCCGGCTACGTGGCGCCGACACCGTGATCGTCGGCCTGCAGCCGGAGGTGGCGTTTGCCATGGTCCAGCTGGGGTTGATGTTCGACGATATGTACACGGCGCTGGATCTGGAAGAGGGTCTGGCGTTGCTGAATCGCCAACTGGGGCTGGGGAAATCGATCGGACGTGACGGTGGCGGATGACGTCGTCGTCGACGTAGGCCACCCTGACGACATAGTTGCCGCTCGCCAGGCGGGCCATCAACTGGCTCACGACCTCGGCTTCTCGTTGACCGATGTCACCATGATCGCCACGGCGATCTCCGAAGTCGCCCGCAACATCACCAGCTATGCCGGCTACGGAGCGATCCGGGTTGCCGTACAAGATCGCGAAGGCCGACAGGCCCTGGTGGTGCGGGCCGAAGACGACGGCCCGGGTATCGCCGACATCGAAAGGGCCATGGAGGACGGCTATTCCACCGGCCGCGGACTCGGGCTCGGCCTGCCCGGAGCGCGCCGGCTGATGGACCGTTTGATCGTGGAATCCACCCCGGGGCAGGGCACGAAGATCGAAATGTGGAAGTGGATTCCGAACAATGGCTGAGCACGGGTGGTTGGGGCCGATCGAATGGGCGGCGACGTGGCGCCCATTACCCGGCCAACCCATCTGCGGCGACCGGTCGATCGCGGTCGATGTGAACGGCACCGCCGCCTTGATCGGTGTGCTGGACGGTCTGGGGCACGGCGAACTGGCCGCCGAGGCGGCAGACTGCGGCGTGCAGATCCTCGGCGACGCCCGCGGCGAGCCGCTCGACACGCTGGTCCAGAGCTGCCACCGTGGCCTGTCTGACACTCGCGGTGTGGCGATGACATTGGCGCACATCGACTTCCAGACAGATACGCTCAGCTGGGTGGGGATCGGGAACGTCGCCGCCGACTTGGTCGCCAAACACCCGGCCGGTGTCGAGGTGCGCTCGTCGGTACGCCTCGCCGGCGGCATTGTCGGCTACCGGATTCCCGAAGTGGTTGCATCGCACGATTTCCCGATGCGCCCGGGCGACTTACTGGTCATCACCAGTGACGGCATCAACGAAAACCATCTGGACGGCATCGACTTCGCCGCGCCGGCCCTGACGATCGCCGAGCGGATCCTGGACAGCCACGCCAAGGACAACGACGACGCACTGGTACTCACGGCACGGCACCGAGGTGTGTCCGGATGACACACGACGATTTCCACACTGAATACGCGGCTGCGCTGCGTGGTTACCTGGAGACCCGCAACCAGGAAGACCTCGCAGTTGGTCATGAGCTCGGGCGCCGCGCACTGTACGACGACATCAGCGTGCTGGAGATCGTCGAGAAACACTCTGAGCTTGTCCGCCGGCTGGTGGTGGAGCTTCCCCGCTTCGACGGGGCGGTGGCGCTGGCCTTCCTGTTGCAGACGCTGGCCCCACTCGACGTCGCGACACGCGGATTCCTGGACGGCACAAAGCGTTACGAGGAGCAGCGGGCCCGCGCCGAGGATCTCGCCGATCGCGACGAGTTCCGCAACGCGGTGGTGAATTCCCTGCAGGAGGGATTCTTCGTCGCCGATCGCACCGGGGCCGTCATCGAAGTCAACGACGCTTTCACCAAACTCACCGGCTACCCGGCCCACGGCCTCCCCTACCAATGGCCGTATCCGTGGTTGGTCGACGAAAAGGCCGCGCTCTCACAACAATCCCGGATGAGCGAACACAACCAGGTCCAGTACGAGACTCCGATCCGTCATCGCGACGGCCGACTGGTGTGGGTGGCGGCGAACATCAACCGGGTCAACGCCGATGCCGCGGACGGCGACGTCTACGTGGGAACGCTTCGGGACATCACCGCCGAAAGAGCTTTTGCCGCGAGGGAAAGTGCGGTGCTGCGGTTGGCGACGGCGGTCAGCGTCGCCAAGAGCTTGTCGGAGGTACTCTCGATCACCCTCGACGAGTGCCGGCTTGCGCTCGACGTTCACCGGGTGGTGGCCGCGGTATGGCCGACAAGCGGCGCCGAGCCCGCCATCCAGGTGGCCGCCGCCTTGACCCCGTCGGATTGGCGGCAGCTCGACGAGCCGCTGCGGGAGATCTTTCAGCAAGCTCGCCGTCAACTACCGCTGACCGTTCAACCCGTCGAAACCCCTGATACCCCAGGCCAATCGAGCGGCATCGTCGCCGTCCTGACCGGCGCGGGCGACGTCGCACTGTGGCTGGAACTTCGGGTCCCCCGGCGGGTCAGCGCGGAGGACCGTCTACTGGTCACCGTGCTCGTCGGCCACCTCGGGTTGGCGATCCAGCACGTGCGGCAATTCGAGGCAGCTCGCGAGACCTCGCTGACCTTGCAGCACGCGATGCTGGCGCCCACCGAGCTTCCGCCCGGTTTCGCGGTTCGTTACGAGCCCGCAGTCCCACCTCTGGAAATCGGCGGCGACTGGTACGACGTGCTGCGGGTGGGCGATCAACGGATCGGCATCATCGTCGGCGACTGTGTAGGGCGCGGCCTGTCCGCCGCGGCGGTGATGGGTCAGCTTCGCGCCTCCGCGCGTGCACTGCTGCTTACCGGCGCCGAGCCCGCACAGCTGCTCGAAGAGCTCGACTCGGTGGCCGAATTGATCCCGAATGCGTTCTGCACCACCGTCTTTCTCGCGATTCTCGACACCAATTCCGGCGAATTCTCCTACAGTTGCGCCGGCCATCTGCCCGCGGTGCTGGCGGCGCCGCAGGCAGCTCCGACGCTGATCACGGATGCCCGCTCGGTGCCGTTGGCGGTGCACCGCAAGAAACCTCGTCCGCAAGCGTCGGTGGTGCTGCCACCCGGCTCGACACTGATGCTCTACACCGACGGTCTCGTCGAGCGTCGCGACGTCTCGCTCGACGACGGGATCGCGCACCTCAGCGCGACGGTGGCAAGCGGATTGCACCTAACCGTCGACGACGTCGCGGACGCGGCGCTGCGCGATCTGGCTCCCCCGGGCGGCTACGACGACGACATCGCGATCGTCGTCTATCGGCGACCGTATGCACCGCTGGTGATCGACCGGGTCGTCACCGCCGATCGTCTCAGCGACATCCGGCACCAACTCGCGTCGTGGCTGCAGTCCGCCGCAGTCCCCGACGAGCAGGTCGCCGATATCGTGCTGTCGGTCAACGAAGCCTGCGCCAACAGCATCGAACACGGCTACCGGGAGCGCAAACCGGGCAAAGTTCGGATCGACGGCGAAAACGACGGCGCGCGAGTGCATCTCAAGGTTACCGACGTTGGCTCGTGGAAGCCGGCGGCCATCGACCCCGGTATGCGTGGACGCGGGCTTCTGCTGATTCGCGCGGTGAGCGACTGGCTGGAGATGGACTGCACGCCGTCGGGAACGACGGTGGATATGAGCTTCAATCTTCCGGCGTAGTCACGGCAGCGTGGTGTGCATCAACATCACGTCGTAGGCCGACCACAGCGACAGGTTGAAGTACAGGTCTTTGCCGTTCGACCAGGGGTGGATCATCGGCGCGTAGATGCCGCCGGGCATCTGGAACGACGAGACGAGCGGCTGCTCGGGACTCCACGGTCCTTCGGGTGCGGGCGCCGTACGCGCGATGACGTCGTTGTTGCCACCGTTGGTGTAGAGCACCAGATACTGCTTCAGGTAGTCGTTGTATTGCGCCGACATCTCGCCCACCGGGCCGGGGAAGATCGGTGTCGCCGCGCTCGGGTCCACCGGGACCCAGCCCCTGCCTTCGCCGTTCCAGTACTGGTACTTACCGAGATCCGGCAACGCGCCCGGCTGAACTCGGGACAGGAACGCCGCCCCGCTGCGGCCGGGCGGGGTTCCGAACGAGTACAGGTAGCCGTCCTTGCCGGGCATGAACGCACCCATCTGAAAGTTCTCGTTTCCGGGGAAGAACCGTCCGCCGGGCACGGTGTCCGCCGCGGCCAGGCGGATGCTGCTGGGGTAGACACCCCAGCTCTGACCGTTGTCCAACGAGCGCGCGATCCCCGAGTAGTTCGTCGACCACTCGCCGTCGCGGCCCCAGTTCTTGATCGACATGAAGCTCATGTACTGGGTCCGCCCGCGCGAGAGCGCCGACGTCGGAATGATTCCGGTCTCGTGCCCCGCTTTGTGGATGCTGTTGAGGACCTGCTTGGAAAGGCCCGGCGCCCAGACCGGTGAGCCGGAGTACGGGTTGTTGGGCACGCCGTCGGCCACGTGAATCCCATGCGACAGGTCGTGGTCCTGGCTGCGGAAAAGGACGTTGTATCGCCACTGCTGGCCGTGCATGGCGCAGTAGCCGAAGGTGTCACCGAACGCCATCAGCACCTGGCGATTAGTGGGATCACCGTTGTCCCAGGGAATCCCGAGGTCCGTGCCGGAGATACCGAAGCGTTGCAGGGTTCGGTTCGGGCTGTTCGGCCCGGTCACGAAGTCGACCAGTGAGGTCGGGGCACCCGCGATGCCGGCCGGCGGAGCGGGCGGGACCGGGACGGCTTCGGGGACAGCCTGATTGGCGTTCGGAGACTGCGGCACGGCCGCGCCCGGTACCGGGGGCACGGGTGTTACCGCGGCCTGGAGATGCGCCGGCTGCTGGGGTATCGCCTTGAGCAGCGAGGAAATCAGCGGACCCAGCTTGGGTAGCGGCGCGTTATCGTTCGTACCCCGCGGCCTGCGGCCCGTCGGCGGCGCAACCGGCCCGGGCGAGGGGATATTCGGCATCCCGGCGGGCGGCGGGACGTTCGCCTCCGGGGCACTGCATGCCGCAGCCATCGCCGACGGTGCATCGCCGACCGGCACGATGAGTCCGATAACGGTCGCCGAGGCCACCGAGACCGAAACGATTCGACGAATCGCCGACATGTCCCACCTCTCCCGGGGCGAGCCGTCGCCGCTGAGCACATTGACGTCCGCAGTTGCTCATGTGACGATAGAGGTGGATGTTGCGAATGAAACTACTGATCTTTTAATAGGTATGCATCCGTGACCGTGTCGAAACCCATGGACCACGTGACGTCAGGGTCGGCGCCTCGCTCAAGTCCGCCTGAGGCGTTGAGCACGAGTGCGTCCAGCCCACCCAGGGCAGCCGCGGCGTCGGTGATGGTGCGGGCGGACTGTTCGGTGTCGGCGGCGTCGCCGGCGAGGGCGACGGCGGTGCCGCCTTCGGCGGTGATCCGTTCGGCGGTCTCGCGGGCGGCGGCGAGGTCAAGGTCGGCCACGGCGACGGTGGCGCCCTCGCGGGCGGCGAGCAGACTGATGGCACGGCCGATCCCGATGGGCGGATCGTGTTGGCCGTAGTCCTGTTGGCCGCCGCCGACGACCAGCAGCCGACGCCCAGCTAACTGCCCGCGGTCATGTGTCAGGCCCAGCGCGGGGGCCGGCAGGTGTGGCGGCATCGCGGTGACGGGTTGCGAGCCGTCGTTGATCACGACGCCTCCTGATGGTCGGTCGTGTCGATGGCGGCCATCTGCGCTGGCCGGTCTGGGTCGAGCTCGACAGCCGCGGCGAGCAGCGCGACGGCGATGTAGAAGCCGACGACCAGCAGCAGCTCAACGCTGCCCCGCACACCCAATTCGGTGCGCAGCAGGTTCATCCCAGCCTCGCTGGTGGTGTGGGTCGCGACCAGCTCGTCGACCACCCGCAGCACACCGGTCCAGCTGCTCAGGGCCGCGGAATCGAGCTGGCCGTCGATGACGGCGGCGACCGCCTGGGGTGGTGCGCCGACACCGGCGGCGATGGTTTCGTGTTGCACTCGTTCGTAGTCGCTGCCGGTAGACACCGCGACCTGCAGGATCGCCAGCTCGCGCAGCACTGGGTCCAACGACAGCGAGGACAACAGTGCCCCGCCCAGGCTCAGCCAGGGCACCAGCGCGGTCTCGGCGTGGCCGAGCATCGCGAACAAGCGCAGGTCCGGTAGGGAACGCAGCACCTCAGCGACGGCGGGTGCAGCGTTAGCGGGATCGACGTAGGGCAGACGTGCCATCAGGACCTCCCCGAGAGATACCGACGGTACTGAATACCGTCGGTATTGAATACCAGTAGTATGCTCTCGGGATGGTGTTGTCAAGCGAGGCGAGTGGTGGCGACGGACGCGCTAGCTCGTCCACCTCGGAGGGGACGGAGATCCCGGCGCGGATGCTGCGTCCGCGACGCGAGGACGTCCGACGTCGGCTGCTGCACGCGGCGCTGGCGGTGTTCACCGAGCGGGGCTACGACGGGGCCTCGCTCGAGCACGTCGCGGCCCGCGCCGGCTTCAGCAAAGGCGCGGTGTACTCCAACTTCGCCAGCAAAGACGAACTGTTCCTCGCCCTGATGGACCAGCAGGTACGGATCCGGATCACCGCCGTCCGCGAGGCGCTGCAACAGCCGCACGAGGACGCTCCCACCGGACAGATCGTGGGCGATCGCCTCACCGCGGCCCTGGTCGAGGACCGCGCCTGGCAGCTGCTGTTTCTCGACTACGTCCAGCGAGCCGCGCGCGAGCCCAGCGTCCGGGAAGAATTCACCCACCATCGCCGCCAGATCCGCCGGCTCATCGCCGACGCCATCCGGGATCACACCAGCACACCAGAGGCCTCTTGGGATGCCGTCTCGGTGAGGCTCGATGCCGATGCGCTGGCCACCACCATCCTGGCGTTGTCCAACGGACTGGCCATCGAGCGGTTCGCCGACCCCGATCTCATGCCCGACCAGCTACTCGGTCGCATCCTGCAGACCCTGCAATCGGCAGCAGCGCACGACTAAGTGCCCCGGCGGATTGAACGTCCACTGAGCACGATCGACAGCGCATGCCGTGAGGATCAAGAGGCTCTGAGCGGTGCCCCCGTGAAATGCGTTGTCTCAGATAGGTGGTGGGCAAAGATTCTCACTTGAGGGGTGCCAAGCTTTACACCGTTCAGGCAGTTGCGATGGCCGCCTCGCTAGTGGGCGCGGTGTGCCTCGATTCGCCGCGTTCGATACCTCGGCTCTGCGGAATGCCAGCAGTGCAACACGGTTGCCGTGGCTGGCCGCTCGATCACCTTGCTGTGCGTGGATGCCACTGGCGTCGTGCGACAGGCGAAAGCGGTCTCGGACAAGCGGGCTCTGCTCGACTCGGCGACCAGCAAAGACCTGGTGCTGGTCGCGTGGCCGGGACAGTGGAGCCAGGATTGTGCGACGTGAAAGTCGCACGTAGTGAGTGGTTATGCCGTTTGGAGGCTCGTTTGGTGAGGGTGTGACTCGGCCCAGTGCCGAGAGGGCCGTCCCCGCCCTGGCGTGCGTCACGGGTGACTGTGAGGTGCGAAGCCCGGGGAACAAGCCGAAGCCGTTCTCGTTCCATCCGGGAATGGCGGGCAAGGGGAAGAACGGACGGGTGAACATGAGTGAATCTTCGTATGCTCCGTTACTCCAGCCCCCGCGCGATGGGACGTTTAGCGGGGTATAGGGCTGGCCGTTGTGAAACGGCAGGCACCGGCCATGGATTTCCTGATGGCCGGGATGACACCGTCGCCCCGGAGTAGAGAAAGCACCCACCCCGGTCGTATCTCACGCGTGCGGAACACGGAAACCCCGACAGAGTCCAGCTACGCCCGGCGGCGAGCTGGTAGGCCGAGTGTAAGGAGAGTGGAATCCTCTAGCGGGAACAGGATGTCCAAGAAGCGAAGGTCGGTAGTCGAAAGCCAACAGGAAACCGAGAGCAGACCGTGTGCTACTCCTCCAAGTAGCCAGATACCGGATAACTGGCCGGATACTAGTAGGGCTTTGTTAGGTCGTTCCTGGCGGGGCTCGGTGTTGGGTTGGGATGGGTTGTTGGCAGGTGCGGCAGGCGCCGGTCCAGATGTTGAGCAGGGTCTGGAGTTCGCGGAGGACGGCGTAGAGAGTCAGGCCGGCGCAGGGACTTTTGGGTCGTAGCGCAGCTGTGTGCAGAACGCTTGGGCCAGCGAGGTGAGGGTGACGTGGCGGTGCCAGCCGAGATAGGAGCGGCCTTCGAAGTGATCCAAGCCGAGGCCGTCTTTGAGTTCTCGGTAGTCGTGTTCGATGCGCCAGCGGATCTTGGCCAGCCGAACCAGTTCCCGCAACGGGGTGTGGGCCGGCAGGTTGGACAGCCAGTAGTCGGTGGGGATGGTTTCGCCGGGTGGCCATTCGGCAATCAGCCAGCACGCGGGGAGGCTGTTGTCGGGGTTGCGGGGAATGTCGCGATTGGCTGGGCGCACGC
>Ga0137412_10002735_pt1 | contig 13979 bp, 10 predicted proteins | sample CZODoug2_1_16fun_FD_122160 | JGI IMG/M metagenome (GOLD analysis project Ga0137412, IMG submission 122160) | Vadose zone soil fungal communities from Angelo Coast Range Reserve, California, USA - CZODoug2_1_16fungal (Hybrid Assembly) | ecosystem: Environmental > Terrestrial > Soil > Vadose zone... | reverse complement strand
CCCGTCTAGCCCTCTTCCACCCGCGCGGAGTTTCGGCTAACCTCCCCACCCGGAGCGAAACCCAATGAAAACAATTCGAACCCTATTCCTGCTGGGCGCGATCGCAACACTATTCCACGCCCGCTTCGTCAGCGCCCAAGCCCCAACGCAACCCGAAGCCGACAAGCCACACGCCGATTGTGAAGAACTCCCGGGCGTAGCCGCCAAACTCGCGAACGCTGAAAAAACTCTTCAGGACTGGCCCAACATCGCCCGCTACCGCGACGCCGACGCCACCGCCCAACCGGCCGCCAAAGACGAAAAGCGCGTCGTGTTCATGGGCGACTCCATCACCGACATGTGGGTGCAACCTCAATTTGGCGGCTTTTTCCCCGGCAAACCGTATGTCGACCGCGGTATCAGCGGGCAAACCACGCCGCAGATGTTGATTCGTTTCCGTCCTGATGTGATCGCGCTGCATCCCATAGTCGTGGTGATTCTCGCAGGGACGAACGATCTCGCCGGCAACACCGGTACGATGACCGTCACCCAGATCGAAGATAATCTCACCTCCATGGACGAACTGGCGCACGCCCACAAAATTCACGTGGTGCTTGCGTCGGTGTTGCCGGTGAGCAACTACGGCCACGACCGTAACGGCAATCCCATCGACATGCGCATCAAGCGGCAACCAGAAAAAATCCTGGAGCTGAACGCCTGGATCAAGAAATACGCCGCCGACCACGGCGACGCCTACCTCGACTATTTCGCCGCTACGGTAGACGCCCAGGGCCTTCTAAAAAAAGACCTCAGCGAAGACGGCCTGCACCCCAACGCTGCTGGCTACGCGATCATGTCCCCGCTGGCCGAGCAAGCCATTCAGTCCGCCCTAAAGAAGCATAGGTGAACGGAGAAAGGCACGGAGCGGCGTATGTAGGCGCCGGTCTTCAGCCAAGCCAACCGCCGCTCGTACCTATTTGTTTTTACCAGCCCTTAACTTGACCCCGGCAATGCCCTGCGTTAGGGTGGTAGAAGCTCTCCCATAGAGGAATTGACCATTCGCCAGCTCGCCCTCACAGCAAGACGCTCCTCCATCTGAATGCGGCGTACTGTTCACATTTCCGGACAAATTGAACCCTTCTTTGGCACGCTGGATGAAAACGTGCGCCTGCTCGAAGACACCCTGCACGTGCGCACGCACCTGAACGACAACCGGCTGAGCATTGAGGGCGATCAGGACAGCGTGGACCATGCGGTGAAAATCGTCGAGGAGTACAACCACGTCACGCGTCACGGCCGCAAACTCACCAGCGCCGAAGTGAAGTCCCTGATTCACGTGGCTACCGACGAGCCCCACGAATCGCCTCGCGGTATGTTCGAGCACGGCCGCCAACGCTCGTTTGGGAAGAAAGTAGTCACGCCGAAAAACGCAAGCCAGCGCCGTTACATGGAAGAGATTGAGAAACACGACATGATGTTCGGTGTCGGCCCCGGCGGGACGGGCAAAACCTACATCGCCGTCGCCATGGCCGTCAGTGCGCTGCTCACCAAGCAAGTCAACCGCATCATCCTGGCGCGGCCCGCCGTGGAGGCCGGCGAGCGGCTTGGCTTTCTGCCCGGCACGCTCCAACAAAAAATCGATCCGTATATGCGTCCGCTTTATGACGCGCTCTACGACATGCTGGAGCCCGACAAGCTCGACCGCTTCCTCGAGAAGGGAATTATCGAGGTTGCGCCGCTGGCCTTCATGCGCGGCCGCACGCTGAACGATTCCTTCGTCATTCTCGACGAAGCGCAAAATACCACCAGCGAACAAATGAAAATGTTCCTGACGCGCCTGGGATTTAACTCGAAGGCGGTTATCACCGGGGACGTCACGCAGATCGACCTGCCCGCCGGAAAGAAGTCCGGCCTGATCGAAGCCCTGGAAGTCTGCGGCAAAATCGACGGCATCGGCATCACCCACTTCACCGAAAAAGATGTGGTGCGCCATAACTTGGTGCAGCAGATCATCCGCGCCTATGAGGAGTATGATGGTACTCAACCGCAGCGCAGCGGCAAGGCCATCAATACGACAAACGGCAAACCCGAAGCGCGCGTGACCGAGCCCGGGAAAACACAGATCAAAGAAATAAACTGAGTCAAGAAATTCATTGAGCCAAGCAATTCCTTGAGAATGATTCTGAACCGCCAGCGGACTGTACGCGTCGCCAGGCCACCATTGGAACTATTCTTGCGCCGCGTCCGCGAGGAACTGGGCCTAGCCAGCGCCGACGTAACAATTTGCCTGGTGAGCGATGCTGAGATCGCCCGCATGAATGAGTCCTTCCGCAAAAAGAAAGGCCCCACCGATGTCCTATCCTTTCCCACCATTACCCGCCGCAAACCGCAAGCCGTTCCGCGCCCTCGCTCCGACAACGGGAAACACACCGGTGTAGCGGCCGTCGACCGTTTGCCCAGGGCTTCGAAGAGCGAGCGCCTTTCGTTGGCGATGCCGGCGAATAGGTTCTACCAGGAGGACTTTCAGGAGGGCACGGCTTCAGCCGTACCGGAACGAGCATTTAGACGACGGGCTTCAGCCCTCGAGGTACATTTCATCGGCGACATCGCCATCTCCCCCGCCACCGCTCGCCGCAACGCGAAAAAATTCCGCCGCACTCTCCCGAGCGAACTCCAAATCCTGATCCTCCACGGAGTCCTACACCTGTTGGGCTACGACCACGAAACCGACCGTGGCCAGATGACCCGCATCGAAAATCGCTTGCGCCGAAAGTTGGGTCTGTCGTGAAGGTCTATTTTTGGGCGTACGCCTCGGGCACACTGCTTCTTGCTATAGGCTTGCCGATTTTTTCGTATTTGACGCTGATCTACCGCGAATTGGGCCGCATGACCACCGGCCGCGTGCACGAACATCTGGATATTTTCGAAGCGGAAATCGAGCCGAAACTCAAAATCAATCGCCGCAGCGGCGGGCGCACTTTCCGCATCCTCGGGCATTTCTGGCTCGCCTTCCTGGTTCTGGAAACCACGCGCGGCGTCGTCTATTTCGTCCCTGGAACCTGGGAATCGTTTCTGGAATTCTGGGTCTTCCTCACGCTGGAAGTAGTCATCCTGATGCACTTCATTCCGGACATGCTGCTCTATCGCACCACTGGACGTTGGCTCCTCCCTCTGGTGCCGCTGGTTCGCGGCGCCATCTGGTTCGCGTGGCCCGCGCGGATTTTTCTCGAAGGCGCGGAATCTCTGGCGCGCATCTCCGAGCAGGAGTTTGAGCAGACGGAAGAACAACGGACCGAAGAAGGCATCGAAGCGCTCGTCGAGCAAGCCGAAGAGGAAGGCATCATCGAGCCCGAGCAGGCCGACCTGATCGAGCAAGTCGTGGAGTTCAGCGACAAGCGCGTCCGCGAAGTCATGACACCGCGCCCGGACATCGTCGCGATGGCGGCGGATGCGACGCTCGAAGAATTGCATGCAAAATTCATCGAGATGCGTTTCGCCCGCATGCCGGTGTACGAAAGGTCGCTCGACGATATTTTTGGCGTAGTCTACGCGCAAGACCTCCTGCACATCGCGGATCAGGACTTGCCCAAGCGCAAAGTTCGGGAACTCGTGCGACCCGCACTCTTCATGCCCGAAACGAAAGCAGGCTCCGAGTTGCTGCGCGAGATGCGGCAGAAGGATCAACCGATGGCGATCGTCATCGACGAACATGGGCTAGTCGCAGGTCTGGCAACCGTCGAAGATCTGGTCGAAGAAATCGTGGGTGAAAGCGGCCGCGACCATAAGAAGCCCGCACCCGACGCCGTTCGCGAACCCGATGGCAGCCTGGTGCTTCGCGGCAGCATGTCCATCGATCATGTCGAAGAATTGCTGAGTGTACAATTCGGCGAGAAGTCCGACGAAGCCGTCACCACCATCGCGGGCCTGCTTAGCCACGTTCTGGGAAAAGTTCCCGCAACCGGAGACACCTTGGACCTGGAAGGCCACCGCTTCGAAGTCCTCGAAGCCAACCAACGCAAAGTCCTGCGCCTTAGGGTTCGTAGTCGCCCAGTCGTCCGCGGGAAGGGGTTGGAGCTTTAGCTCAGACACTAAGGCACGATCCCAGGGGCTTTGGCCCCGGAGGAGAATTCTTAGCATCTGTCGGCGGTTCTGGTGACCGCCCGGAACTGCAAGGTTTCGAAGCCGCGAATTCTAGGAGAATGAATGAGCACAAGGTTTTCACGACTGCGATTACTGGGGCTAGCGTTGGTCCTTGCGCCTGCGACACTCTCCGCACAGACACCGCCGCCCACACCGCCCGAAGTCGACATGCAATGGGGCGCTAAAATTTTCCTGCGCGACGGCGTTCAACTCAACGCCACCATCATCCGTCCCCACGGGCAGAAAGATCCGCTGCCAGCGATCTTTACGCTGACCCCATACGTTGCCGACAGCTACATGGATCGCGCCGTCTACTTTGCGCAGCATGGCTACGTCTACGCATTGGTCGATGTGCGCGGCCGCGGCAATTCTGGCGGCGGGTTCGAACCATTCGCAAACGAACCCAAGGACGGCCACGACGTCGTCGAATGGCTGGCGCAGCAACCCTGGTGCAATGGCAAAGTCGCGATGTGGGGCGGCTCCTACGCCGGATTCGATCAGTGGGCCACGCTCAAGGAATTTCCGTCGCACTTGGCCACGATCGTTCCGGCCGCTGCCGCTCACCCCGGCGTCGATTTTCCGTTTACCTACGGCATCTTCGCTCCCTACGACATGCAATGGCTTTCGTTCACCAGCGGCGCCACCAGCAACGCCAATCTGTTCGGCAACAGCGCTTACTGGCGATCGAAAGCCGGCGAATATTATGACCAGCATCTGGCCTTCAAGGACTTCGATCGCCTCGTCGGCAATCCCTCGCCGGTATTTCAGAAATGGCTGCAGCATCCCACGCGCGACGCTTACTACGACGCGATGGTCCCGGATGAATCCGCCTACAAGAAGATCAAACTTCCAATTCTCACCATCACTGGCCATTACGACGGCGACCAACCGGGCGCCTTCACCTACTACAAGGCACATATGCGCCACGGCACCACCGAAGCAAAACAAAATCACTACCTGATCATCGGCCCTTGGGATCACGCAGGCACGCGGACGCCAAAAAAAGAGGTCGGCGGCTTGAACTTTGGCGATGCCAGCGTGCTCGACCTCAATAAAATCCACGTCGAGTGGTACGACTGGACCATGAAGAGCGGCGCCAAGCCCAACTTCCTGAAGAAGCGCGTCGCCTATTACGTCGTGACCGGCGGTGGCGCGGGCGAATGGAAATACGCCGACTCGCTCGAAGGTATTTCCGATTCGTCGAAAACGCTGTATCTCGCGTCCAACGGCGAAGCAGCCGAAATATTTCATTCCGGTGCGCTGGCGGAGACAAGGCCTTCCGGCTCAGCCGCTTCGGACGCTTGGACTTACGATCCCCTCGACACCAAGCCTGGAGACCTCGAGCCCGCCGATGATCCGAACCCGCTGGTGTCGCAGACCGCCGTGCTCAACCTTTTTGGCGAAGGCGTGGTGTATCACAGCACGGCGTTTACGGAAGCCACCGAAATCAGCGGATTTCCGCGATTGACGGTGTGGCTCTCGATGAACGTGCCGGACACGGACTTCTACGCCAATCTGTACGAGATCTTGCCCGACGGTGGATCGGTGCAACTCACAGGTGGTGCGATGCGAGCGCGCTACCGCGACTCGCTTCGTGAAGCCAAGGCAGTGCCCGCGGGTACACCGGAAAAGTACGTGTTCGACAATTTCACCTTTTTCTCGCGGCGGATCGCCAAGGGTAGCCGTTTGCGACTGGTCGTAGGCAGCATCAATTCCACCGGGACGGAGAAGAACTACAACAGCGGGGGCGACGTCGCGTCGGAAACCGCCAAAGATGCGCGCACCGCGAAAATCACGCTACTGCACGATGATTCTCATCCCAGCGCGCTGGAAATGCCAATCGTGAAACCATGACCGATACGAAAGAGAAAACGGAACCAACTTCGCGGCTGCCCGGATTTCGCGCTGGTTTTGTAGCCATTGTAGGTCGGCCGAACGCTGGAAAATCAACGCTGCTGAATCGGGTCGTAGGGCAAAAGGTAGCCATCGTTACCGCCAAGCCACAGACGACGCGCAACCGCATCCAGGGCATCGTGACCACCCCGAAAGGACAGGTCGTGTTCATCGACACGCCGGGGTTGCACGATGCGGACTCTGCCCTCGGCCGGCAGATGATGCACGAGGTTGCGGCGGCGCTCGAAGGCATCGACGTGCTGCTGCTGATGGTCGACGCCAGTCGCGAGTTGCCGCACTCCGACTCATTGCTCCTCGAAAAAGCTAAACGCTTTCGCGGTAAGACCATTCTGGCGCTGAACAAGGTCGATGGTCTGCCCAAGGCGAAATTGCTGCCGCAGATTGCTACGTTCCAGAAGGCGTTTGAATTTACCGCGATCGTACCGATCTCCGCGTTGGAAGGCACCGGCGTCGAGGAATTGCAAGAAGAGATCCTGAAGCATCTGCCGGAGAGCGAACCTTACTTTCCCGAAGACCAGGTGACCGACCAGCCGGAACGCTTTCTTGCAGCGGAAATCATTCGCGAAAAAGCCATCAAGGTGATGTACCACGAAGTGCCCTACGCTCTTTCGGTCTTTGTGGACAAGTTCGAGGAAAAACTAAAGTTGCTTCGCATCGAGGCGACACTGACCGTGGAGCGCAGCTCGCAGAAAAAAATCCTGATCGGCCACAAAGGCGAAATGCTGAAGAAGATCGGGACCGAGGCGCGCAAGGAATTGGAAGAATTATTCGGCATGAAAGTTTATTTGCAAACGTTTGTGAAAGTGGTCCCCGATTGGCGCGAGAGCCCGCAGAAAGTTCGTGAGCTGGATTGGCATTTCCAGCTCGAAGGTTTGAGCCAGGGACAGTGGGACGGGGCCGATCCAGCGGCCACGACCGAGCTGCCGATCGATGCCGCTGAGGTCGCGGATGGCGAGTATGAACCGAAAGATGAGTCCGAAGCCGGCAAGCCGGAGGAATAGCTGCCCTCTTCGAAGGGCGGGGTTTAGTGGAATGGGTTGCTGGGACCGACGCGACGAACGGCTAGATTCGCAGATCGATCGAGCTTCCGCCGGGCGTCAGGCCGAATCTAAATCGACTCTTCGGCCATACATTTGCGATCTGGTTGAATCTAAACCCCGCCCTCTCGGAGAGGGCAGCTACAGGTTGCCTTGTGGTGAATGTTGTGGTGCATCGGCAATTCTGTTTAGTCCGGGGCGGCTATGCCCAGGTTTTTCATTTTGCGGTAGAGGTGGCTCCGTTCTAGCCCCAGTGCCGTGGCGGTTTGCGTCATGTTCCAACGGTTTTCCTGCAGTTTTCTCAAGATAAATTCGCGCTCGTACGCGCTGCGGGCTTCGTGCAGCGTGTTGTACGGATGTTGCGGACTTTCGGCTACGCCGCGGAAAAGCTCGGGCGGCAAATGGTGCGGCTCGATACGGGCTTGTGGACAGACGATGACCATGCGCTCGACAAGATTGCGGAGTTCGCGGACGTTGCCGGGGAACGGGTAACGCATCAGGATTTCCATGGCGCTGTCGCTTAGCTCGCGGGTCCGTTTCCCGTAAGCGGAGCTGAATTCGTTTAGAAAATAACGCGCGAGGATGGGGATGTCTTCCTTGCGGTCGCGCAACGGCGGAACCAGAAAGGGAATTACGTTCAGGCGATAAAAGAGGTCCTGGCGGAAAGCGCCGCGAGAGATTTCCTGTTCGAGATTTTTGTTGGTAGCGGCCAAGACGCGGACGTCGACGCTGACGGGCTGGCTCGAGCCTACGGGCTCGAAGCGCTGTTCTTCGAGAACACGCAACACCTTGGATTGGGTACGCAAGCTCATGTCGCCGATTTCATCAAGGAACAAAGTTCCGCCGTCGGCCTTCTTGAACTTGCCGATCTTGTCTTCGGCGGCGCCCGGGAAACTGCCTTTCACGTGGCCGAATAGTTCCGATTCGATCAAGTCTTCGGGAATCGCGGCGCAATTTACTTCGACAAACAATCCCTTGTTTCGGAGACTGGCCGCGTGCAGCGAGCGAGCGACGAGCTCTTTGCCCGTGCCGCTTTCGCCGAAGATGAGCACGCGGCCATTGGTTGGGGCGGTAACGGCGATCTGCTGACGCAGCGCTTTCATCGGGACGCTTTCGCCGATGACTTGATAGCGGTGGCCCAACTCGCTGCGCAGCAGCTGATTTTCTTCCTGCAGGCGGCGCTGCTGAATGGCGTTGCGCACCAGTACAATTATTTTTTCGAGCGACAACGGCTTCTCGATGAAATCGAACGCGCCGAGTTTTGTGGCGCGGACTGCGGTTTCGATGGTGCCGTGACCAGAAATCATGATGACTGCGGGAGGACGCGGTGAAGCCTGCAATCGGCTCAGCGCTTCCAGCCCGTCGATGCCGGGCAGCCAAACGTCGAGGAGCACGACTTCGATATCTCCGGCGGCCGCTCGATCGAGGGCTTCTTCCGCGGAACCTGCCGAGTCCACGTTATAGCCTTCATCCGCGAGAATGGAGGAAAGCGATTCGCGGATGCCGGCTTCATCATCGACGACAAGCACGTGCGGACGAGGGGTCATCACGTGGCTTCCACCCCGTTGCGTTCGACGGAGCCTGCGGGAGTCAGTTCAGCCGAGGGCAGCTCAACGAGAAAACGCGAGCCTACGGGAAAATTGTCTTCAACATGGATAGTGCCGCCATGTTCGGCGACGATGCGCGCGGCGATGGCGAGACCGAGACCAGTGCCGCGATTCTTGGTGGAAAAATGCGGCAGGAAAAGCCGATCTTTGTCTTCGGGAGAAATTCCGCGGCCGGTGTCCTGGACGCAGATTTCGACAGTTTCCGCGTCACCGTGGGCGCAGGTAGAAACCACAATTTCACGAAGCGTTGCGGTCTCCAGGGCTTCGGCGGCGTTGTCGATCAGGTTGACAACGACGCTGCGGAGCAGGCCGCCATCGGCGCGAACCGGCGGCAGGTTTTGGGCGAGCGAAGTCTTGATGGTTATGCCATCGAGGCGGCCGGAAAAGACTTCGACGGCTTCGTGAACCACAGTATTGGCGCTCGTGGGTGCAAGCTTGGCGGTGGGAAAGCGCACGAACTGCGAGAATTCATTGACGAGAGCGGCCAGCGTGGAAACTTCGCGCTCAATCAGGCGGGAACACTCCTGAGCCAGGCGGGTGAGTTCGGCGTCTCGGGGCGCTGCGATTTCCGCAGGATCGCGGCGATCGAGAAAACGGGAAAGGCGCTGCGAGGAAAGTTGAATCGGCGTCAAAGGATTCTTGATCTCGTGGGCGATGCGGCGGGCGACTTCCTGCCAGGCGGCGGACTTTTGCGCGCGGAGCACTTCGGTGAGGTCATCGAGAACCAGAACAAAGCCAGAATTAGCGCGGCGCGGACCGAGCGAGCTGACGGTTACGGCAAAGTGCAGAACGCGGCCGGAGACGACTGTCTCAATTTCGCGAGACACCACACCCATGCGGAGGCTGCGGCGCATGAGGAGTTGTACGGTGCGGGCAGCTTCGCCGCCAATCAAATCCTCAAGCGATTGAATGTCACGCGCAGAGCCGCCGAACATGCGAGTGACAGCCGTGTTTTCCCGCAAGATGGCTCCGTGGGGATCCAGCGAAATCACGCCAGTGGGAATATTCTCGAGGATGGTTTCCATGAGTTGACGGCGGCGTTCGAGTTCCTGCACCGCTTGCTGCAGGTTGCGGGTGAACTGATCGATCTGCGCGCGCGAGTCGCGCAACTGCGTGGTCATGGCGTTGAAGGACCGAATAAGAATGCCGAGTTCATCCTGCGATTGTTCCGGAACCTGATAGTCGAAATTGCCGGAGGAGACTTCGCGGGTGCCCTCGGCCAGGGCTTGAATCGGGACAGTGACCTGCTTGGCGAGAAACATGGCGATCCACATCAGTGAGAAGAGGAGGAGCATGGTGAAGAAGAACAAGATGAGGAGCATCTGAGTCTTCAGGGCGCGAAGGTTCTGCTTTTCTTTGTCGTATTCGTCGCGGCGTGCCTGAATTTCCGTAATGCGTGACAGAAAATTCGGGCTGGTGAGATAGCCCGCGGCGACGTAACCGACCGTGCGACCTTTATCGATCGTGGGTATGCGTCCCACCAGATAGCTCTTGCCCTGCGCGTTCCAGATCTCAATGCCGGAAGGCAGTGTACGAGCCGGGGTGCCGAAGACGCCGACCCGCTCGCAAAGCTGGCCGGTACGATCTTCGGGTTGATCGTCGCAGGCGATGCCGCCGCGCAGGAATTTTCCATCCTTGTCGAGAATCCAGAGAGCGTCGAGACCGGATGCAAAACCATGCTTCAACTGCTCCTCGATGGGTTGTCCCGAATTCAGTTGTGCTTGCCGCGCCAGATTGCGCAAACGCGGGACCGTCGTGCGGCCGAAATCGTTCATCAGCGCCTGGGTCTGTTCCGAGGCGATTTCGAGAGGGCGCGGAAACCACCGGCCGAGGGTGCGGTTGAGAAGCGAGTAGCTGACGAAGAACATAAACACGACCGGCAACAGGGATAGCGCCATGGCGCCGACGACCATCTTGGTCTTGAAACGTGCGCCAAGTTGATCCTTGCTGCGTTCCGCCCAGAGGCGGACGACGGACCGCGTGAGGATCAAGAAGAAGACAAGAGCCGCCGCGGTGATGAAACTGGAAACTGCGAAAAGACTTATCCTGGCGCGCCAACTGCCGGGCTCGAACGGTACGTCGAGAGACCCAAACGTGAAAACCGCGGCGAGGAGCAGGGACAACAGGATGCCCCCGATGGCGAGGCTCCAGCGATGTTTGGGTTGGAGCGAACTCATGTGGCAGCGGCCGTCCTTTCGATGGAGGACTGTGGCGACGGATCAGATGACTCCAAGATCGATTCTTCGCCCGGCAGCAACACCGAGAATGGCTGCTGCTTCCCGGGCAGCAGCGACTTCAGCGGGCATTCGCCGCAGCGCGGTTCGCGCGGGCGGCAGAAATGCTTGCCGGTGTGAACGATCAGAGCATGGAATTCATTATACAGGGCGGCGTCCGGAGGGAGGCTTTGCTCAAAGAGTTGGCGGACGTCTTCGTAATGGAGCTTGGTATTCGCCATGCCGTGCCCTTCGAGAATGCGGCGGGTGTAGGTGTCGACCACGAAGACGGGATGATTTCCTGCATAGAGAAGTATGGAGTCGGCGGTTTCCGGGCCGATGCCGTGGACGTCGAGCAGTTGGTGGCGCAGGACACGGGTGGGTGCGCGAAACATTTTGGCTAGGGAGCCTTGGTATTCCCGGCGGAGGAAACGTACGAAGGCTTTCAGCTTTTTAGTCTTTTGGCGGAAGTAGCCGGAGGAGCGGATCAGGCGGGCTAGGCGCGGAGTGGAAACGTTTTCGATGGCTCGTGGAGTGAGAAGTCTCTCGCGGCGAAGGTTTTTGATGACGGTCGCGACATTGGTCCAGGAAGTATTTTGGACGAGGATGGCGCTGACGATGACTTCGAAGGGGGTGCGACCCGGCCACCAGTGCTGGGGGCCGTGGGCGGCGAAGAGGGCGTCGTAGTAGGAGCGGAGGGCCGGTGGTTGCGTCGTCATAGACGACGAAATTGCTACGAGCTGACTTCCTGGCGTGGTTCGCGGATGAGGCTCAAATTGCGGGCTTTGGAGGGGAGTGGACATCTTCTTTGCACGATAGCTAGGGGTTTGGGGCAAGTCAAGAAATGTAGAACGCGGCGGCATTCGCTGATGTGCCTCGCTTGAAAGGATGGCCGGCTCGCCGCGCTCGCGGGGTCGCCCTAAAGCAAGCCCCTAGATTTTGCCGGTGGATCGTTGGCGACGGTCGTTCCAGGTGCGAGACCGACTTTAGAGATTGCGGAGATGGGCCAGGCGAAATGGGGAGCCCAAGTTTTGACGAAGTTCCAGCCAGTGTTCTTCCGGGATCGAGAGGAATACTTCGACGACTTGGGGGTCAAACTGCGTGCCGGAGCAGCGGCGGATCTCGTCGCGGGCGTGGGAGAGTGGCAGGGCTTTGCGATAGGGGCGATCGCTGATCATGGCGTCCAGGGAGTCGGCGATGGTGAAGATGCGGGCGCCTAGCGGGATTTGTTCGCCTTTCAGGCCGCGGGGGTAGCCGGAGCCGTCGAAAAATTCCTGGTGGGCTAGCACGATTTCCGCAGCATCGCGTAGGAACGGGATGCGGATCAGCATGTTGTAGCCGATCTCGCAATGCTTGCGCATGATCTGTTTTTCGTCGTCGGTGAGCGGGCCGGGTTTGCGGAGGATGCCGTCGGGGATGGCCATCTTGCCGATGTCGTGGAGGAAAGCGGCACGTGCCAGGACCGGGAGGTAGGGATTGGGGACGGGCATGGTTTTTGCGATGGAAATGCAGAAGGCGGTGACGCGCTGGCAGTGGCCTTCGGTCTCGGCGTCTTTGAGGTCGAGGGCGCTGCCTAAGGCTTCCAGGGTGTCGTCGTAGGACTGCTCGAGTTCCGCGTGTTTGGCAGTGAGTTGGGCGGTGCGCTCCTCGACGAGTTGTTCGAGGTTGCGCTGGTAGGTGCGGTTTTCCATTACCAGGCGACGGTGTTGGAGAGCGCGGCCAACGCCTAGGAAGAGTTGGTCTTTCTCGAACGGTTTCAGGATGTAGTCGTAGGCGCCGCGGCGGATGGCTTCCAGGGCGGTGGAAATATCGTGGATGGCGGTGACCATGATCACCGGTACTTCGGGGTCGTATTGGCGGAGCCAGTCGAGGAGTTTGATGCCGTCCATTTCGGGCATGATCATGTCGCTAAGGACGAGGTCGGGGGTGACGCGTTTGACCTGGTCTTGTGCGGCGCGGCCGTTGCTGACCGCGGTGCATTGATAGCCCTTGGATTCGAGCATGGTCGAAACGACTTCGCGGATGGCTTCTTCGTCATCTACGACAAGGATGTTTTCGAGGTCCACTAGGGTTGGCTCCCAGTAGTCATTATACGGGACAGCACAGGGGGAATGTGGGGTGCTTGCCCAGTCAGAAAATAGCGTGTTAGCGTCATGGTAAAGCTAGTTATCAGGCCCCAGGGCATTTCGAGACACAGCTCGCGTGGGAGCTCCGCGGCTGTAGCGGTATGTGGACCGGAGGCAAGAGCACGTGTTGGAGAACCAGGGCCTGCTCGCCATCGTTTTCTTCGAAATTACAGCATTCATCGTGCTGTTGGTCCTCTTTTTTCTATTGCGCCGAGATCACCCAGCAAGCTACTTCCGTTTGTGGTTGACGGGCTGGACCTGCCTGACGATTTCATCTTTATTTGACCTGGGTTTGGTGCTTCGGGCAGCCCCGGTGTTGCGACTGGCGGCCCTGGCGGCACACGTGGCCGCGCTCGTCGTATTCCTGCTAGCTGTAATGCAATATGCGGTGGGAGCGCAAAAGCGCAAGTGGCCCATTTTTCCGTTCACGGCGGTGATTGTTGCCGCTGTCTGGTGGTTCGAACGGGAACCGGCAGTGCAATTTGGATCGGTGCGTTGGGAGACCGCCGCCCTGGAATCCATCGTTTGTTTATGGGCGGGCTGGTTGCTTTGGCGAGCCGCCGCCTCGCACAAGGGACATGGCGTGCGGTTGCTGGCGGGCGGATTTTTTGTCAGCGCACTGAACGGGATGGACCGTTGGGAATGGCCGTATCATCCGGTCTTCCTGTTGCGCGTGGCGTTTGAGTACTTGTTGCTGGTGGCGATCGGGATCGCGATGGTGGTGCTGGTCCTCGAGAGGGCGCGGGCCCGCAGCGAAGAATTGAACGACAAGATGCGGCGGTTGACGCTGCTGATCGCCGCGAGCACGCAGACTCTTTCGGTGAGCGAAGTGCTGGATCAGGTGCTTGCCCACCTGGTCGAGAGCTTGGGAGCGACGCACGGACTGGTGCGGCTTGCGGAAGGGCAGGGAGACGCGGTGCAGCTTACCGCGCGTGCATCGGTGGGATACAACCAGGCCTTTAT
>Ga0137412_10002734_pt1 | contig 13980 bp, 13 predicted proteins | sample CZODoug2_1_16fun_FD_122160 | JGI IMG/M metagenome (GOLD analysis project Ga0137412, IMG submission 122160) | Vadose zone soil fungal communities from Angelo Coast Range Reserve, California, USA - CZODoug2_1_16fungal (Hybrid Assembly) | ecosystem: Environmental > Terrestrial > Soil > Vadose zone... | reverse complement strand
GGGAACTGAACATTTCCCGAAATCCCCCGGTAGAACTCAGATGACCGCGGACACTTTTAATTCCGGCCAGTCGATCCAGGGTCGAAATATTCTCCTGGTCGGGAAGAACAGTTATGTTGGCGAGTTTCTCTGCCAGCATTTCTCCGCCAAAGGCGCCGCTGTCATGGCGGTCGGATCGTCGGAGTGCAATTTTTTGGACTTCCATTCGGTGCGCGCCCTTTTCAAAAGCTTCGGCGAAAAGGCGTTCACGATTATTTTTTTGGCGGTGGTGAACAAGAGTGTCGACAACTCCTATTCCGCGTTTCTCGACAATGTCCAATTGGCTTGGAACCTCGTCTCCGGCGCACGCGACGCGAACGTTGAATCGTTGGTCTATTTCAGTTCCGTTGATGTCTATGGACGAGCGCCAAAGTTGCCGATGAGCGAAACAACTTCGCTTAACCCCGACACGTGGTACGGATTATCGAAATCCACCAGTGAATGGATCGTTCGGGAGGAACTCGGTTCCAAGTTTCCGACTTCCCTTCTGCGCATCCCGGGAATTTTTGGACGCTCTCGGAACGATAGAAGCGTCATCGGGCGGTTGATTGCGACGATCCAGAAAGAGGGGAAGGCCTATATTCACGGCGATGGCAAGCTGCTACGGGATTACGTTTTTGCCCTAGATCTTTGTCACGTGGTCGAACGCCTTATCACGCGTAAGGCTTCCGGGACGTTCAATGTCGCGACCGGCACGAGTGTTTCGCTATTGCAAATCCTGGAAGCCATCCGTGAAGGTCTCGGGAGTGACTTCGAGGTTGTTCATCTTCCCGCGAATGCGGAGAGGAGCTTTGACATGCGCTATGACACCTCCCGACTGTCCTCGGCCATCGGTAAATTCGATTTTTCCCCGCTGAGTGCAGGCATCCGCAGTTATCTTTAATTCGTGACCAGCTATCCTCAACCCCGAACAGAATCCGAACGCTCATGGGCGGTTGACAGGGCATCGCTTGGGCTGAATGATTTTTCTCTTTTTGTGATTACCTCTTCGCAAACAAACATTCACCAGGTCGTGGGAGTAGTGTTGTTGCGTGACGATGGGGCCGCGCTTCTTCAGCATCGCGATGATATTTCGACTATCTCTGACCCGGGGCTTTGGGTTTTTCCCGGCGGTCATGTCGAATGGGGTGAAACGCCACGCGAGTGCGCCGCGCGCGAAATGGAGGAGGAAACTTGTTATCGGTGTCACAACCTGCGCCCGTTGATTCGCATCGCGATCGAAGAGGGGACGCTTTTGTTTTTTTGGGAAAACTACGATGGCCGGCAGCCCGTGACCTGTCGGGAAGGGCAAAGTCTTGAGTTTGTCGATCGCCGGAAGGTGGAATCGCTGCCCAAGCAGCCGTATCTCACTGATGTTTTCGATCTAGCTCTCGCTGCCCAAAAGCGGGTCAATGTGCGCGTCGGGGCCGCAAACCAATTGCCAGCGCCATGACGAACAAAGGCACCTTCGATGTGAGCACCGCGCGAGCCCGCTGCCGGCAGCATCGTCGCCGCATCCTCGACATCTCGCAAACCGTTAGCGCGTTGCACATCGCTCCCGCTTTCTCCTGCATGGAAATTGTGGACACGATTTACTACGGACTCATGCGCAGGGACCGCGGCCCGAATGCCGACGACACTTTCATTATCTCCAAGGGTCACGGTTCCCTCGCGCAATATGCCGTTCTCGAATCCTTAGGGATCGTTTCCAAGGCCGAGCTGGATCTTTACGGCAAGCCGGGAGGACGATTTGCCACACATCCCGATTATGGTCTCCCGGGAATCGAGGCATCCACCGGATCGCTCGGGCATGGTTTGAATCTCGCCGTTGGAATGGCCGCAGCGGATAAGGTGCGGCGCGCGGATCGGGTCGTCTTCGTCGTGATGAGCGATGGTGAATTCCAGGAAGGTTCCATTTGGGAGGCGATGATGCTCGCGCCCACTCTCGGCATAACCCGAATCATCGGTGTCCTGGATTTGAACGATTTCCAATCCCTTGGGCAAACCAGCAAAGTGCATCCCAACTTTTATCCTGTTCTAGACAAGGTGCGCGCCTTCGGATGGGAAACGGTGCAGGTGGACGGCCATGATCCTGCTGCGATTCACGCGGCAATCACGAATCGATCCGGGACGAAGCCTTTTATGCTGATTGCGAGGACCACGAAAGGCAAAGGCGTAAGCTTTATGGAGAATGTGCCTGTGTGGCACTACCGCTCGCCGAGCGCCGAAGAATATCAGGCAGCACTGAAGGAACTCGACGCCACTCGCTCATGAGAAACACATTCGCCAACACGTTCTACGAGATCGCGAAGACCGACCCACGGCTCTTTCTTGTCGTAGCGGATATTTCACCTGTGGCCAGTGCCGCAGCTTTTCAAACAGAATTCCCGGAGCGGTTCATAAACGTCGGCGTCGCTGAGCAAGTAATGGTGGGCGTGTCGGCGGGGTTGGCGCTGCGCGGTTGTATCCCTTTCGCTTATACGATTGCCACGTTTACGATCTACCGGCCATTTGAAATGGTGCGGGTCGATTGTTGCTACCAAAACTTGCCCGTCAAGCTGGTCGGGATAGGCGGCGGTGTGACGTACTCCACTCTCGGGGGCACGCATCACACACAGGAAGATATCGCCGTGATGAGCGCGTTGCCTAACATGAGTATCATCGCGCCTTGCGACCCCGCCGAGACGACCGCTGCGACGCGTGCGTGCATCGACCTGCCTGGCCCAGTTTATCTCCGGCTCGGCAAGGCGGGAGAACCAGATCTGACAGCGCAGGCTCCGGACCCGTTTACCTTCGGTAAGATCCGCCGTCTCAAGGAAGGGAAGGACCTTTGCCTGCTTTCCTATGGTCCGATCACTAAGATGGCCGTGGATATAGCTGCCCGCCTCGAACAAGAAAAAGGCATGAGCGTTGCCGTGGTGGGTGTCCACACTCTCAAGCCGCTGGACCGCGAAGGGCTTGCCGCGATCCTCGCCAAGTTCGCGACCGTCGCCGTGATCGAGGAGCATTCCTGTATCGGCGGACTAGGAGCGCAACTCATGCAACTTGCTTGGGAAGTGCGCGCTAATTGCACCTTGAAGACATTTTCCCTCAAGGATGAGTTCATCCACTTCTATGGCAGCCAACGCGAGCTTTGGACCGCACACGGGCTGGATGAATCCATTATCTACCGCGAGCTGGCGGCCCTCAAATAATCGTCAAGGGGGACTGATGGCTTACATCGATTTCATTCTGCGCGTCCACAACGCAGCCAAACGGAACTACGTCGCTCGGGTCACTGAATCGGACAAGGCGGCGTGCGCAACGATCTCAAAGCAGTTTGGCTTCGATTATTTTGACGGGGACCGCAAGTATGGTTACGGCGGTTTTCGATATGATGGCCGTTGGGTGCCGGTGGCCCGGGACATGGTGAAGCACTACGATCTCAACAGCGGTGCACGCATTCTCGACATCGGTTGTGCCAAGGGCTTTCTCGTCCACGACTTCATGAAAGTGCTGCCTGGCGCCGATGCTATTGGGATCGATATCTCAGATTATGCCATTGCGAACGCCATGCCGGAGGTTAAGGACCGCCTCAGTGTCGGCAACGCTGTTTCACTGCCTTATCCTGACCAGAGTTTCGATCTCGTTGTCTCGATCAACACACTCCATAACCTGCGCATCTACGATTTGGAGAAAGCTCTAAAGGAAATCGAGCGTGTTGGTAAGAAACATAAATACATCGTAATGGATTCTTATCGCGACGAGCGCGAGAAGGTGAATCTGTTGTATTGGCAACTTACCTGCGAATGCATCTTCACTCCCCAGGAATGGGAGTGGGTCTTTGCGCAATGCGGCTATACCGGAGACTATGGCTGCATCTTCTTCGATTGACGGCGATCCGCTGACAAATGATGCCCTTTAACCGTGCTTAAGTGTCACCTTTGCGGCGCAGGTGAGATTTCCCTCCTGCGATCCTATGAGGCGCTGCACCGCGTAACCTCGGACTGCAAACCGTGGCCGCCTGGTGGACAACTAGGCGTCTGTCCGCAATGCGGGGGCGCTCAGGCAGTCATCGGCCCGCAGTGGGAGGCTGAGGCGCGCAAGATTTACGATAACTACACCATTTACCATCAAGGCGGGGGCGCCGAGCAGAGCGTATTCGATGTCACCACCGGCGCGGCCAGTTCACGCTCGTCACGACTGCTTCACCAGCTGAAGGAGCGACTCCCGTTCGCTGAGCACGGCCGATTGTTGGACATCGGCTGCGGCAACGGCACTACTCTCCGGTCCTTTGCCGAGATAGCACCCGGCTGGTCGCTGGCAGGACTCGATCTGAATGACCATTACAAAAAGATGGTGGAAGCCATTCCGGGCGTCGAAGCTCTTTACCTCGAACGAGCCTCTGCCGTTCCGGGTCAATTTCAGGTTATCACATTGATCCATTCGCTGGAACACATCGCAGAGCCCGCGAAGTTTCTGGCAGGATTATGTAACAAGCTTGTGGCGGGCGGCATGTTTGTCATCCAGGTACCGGATTGCTGGCAGAATCCGTTCATGTTCCTGGTGGCTGATCACGCCGCTCATTTCTTCGAATCAACTCTGCGCGAGGTAGTAACCGCCGCTGGGTATGACGTCGTTCTTATTGCGGACGCTTGGATTGCGAAGGAGCTTACTTTGATTGCTCGCAAACCCGCCCACGAACTGCCGGCCCGGGTTGGGCCAAACACAGTTGACAACACATCGGGCGTGAGAGACCGCCTCGAGTGGGTTCTAACGCTTGGACAACAGAGCCGGGCACTGGCCGCGAAGAATGCGCTGGGCGTTTTCGGCACTTCGATCGCCGCGACATGGTTGCAGGAAGAGTTGGGCGGGAAAGCGGCTTTCTTTGTGGATGAGGACCCGAGCCGGCATGGACAAACATTCATGGGGCGCCAGATCCTGCGTCCCGGTGAAGTCGCACCCGGATGCCAGGTGCTGATTGCCTTGCCCACACCGATGGCGGAGCAAGTCCGCGCTCGCCTTGTGCGGGAGGCACCCAACGTAAATTGGCTCGTGCCATCCCCTCTGCCCGGGTAATAAGAACAGGATCAGTGTATTTCCCGCTACGCCACATCACCGATCGATGAATCCAAACGAACAGGCTTTTCCAAATGAAGCAGCGCCCGTGGATCCAATCCTGCGAAACTCATTGGACCTGACCATCTCCGTTCCATGCAAAAACGAGGAGAAAAACATCATTGGCACGCTGGACACAATCGTCGCGGCGGTCAACGAGGTGGGCTGCTCCTGCGAAATCATCGTGATGGATGATGGATCAACCGACCAAACCAGTGAACTGGTCGAGCAGTATCAGCACGGTCATCCATCGCTGCCGATCCGTCTCCATAAGAACCCGAGAAACATTGGTCTCTCCAATACCTACGTAAACGGCGCGTTCCTGGGCCGAGGTAAGTATTACAGATTCGTGGCCGGAGATAATGCCGAGCCAAAGGAAGCGATGGTTCAGATACTTAAAATGATGGGAAAGGCTGACATCATTATTCCGTTCCATGAACAGCTTACGGGAAAAAGTATTACCCGGATCGCTGTGTCGAAACTCTACACTTTTCTGGTCAATCTGTTCAGCGGCTACTCCATTCACTACTACAATGGCTGTGCCCTGCATTTACGCTACAATGTCCTTCGCTGGCATTCCTATGCTTACGGATTCGGCTTCCAAGCGGACACGATCACACGTTTGCTGCAGCAAGGAGCCACTTATCTCCAGGTCCCCGTCCGAGTCGGCCATACCAATAAAGGTCGCGGCGCATCTCCCTTCCACATCAGGAATATTGTCTCGACCGGGCACACCTTGTTTGAAATCCTGCGGCGGCGGATAAACATCATCTTGTTCGGCCAATAGAGTCCCTCCAGCTTCCTTAGGAGACGGCAACGTGAGGATAAGTGCAAAGCAAGCTGCTTTCCTCGCGGCGAAGATAATTTTCGCCGTCGCCGTCATCACATGGCTCTTTCACAAAATCGATGTTCACCGTGTATGGCTTGGCGTTCGGAATGCGCACCGCCTTCCGATCTTTTTCGGTTTGCTCTTATGGTTGGTTACCATCGTCATCGCCGGCTGGCGGTGGCTCCGGCTGCTGGGAATCTTTGACATCAAAATCCCGTTGAGATCGCTGATTACTGTGGTGCCAATTGCACAATTCTTCTCGATGTTCCTCCCAGGTTCGGCCGGGGATGACCTGACGCGGATGCTTTATATCTCCCGCCTTGCACCAGGCCGAGTTGGAGAAGCATGCGCAACGGTGTTACTGGATCGTTTTATCGGGCTGACGAGCGTTCTCGTGTTGGCTCTTTTCTGCGTTCCCTGGCAATGGTCGCTCCTGTCGACCTCGCGCCAGACATACTGGATAGCGGTCGTGATACTATTGGCCGGTGCTTTCGTCTGCGTCGGCGGTGCCATCTTTTTCTTGAGTGGTCATCCGACCCACCGATGGTTTGTAAAGCGCCTTCGTTTTCGCCCAGGACATTCGCTGCGCGATGAAGTGGCCCGAATATGGGGCCTGTTATGCAATAACAAGATGTTGGTCGCCACAGTTACCGGCGCAGCTTTGGTTACGCAGTTGGTTCACTGCGTCATTTTCTACCTTGCCGGAGTCTCAGTGGGCATTCAGAGCCCGCTCCTGCCTTGGCTTACGTTTGTCCCAATAGTCCTCGCGGCGAACGCACTTCCCATTACCATCGCAGGGATTGGGATTCGCGAGTATCTGTTAGTCCTGTTCCTGGGAGTTATTATTCATGTGGACGGCGCGCACGCGGTTGCGACCTCCTTTGTCATATTGTCGTTGATCCTCATCATCTGCCTGTTAGGTGGGCTGCTTTACATCTTTTACCGACCGAAAAGAAAACTGGAATCTTCAGCTGAAACTGGCGCGCCGGCCTGAACGCGTTCCGCTTTCCTGGATTTCAGGCCATTGCCTTCTCGATTTGATCGACGGTGTAGCGCGCGAACGGAATGGAACAGGTCCAACCGGGTGAGACGGCGTTGAGTAAATGCGTCGAATGTTCATCGCCTTCGATCACGAAATCCATCTCGAGTTTGCGATTCTTGATGTCGAGCAACTGGGCGCGAATTCCAGGTTCGCCCCAGCGGGTGTAGTGCTCTGGTTTCACCCCGTGCGCCAGGCGTGACGCGAGCGCGACCAGATGGGGCCGGGAATATTTTCTCACTTCCTCGAGAGCGAGTTTCTGAAAGTCGAATCTCGACGACATCATGAGGCCAGCCTCGCGAAACATGACTTCGACAAATTCGCCGAACTTAAAGTTGTCGAATCCCCGGTACTGCTCGCGCCACAAAGCCGGAATGGCGGTTGGACCGATTTTGGCGTGACCATCGCCTTTCACCGTGAAATGGACACCGAGGAACGGATTCCTCAGATCGGGCACCGGGTAAATGTTAGTGCGGAACGCCCCGGGGGGTTCATCCGAGTAGAGATAAAGTCCCTTGAACGGAAGGATCCGATATCTTTCCGAAAAGCCAAAATCAAGAGCGATCTTGTCGGCATAGAGCCCAGCCGCGTTGACCACATGATTTGCCGTGAAACTTCCCTGTGGCGTCATAACCAGGCCCTTCTCGGTTCGCAAATAAGGCGCACCGGTCCGGATCGTTATACCCTCCTGCTTCGCGTCCCGGGTCATTTCTTCTATCACCCGTTGCGGATCCGCCGATGTTGTCGTCGGTGAAAAAATGGCGCGCTGGTGTGTCTTGACGCGCGGCTCAATCTTACGGGCCTCCTCTTCCGTTAGACTCTCCAGCGGAACACCATTGGCCTGGCCACGACGGAGCAATTCGTCCAATCGCGGAAGATCATCCTGGTCCTTCGCAACCACGAGCTTGCCGCAGCGATTCAAAGGTATCTTTTTAGCCTCGCAATAGGCGGTCATCGCCTGGTTGCCGGCTCGCGTTAATTTCGCTTTGAGGCTGTTCGCGGAATAATAAAAGCCGGCGTGGATTACCCCGCTATTTCGACCACTGGCGTGCAGGCCACACGCAGCTTCTTTTTCCAACAACGTTATTTCTGCGTCCGCAAAACGATGCTTTAACTCACGGGCAATACTGAGCCCAATTATCCCGCCACCCAAAATCAGAAAATCAGTCGAACTCACGGATCAGCGTTTCGATAGCACCTGTTCGCAACGCGCCATTGCGACTGTCGGGCGAAGCAAAATGAAAAACGAGCGACGTTACGCATCTTGAGTCTTCTAAAAGACGTACTCGCCTGGTAGATTTCGGCGCTCTCCCGCAGGTATTCCCGAGAATAGCTCACCGAGACATGACAGCCGGTTTGTCGCGCAGGAGAGAATCAAGTTCCGCAAGACCTTCGGGCGAGCCGATTTCATAGAATCGCTGTTTCACTTCATATGCGACCATTTGGTTCCGCGAGATGAGACGGGAGTAAACATCCGCCAAATCAAACGGTTGATTGTCAGGAAATGACGTGAAGACGTCCGCGTTCAGAACAGCGATTCCGTAGTCAATGTGGCGCATCTCTGCCATACGCAGTCTTTTGTCATACCGGCGAATTTTCCCGGCCTCGAACCAGACGTTGCTCGCGTCCCAGCGGCCTTCATTTTTGAAAACGGTCATCAAAGCCGGTTTCCCGCTCCGCACAAAAGCTTCGATAATCGCGAAGTAATCAACCGGCATGTATGAATCTCCGTAAATTACCAGAGAGTGCTCGCCGAGTTTGGGAATGGCGCCCTTCAACGCACCGCCCGTTCCGAGAAGCGTTGGCCCATCGAACGAATAATCAATTTGCAAGCCGAGTCGTTTTCCGTCGCCAATCTTCGCCTCGATCAACTCACCCAAATAGCCCACACATAGTACGATCTTACGAAAGCCTTCGGAACGCAGCAGCCGCAACTGGTGGACGAGGAATGGTTCGCGGGCCACGGTTAACAGCGCCTTCGGGATCTTGTCAGTTGCGGGCCTGAGACGTGTGGCAAGGCCGCCAGCGAGGATGGCCACGGGCCAATTCGCCAAGTCGATGTCTCTGCTTCGCGCCGCCGTCATTGAATGAGGATCTTTGTCCCCTCGGGCTCGAATCGAAAACGCACTTCCGTCAATCCTCTCTCGCGCATCGCATCACGCAGGCGAGCCTTATCTTCGGCGTAGAACATGAGAAAGCCGCCCCCGCCGGCGCCGATTAATTTTCCGCCCACGGCGCCGTTCGCCATCGCGACATCATAAGAGTCGTTGATAAACTCGTTGCTCATGATGGCGGAGCGTTCCTTTTTGCGCCGCCAGTGAACGTCCATCAGCTGTGCGAATTCGCGAAGATTATTGCCTTCCAACGCGCGCTGACTTTGGCGCCCGAGTTCTTTTACGAAGTGCAGGTTCTCCAGCATCGCTTCGTCAGATTGCGTGCTTTTATCGTGTTGTTCCTGCAAGATTTTTGAGGCTGAGCGCGCATAGCCTGTAAAGAACAGCAACAAATTATCCTCCAGTTCCAACAAGGTTTCTTCAGAGACGTTGAGCGGTGACGCCTGCACGCGGCCATCCGGCAGAAACTCAAAACAAGTGATCCCGCCATAAGCCGAGATGTATTGGTCCTGTTTACCTATTGGTTCGCGCAGTTTTTCCAGCTCGATACAACAGGCCTGCTCGGCCAACTCAGACGGGTGCACCAGATTCTTGCGCAATGCGTGCAGGGCTTTGAGCAGCGCCGTTGTGAAACTGCCAGACGAACCGAGCCCCGTCCCAGCCGGGATATCGGCCATGCTTGCGATCTCCAGATTACGTTCCTGTATGCCGGCCAATTTGAGCGCCTCCCTGATGATCGGGTGCTTAATTTCGTCGATGCTGGCTACCTCCTCGAGATGGGAGTACTTCAGCAAAAAACCATCCACAAACCGGCGATGAACAGTGATGTAAATGTACTTGTCGATTGCCGCGGCGATTAGGAATCCGCCGTGCTTGCGATGATACGAAGGCAGATCAGTCCCGCCGCCGCCGAGCGAGATTCGCAATGGAGAACGTGTGATGATCATTTCGGGAACGCCAACATGGAAAGACCGGAGCGGCTTGTCCAGCACTCCCGTTCGCCTGTTAACTTCGTGCCGGTCTGCCCAGAAACTGATTCCATTTCGCCCGGGTTGCTGCCGGGACGTTCATATCTGCTTCCACGAGCCACGAGACGGTCGCCAATGAGTTGATCAAGACCGAGACAACAACGAGTCCGATAAATAAATAGCGCAATTGAAACGCAATTTTGCCCTGCCGCAGAAAGATAAAAAAAATGAAAATTAGAAATGGGAAAAACTCCGCAAGGTACCGTTGGGCCAATCCCATAAAGGATAGAATCACGATAGCTTGAAGCAGGAGAATCGCGGCGACGGCGCGATCTACGCCGTCAGCACCTCCGGGTCGCACCAACATCGCCATGCCGATCACAGCTCCGAGCAGAATCCAGGATGAGGACCACAAGAGCGAAGAGTATGTCTCAGTGAAAGGCATCACATAAAGAGTTTCATGGCGATAATCTGTCCGATTCGCTTCCAAAAACGGAGCTTCACGTTGCGGTTTGGGACTTCGCAAAACGAAATAATCCGCAAAGCTGTAAGGCACACGTACGATACGAAAAAGTCCGTATTTTTCCGCGAATTGGCGCTGGACTGAATTGGCAGAATAACGCATCGGCATACCACTAAAGGCGCCGAACTTTGCATAAGTAAGAAAAAGATAGAAAAGAAGCGCTGCGGCGAGCGGCAGAAGCAGCGCGGTGATGTTACGGATTGGCTGTCGGTGAAACAAACGAATTGCAAGTAGTGGCGCAATCAGGACGAAAGGCATGCCGAACGTTGCCCGTGAAAGTAGAGCCGCGCCGGCGCAAGACGAAAACGCAAGCAGCGAACGCGTCAACGCTGCGCCTTCTGCTGTTCGAGATCGACACGCAAAATAGAGCGCAGCTAGAGACCAGGCCAACCCCCAGATGATTGCTTCGTCGTAGATGGACAGATTGCCCAGCAACAACAGTAACGGTGAGCCAAGCCCGAACCCGATCACGCAGGCGTTAGCGATCCAGTTACGCGCGCGCGACGAAAGCGGGGACGAACGCAACGCTGTTTGCACCAGACCGGCAAACGCAAACAGCGCGATGACTCCAGCGCAAAATCCTGAGATCCGTGACCATTTCCCGTGGCCGGGTGGATAGATGAAATTCAGCGGAATGCGAACCAGTGCGGGGAACGGCCCAAAGTACATCCGCACTTTGCCGTTCACTATCATTCTTTCATGTCCGATGGCGGCTGCATCGACCCCCCCGTCGCCTCGCAAAAAATGTTCCGCCTGGGAGTCGTAGGCGCCACCGAGCACTTCGTTCACAAAAATGTCTCGGCCGCCGGTCATGGTGAACAACCAGAGGACCGCGCTGAGAACAAGAGTGACGGGCAAAAGATTCGGCGCCCGATTGCCGTCAGTGATCTGCACAGCAAGTAATATATGCCGACCGAAATTCGATCAGTCGAGGATGTGACCAGTTTCGCTAATTATGCTGGTTGGCGCCGTCCTTCCTGGCAGCTGCAAAAAGATTCAAACCGAACTTGTGATACCGCAATTGGATCTGACTTGGCTTGAACCCGCCGCGAACCAGCATGGGCCACAGATCACGTTTGTCGTAATACATTTTGTGATCGTCGATCTCTACTTTCGGACTGAATCCGAGCCGGAATGCAGACAACTCGAGGAATCGCTTTCCGCTCCACGTCGGGACATTTACCAGCAGCAGTCCGCAGCGTCTGAGCAAGCGCCATGCAGATTCGAGGACAAACTGAGGTTCAGCCAGGTGTTCCAACACCGAGATAAGCATGATCACGTCCACGGTTTCGCTTTGGAGCTTCGGCAGCGTTTGTTCGATTGTGCCTAGATGGAACGTGAATTTCTCCAGCGTTTGCAACTCCGGTGCGATCTGGAAATCCACTCCGATGCCTCGCTTCAATTTTGGTTCCAAGGCGATCAACTGCGTGGCACGATAGCCGCAACCGAGTTCCAACACCTCCAGATCGTTGCGCTTGGGCAGATGCCGGTGTATCGCGCGCTGAGATAGCCACACTCCCAGGCGATCGACCGGAGTCAGTCCGTGCTGCCCATAACTTTCATGCGCGCGCAGAGTCACTGCCGGGATCTTGAGATGACGCGTTTTGCCACTTCCATCAGCAGCGTAAAGCCGAACGTTTGGAATCCGAGGATAACGAGCAGTAGACCGAGAATAGCAGGGTACGAAATCGCTTCGAGTTGCAGCCCGCGTTTCAAATAGTGATAGGTCAGATTCCCGAGAAGCACCAAGCCCGCGACGCTTAGACCAGCCGACGCAATCATCCCACGGTCGAAGGTCATGATTTTTTGTAGCCGATCCACGAAGCGAGGTTTTAATCCGTGCATGACGCGCGCAAGAACTCCGATTTGAATTGAGCTGTAACCCAAAGTCGCGCACGTCACTCCGAGCAGCATCCAGTACAGGCTAAAACCAATTCTGCCGATCCTCACCGGCCCGGCAGCAAGGCCAAGAGAAAGCACCAACCCAATTACCAGAAGCGCAGCACCGGCCTTAAGCAGGAATGAATCTGCCGCGTAAACCAACATCACTTTCAGGTTGACCCAACCCGCGAGCCACGGCGATCGCCAGCCCACGCGCAAGTGATGGCTCAGTCGTCCTTCGCGATCCTTGTAAAATTTGATCGGCACTTCGGCGCTGGCGAGCTTCAACTGCGCCGCTTTCAGAACCATCTCGCTCGCGTATTCCCATCCCTCAGACGTGATGTTGATTTTATCCAACGCTTCGCGTGTCACGCCGCGTATCCCGCAATGAATGTCGGAATAGTTGCTGCGGTAAATGCGGTTGAGAATCCAATTCGTCAGAGGCGTGCCAAAGTAACGATGCAGTTTTGGCATCGCGTCCTTTTCAATGCTGCCTCGAAACCGGCTGCCCATGATGAACTCCGCGCCCTTTCGAAATTCTTCCACGAAAGGAGCAATCTCGCGGAAGTCGTACGTCAAATCGGCGTCGCCCATTAAGATCCACTTTCCGCGGATGTAAGGAATCGCATCGAGGTAGGCGCGGCCAACACCTCGTTTCGGCGTGCGGAGAACCTCGCCACCATGTTCGAGCACGATCGACGGCGTGTTATCGGTCGAGCTGTCCACGATGAGGATTTGTCCGGACACCCCGGCACGCTGGAGGCCTTCCTTGCACCACTCCATGAATTCGCCCACGGTGATTTCCTCGTTCATCGCCGGGATAACGATGCTCAGTTCCACATCGTCGGGCGTCGTGCCGTGCGGCAGAACGTGCTCGATAGCTCCAGCGTTGTTCTGGGCGGATCGCCGCAGTACGCGCATCACAGTGGGATGTAACGAATCGGAGGCCGCCGAGGCAAGGCTCGGGGCGTTATTTTCTGAAATCGAGCGCGCCTTTTTTGAGGGCGTACACGTAGCCAACCATCAGGACCGTAATAAAACCGAGCATGCTCCAGAAGATCGCGCTGCCTTGCTTGATCGCATCGCGGTAAACGACCGCCCACGGATACATAAACACGATCTCGAGGTCGAACAAGATGAAGAGCATCGCCACAACATAGAACTTAACGCTGAAGCGCGGCTGCGGTTCGCCCTGCGGAATCATCCCGCATTCATACGCGGTGTCTTTCGCTCGCGTGCGTCTTCCGCGTTTGCCTACGAGGATGCTGAGGAGCAGCGCTGAAACAGCAAACAGAGCGACAACAATGATTTGCAGGAGCACCGGCAAATAGTCGCGTAGCATCCGGGAATTTCGCCTTCGTCCTGAAAAACCGGCTTACTTTACGCCGGCTTTACGCCGGCCAGATGACCATTCTGCTGTGCAATTGCCTGAGCCAGGGCCGAAGGCAAGCCTTTGTATTTCTTGCCATTCTTTTTGACCGCACCGCGCGCCACGAGGTTTTGCAACTTCT
>Ga0137412_10002733_pt1 | contig 13982 bp, 9 predicted proteins | sample CZODoug2_1_16fun_FD_122160 | JGI IMG/M metagenome (GOLD analysis project Ga0137412, IMG submission 122160) | Vadose zone soil fungal communities from Angelo Coast Range Reserve, California, USA - CZODoug2_1_16fungal (Hybrid Assembly) | ecosystem: Environmental > Terrestrial > Soil > Vadose zone... | reverse complement strand
AAGATCGCACTCGACGTTGGCACGGAGAATCCGCAACCACCTGAATCCTCTCCCGGCCTGCAAGTGCTTCCCCCTGATATTACGGCCGGCACGCAACCGCAGGAGAATGCGCGACGCAGTCTGCAAAAAGCGGAACGGCAGTTTACCAAGGCCGCGCACAATAACATCGGCCAGGCCATTCTCGACTGCGCCTCTGACGACATTCGTGTCTATCGCGAAAAATCATTCCCCGCCGTCGGGCTTGTTGCGGCCAGGCTCATGCTGACTTCACAGCACGCCAAGGCAACATTCGAACCCGGCAACTCAAAGATGAGTGGGTCAGCCGATCTATCTTATCGCTACGGCAACTATTCGGAAGAACGTGGCAATGCAGTTGAGCGCGGAATCTACCTGATGATCTGGCGCGCCAACATGAACGGCGATTGGAAGCTGGCGCTCAACCTGCAAAAGATACTCCCCTCAGCCGCAAAGCCGTAAAAGACTACTTCTTGGGCAGCGGCCGCAGGAGTAAATCGGCCAGCCAGGTTGGATTCGCTACACCGTCGCGATAAGCTTGCAGCGATTCGACGGAAGAGTTCACCCGAAGGTTACTGTAATAACCCTCTTCATTTTGCCAGCGTTCGTGCCAGTAGACCGCAGCCTTGATTCGCGGATACCTGGAGCGAAACAAGTCCAGTCCCTGTTTGATCCACGCGGCTTTGTTGCCAGGCGGAAACTCGCCCGTGCCCCATTCAGCAATCATGATTGGCTTGTTTGGGTCGACGCCGCTCATCTCTTTGTAGGGCCAGTCGACCAGGGAAGGTATGTCAGCCCATCCCTCCTCTCTATATTGCTGACCATAAACACTTAATCCCAGCCAGTCCGCATAATCAGGCCCAGGATAATAGGAAGGCGCGAAGTTCCAGGTATCGACCGGAGACGAGTAGTTATTGGTATGGAACATCCACTTAATGTTACTGGCCCCACGAGCGCGGACCCGGTCAACTACATGCCGATATGCTGCCTTAAATGTTTCCGGCCCCTGCCATTTAGTTTTCTCTTCATTCGCCGGCCGGTTTCCACCGTAGTACACGCCCGACCACGGGAACCAATCTCCATTCATTTCGTTTGCGAAGACGACAACCATCGGCCTGCCAAACGCTTTGGCGGCATCTGCCCAGTCATCGATGTACTTGTCCCAGGCGCCGGCGATGATTGAATTGAGATTGAAACGGTCTGGACCCCTGTTTTGCTCGTACGGCCGGTCCCACGGCGACCAAAAAACCAGCGGCAGCGAGCGATGTTGCCAAATGACATTCAGGTTTTTGCTTGGAAAATCCTGTTCGCCCCAGTAGCTCGATGAAGCAATGATGGCTTGATGCTTGCCCACCATGGTCTCGAAGTCTTCAATCCCCTCGAGGGTGACATCCTCTTCTGCTTCGCCGAAATCAATGAACGCCCCAGTATACGCTCCGTGCTCCGGCACCATTACCTCTACGGATTCGCCGTTATCGGGCCTGTTGCTTTTGTTGCGTTGATGACATGCTGAAGCTAGCGCGATCAACGTTAGGAAGATAACTGTGCGAAGGCTCTGCGTTCTGCTGGCAAGATGGTTGCGCCCCACGACGCCAGTCTGCTTCATCGGCTTTCTGGCAGCAACTACTTCACCCGCCGTAGAGGAGAGTTCGTTAATCGTCTCGGCGACGGTCGCGACCGATCAATGCGTGAACAAATGCATCCCTAAACAAAGCCTCGGCGGCGGCGTCGACGGTCATGAGCGCGGAGAATGCGCGCGAATGTTGTCCGACAAGAACATCGCCGAGATGCTGTCAGCCGGTCTGGGACCTGTGACTTATCGGCTACGGACCGAGCTTGCCGGTGAAGTGTGGCATTGGAACCCGCGCGGCAGCTGGAGCGACGAGGCCCGTCAATGCGGCTATTGGACATCGAGTAGTTCAATTAGCACGCCGATCAACCTTTCCTACGGTTATCGACTGCCCCGTCGCGGCAACACCATCGATCAGGCAAACAACGATGGTTATTCGCGTATCTCCGACGGCGACGAAAATTCTTTTTGGAAAAGTAATCCTTATCTGGATCCGTACTTTACCGGTGAGAGCGAGGATGCTCACCCCCAGTGGATTGTAATCGATTTGGGCAAAGTGAAGTCCGTGAACTCAATCCGCATTCAATGGGGAATGCCCTGTGCCAGACAGGTTCGGGTTGAGTATTGGACCGGAAACGACCCGATGCATTTGCATATCGACAGGAACGATGATTGGCGAGTGTTTCCTCGGGGAGTGATAGACAACAGCCCTGGCGGCGATGTAACCACCCGCCTCAGCAGTAGCTCTATTCCGGTTCAATTCGTGCGCGTCCTGATGAACTCTAGTTCGGCCCCAACTACACAACCTTCCGCGGATGTCCGGGATCGTCTTGGATTTGCCGTCCGCGAAATCAGCCTTGGCCAAACGAATGACGCCGGTGAGTTCGAGGACTACGTCCGCCACCATCCGGACAGAAGTCAAACAATTGTCTATGTCTCATCAACCGATCCATGGCATCGGGCCGAAGACATCAATTACAAGACGGAACAGCCCGGTCTCGATTTTGTTCTGCGAAGTAAACTGGCCAACCACCTTCCGGTGCTGGTGCCAGTGGGCGTGCTCTACGACACGCCGGATAATGCTGTTTCGGAGATCCAATATCTTTTGGCACGGAATTATTCATTAGAGGGCGTTGAACTGGGCGAAGAACCCGACGGACAATGGACTTCGCCGGAGGATTTTGCAGCGCTCTACGTTGCGACCGCCCGGCAGCTGCGCTCCCTTAGCTCTCAGCTCAAGCTTGGTGGGCCGAGCTTACAGAACTTTGATGGCCATCTCCTCACCTGGCCGGACAAATCAGGAAACCGTTTCTGGATGAATCGCTTTCTGCGCGCGCTCCGCGCGGCGGAATCTCCCTTCGATTTCTTCTCTTTCGAATACTATCCCTTTGATGATGTCTGCAGCGATGCTGCCCCGCAGCTACTGGAGATTCCGCACCGACTTCGCGCGATGTTGTCCAGCTTGCACGACGATGGGGTTCCTTCGGATATCCCGTGGCTGATGACAGAGTTTGGTTATTCAGTTTTTGCCGGCCGTCATGAAGTTGATATCGAAGGCGCACTCTTCCATGCAGATACCGTCGGAACTTTCCTAACTTCCGGCGGAACGAAAGCCTACCTCTACGGATACGAGCCGGACTATCTCACCGACGAGCTGAAGTGTTCGTGGGGTAATTTAATGATGCTGCAGATTTCCAACGCTGATAAAAAGCTTAATCGTCTGTCGACGTACTACAGTGCCCGATTAATTACGAACGATTGGATGCAGTGGGTAACGAAGACGCACGAAGTATATCCGGTGACAATTGAGCCGGATAACGCCGGCGTTACCGCTTACGCCGTACGGCGACCCGATAAGCAGTGGGCGTTGCTCGCGGTCAACAAAGATCCGAATCGTTCGGCGCAATTAAGCGTCCAATTTACAGGCGCTTCAGTTGATACGTTTACCGGCAAAGTAGACATCGCTCAATTCTCGCGTCAGCAATACCGCTGGCAAGAGGACGGTCCAAATGGGCGTCCGCTCGTGAGCAATTTGCCATCCCATCTTCAGCGCGCTGCATCTCGATACTACGAACTACCGCCTTACTCAATTTCGGTATTACGCGGGCACGTTGGCCGTTAACTAGCATACGCCATTTGGCTCTCTTAAGACCTGTTCATGTCGGCGCGAATCTGTCATGTCGAGCGCAGTCGAGACATCTCTAATTATTCGCAGCAAAGAAATAGCTAGAGATTCCTCGACTGCGCTTCGCTACGCTCGGAATGAGAGGATCGAGAAGGCGTTCGACAAAGCCAAGTCACTCAGGGACAACAGCATCGTTTCGCGCTCACGTTCCTTCACGCACGCACCGGCACGGAAGCCGTGCGTTCCAGTTTGCCCCAACTTACCCATGCGCCCTTTACTCCGCGCAAAATTGCTTTCCAGATACAGTAGCTCAGCATCGGCCGGTAGATCAGGCGCATCGGAATAATTCGCCAGGCCTGAAGTAGATTTTCATGCTCGAGGATGCAGGCGAGGGTCGCGAGGATCACATCGGTGGCAAGAAAAACAATGACAAATGGCAATAGATCGCGCCAGGCCCCAAACGGCAGTGACAGAATCAGAAACAAATCTACTGCCGGAGTAATTGCCACCAGGATGATCTGGAAGAACCAGATACTTGGCAAACTAAACCAACCCAGCGCCCGATATTTCCAGTTAAAGACCATGTCGCGATGTTTCCACAGACATTGCAGCGTGCCGTAGGCCCAGCGGAACCGTTGCCGGGAAAGTGCTCGCACCGTTTCCGGCGCTTCTGTCCAAGCGACCGCGGCGGGAACATACACGATGCGCAGACGTTCCTTGTGCAGGCTTAGGGTCAGATCGGTATCTTCGGCCAGTGTATCTAAACTCAAACCACCGGCGCGATCGATCGCTGTCTTGCGAATCGCACTAATGGCGCCCGGCAGAACCGTGATGCAATTCCATCGAGTATAGGCGCGTCGATCGAGATTAAAGCCGACGGTATACTCGAGCGACTGGCAGCGTCCGATAAAGCTTCGCAAGTTACCTACTTTGGCATGACCAGATACTCCGCCGATGTCTGGGTTGCTAAACGGTGCCAGCAATTGCGGAAGGGTCTGCCGCTGACAATGCGTATCCGCGTCGATGAAGACGATGAGTCCGTGGCGGGCTGCTCCGATTCCGCGTTGCAACGCGCGCGCCTTCCCATGGTTTTCCTGGCGGATCAATCGCACCCGTTCATCAGTTGCCGCGATCTTCTCCACTTCCGCGGCGGTATCGTCACGCGAACCATCATCGACCACAATAACATCCAGCTCCCCTTGATAATCCGTCTTCAAAAGTGAGTGCAACGTTGCAGCGATGACCTTACCTTCGTTGTAAGCAGCAATGACGACGCTGGCGGGTTCGGCAAAATCCACCGGCGACGATCGACGAAAACGGTAGGCGAGGTAGATCACGATCAGGGTGCGAATCACTACCAGCACGGTCGCAACAACCATAAAAGCCCAGAGAAATTCCTGAACAGCGTGCACAACGCGGAAACCGGTGCTGCTGATGTAATGCGACATCGTTTGTCCTCCGGGCAATGGCGGCATCAGCGCGTCGCGAGTGGTATTCAGAAGTTTGCTCAGCGGCACGATGGTATCGTTGCGCGCTTGCAAGTACTCAATGATGCGCGGGAGCGCTTCCAGCGTTTGCGAGCGATCGCCTCCCGCGTCATGCAGCAAAATGATATTGCCGTCATGGCGTTGCTGCTTAACCCGCTGCAAAATGACGTCCGCCCCCGGTCTGGCCCAATCCTGCGGGTCGATGTTCTCCAAAACGACAAGGTAATTCTGATCCTGCGCGATTTTCAGCGGCGTTAACTCAGCCAAACGCGCTGGTTGAGTGTCGGCGGCATAAGGCGGCCGAAACAACGTAGTAGCCCGTCCGGTCAAAGTCTGAATAAGCAGCTGGGTTGCATTCAATTCGAGGCGAATATGCTCGGGCCAGCAGAGGGCCAGATTGGGGTGATAATAGGTGTGATTACCTATTTCATGACCCTCAGCAACAATACGCCTAACGAGATTTGGGTAACGTTCGGCATTAACACCTACCAGAAAAAACGCCGCCTTTACCTTCGCCGCCTTCAACACATCTAGGATCTTCGGTGTCCACTCCGGATCAGGCCCGTCGTCAAACGTTAGCGCCACTTCGTGTGCGTCGCCCGCACCCTGATGATACAAGGTCGGGAATTCCGGAAATTTGGCGTAGTTCGCGGTAAGATAATTATCCTGGTCCACTGAGAGAGTGCGCATTCCATCGGCGCGCGATTCATCTACCGTCACGATCTCACCATCTCCAACGTCGGTAATGGTGTCGGTTCCGCGCAATACTTCCAGGAGCGAGCGTGTCGGCAGGTCGAACTTGAAATCAGGCGTGACTGCTAATGCGTCCCAAATCGCCGTATCTTCGGTTCCTAATCGATAGAGGGCGAAGCCGCCAGTATTCTGCTTTCGAACTTCGCGTAGTTCATTCAGAAAAGTAACGACATCTAGAAACCAGACGGCATGCTCCTTGTCGTTGTCTTCATAATAAAAATAAGCATTGTAACCGGGAGCGCTTACTTCAGCGGAATCGATCTCGGCATTGCTCGCTCGACTCATTGCTTCCGGAAAACTAATTAACTCAGCCTTCTTACCACCAATTACCCAGTCGTAACCGTAGCTACCAAGTGCGATGATCCACTGTTTGGGGTCGGAATCTTCCAGCAATACGTGCAACCAGCCTTCAAACCACATCCGGGAAGCGAGTGGCCCAGGCGAGTCGATATCGGAAGTTTCGTCGAATAGTAATGCGACGAAGCGATCGACATGGGCCGACAGCTCTTCGAAGTCGATATAGTCAATCTCCTGTCCAGGCGAAACGCTGAGCCAAAGCTGGCGGCCGTCGCGATGGAGCGCGGTGGCGAATTTTTTCAATAGCTCGGTAAAGTCTTTCTTGTAGGTCGGATCGAGTTGTTCCCAATCAACGACTACTCCGGCAGCTTTAGCATCACGCAGCACCACCAGCACATTGGCGATGAATTTCTCCTGCCGCTCGGGTGGACCGTGTGCCACATTTTCGACCGCTTCCGGTTGCCAGGTATCGCCCACCAGGTTGGTCAGAAGCGGCATCAGCGCGATCCCTTTGCTTTGCGCTAACTTTGAAACGCGCGCGTCAGCGTCGATTTGCAGATCACCTACCCCATTCACCATCGACATCCATTCCGGGCAAACGTGGGTAATTTGCGAGGCGTGTTGCTCAAGCGAAGAGTAACTATAAGGATCGCCGTTGGTATAGAAGGCCAGTCGCACCTCATTATCTGGCGTTTTGCGACGCGGTCGCACCGGATCGGTACTCGGTGAGCCCACCACCGTTTGCCTCGCTATTTTTTTTGTCGCCCGCTTTGTCGCCTCGAATTTTTGCCAGAGCAACGAGTTCGGCGTGGAGCTTTGCACGGCCGGATTTTGTTTTTGGAGGGACTTCAACTGTCCCTTCAACAGCCGCAAGGAAAAGGGCGCCGTCATTCGCGGTGCGATAAACAGCGTTTCCACAAACAAAACCGCACCGAAGAAGAACAGAACACCAGTGATCAGCAAAAACGTACGAAGGCGGGGCCAACGTTTCCCGAGCGGATCGGAAAAAACGAATGGCGTCAGCCCGGGCGGAACATCTTCTGGCATTTGCACGCTAATTTGCCTCGATTATGAATAAGTGCGAACAAGGAACAAACTCGTCATCCTGAGCAAAAACGCCAGTCCCGCTCGGACCGAGGGATCTCGTTGCGCCCATGAAGTTTTCCATTTCTCCAGATCAAATCCCTGGCGGTCATGCCGGCATCGACGCCCGGCTGAAACTTGGCCCGCGCATTCATCCCACCGCCTACGTCGTCCCGGGCGCAACCGTCATCGGCGACGTAACGTTGATGGAAGAAACGAGTGTATGGTACGGTGCTGTTTTGCGTGGCGATATCAATCGGATAATTATTGGCCCGCGCTCCAACGTTCAGGACAATGCCGTCGTTCACATCGATACGCCTAACGAGACGCGGCTTGGCGAGCTCGTCACCGTCGGTCACAGTGCCATCGTCCACGCCTGCATTATCGACGACGAAGTGCTCATCGGGATGGGGGCAATCATTCTTGATGGGGCGGAGATTGGCGCTCGCTCTATCATCGGCGCAAATGCCTTGGTCACTCTCGGAACAAAGATACCGCCTGGTTCGTTAGTTCTCGGTTCGCCGGCAAAGGTGAAGCGCGCGCTCACGCTCGAGGAACAAAAAGACATCGCGCGCTGGGCTTGGAGCTATGTCGAAACCTCAAAGCATTTCCGTGAATTCTATTCGCGGAAATTGTAGGGCGTTCGTGGCGGACGCCGGCCAGTTTTCTTATTCTGTTGATCCAGCGCAGTGAGCCCGGGTAGCGCACGCGTGCGCTACCCGGAATTAATGTGCACTTCCCACCTGGGACGCGAGATACGAACTCGTGTGATGCATTAAATTCACCAATCAATGTTTCAGAGTTGACCCCAATTCTCGCGCCCGTTCCCGCAACAACTCGCGCGCCTGCGGAATAGAGCCACCAAGTTCATAAACGCCATCAAAGGTGTCGCGCACGTGTTGGTCCGGCGCGGCGCGCCCGACAACAGCGAACACTCGCTTACCAAATTTGCGCGCCAATCGCGCTACGCCGGCGGGCGCTTTTCCTTCTAGTGTTTGACGATCGAGTTTGCCTTCTCCGGTGATCACAACGTCGGCGCTTCTGATCTTCTCGTGCAGTTCCACTGCGTCGGCAACGACGTCGAAGCCTGGTCGCAGCTCCCCACTGCAAAAACTCATCAGGCCAAAACCGAGACCGCCGGCCGCGCCGGCACCGGGATTGTTTCGAAAATCGCAACCCAGTTCGCGTGTCACGGTATCGGCTAACCTCGTCAGCGCGCGCTCCAAGATTTCGAGCTCGTCCGGGGTTGCCCCTTTTTGCGGACCGAAAGTACGCGTCGCGCCATTTTGGCCGAGCAACGGATTCTTTACATCGCAAGCCGCAGCAATTCTTATTTGTAGTGGTCCGCCTGGGGCGGACGCCAGCTGCGATTTCAGGGTCGTTGCAGGCGACACGACTGCCGGGGCCTCAATTCGCGCGAGTCCTATTAACTCGGCTGGTCCGCCGTTTTCAATTTCTCGTTCGCCTGTAAAGAAACGGAATCCCAAGGCACGTGCCATTCCGAATCCGCCATCATTCGTCACGCTGCCGCCGACGCCGACGATGATTTCGCGCGCCCCCCGTTTCGCTCCATCGAGCAACATTTCGCCAACGCCGAACGTGTTTGCGCGCAGAACGTCGCGCACCCCATCTTTCAGCGCTCGCAGTCCCGCCGCTTCGCTCATCTCGATCACGGCGGAGGCGTTTTCGCTCAGCCATACGTAACGCGCCTCAATCGGATTTCCCAGCGGCCCATGCGCGTGGCACGTCACCCACTCGCCCCCGCGCGCCTTACAAATCACTTCCGCCGTCCCTTCCCCGCCATCCGCCACCGGCGCGATCTCGATTTGCGCGTCCGGAATTACATCGCGAATTCCCAGCGCGATGTTTTCCGCGACTTGCTGGGCGCTGAGCGAACCTTTGAATTTATCCGGCGCGATGAGGATGCGCATTTCCAATAGGGATTCACGCCCGCAGCTTTCGCTCCAAAATCTCCCCTACCATCTGCGGATTCGCTTTTCCTTTCGATAATTTCATTACCTGTCCCATGAGAAAATTCAGCGAGGCAGCGTTACCTGCTTTGAAATCTGCCGCCGGCTTCGGGTTGGCTGCGATCACTTCATCGCAAATCCTCTCGATCGCGGTCGTATCACTTAATTGCTCGATTCCTCTTTCTTGCACGATTGCACTAGGGCTTTTGCCACTGGCGAACATCTCCGCGAAAACTTCCTTGCCCTGTTTGCTGCTAATTTTCCCGGAATCAATCAACGCTACCAGTTCGTTCAATGCTTCAGGGGGTATCGGGCATTCCTTGATCGTTTTGCCCGCCGCCGAAAGCGCGCTTTGCAGATCGTTCAGAATCCAATTCGCGATCGCTTTTGGCTTTTTTGAGACACGTGCCGCCTTTTCAAAGTACGCTGCCAACTCGAGATCATTGGCCAGCACGCCGGCATCATAGGCCGTAACTCCGTATTGCTGGACGAAACGCGCGCGTTTCCGTTTTGGCAACTCCGGCAAGCGTGCCCGAACATTGGAAAGCAACCCCTCGGTTTTCACCGGCACCAAGTCAGGATCGGGAAAAAAACGATAATCATGTGCGCTTTCCTTGGTCCGCATGAGAAAGGTCTCCCCCATGGCATCATCCCAACCGCGCGTTTCCTGCTCCAGCTTCTCGCCGCGTCCGAGCGCTTCGATCTGTCGCGCGACTTCGTAAGTCAGCGCGCGGCGCACCCCACTGATCGAGTTCATATTCTTAATTTCGATCTTGGCCCCGAGCTCCGTCTGCGTTTCCGGCCGGACCGACACGTTGCAATCACAGCGCAATTGCCCCTTTTCCATGTCGGCGTCGCTGACCCCGCCATAAATCAGGATCTGCTTGAGGGACGTGAGAAAAGCGAACGCTTCTTCGGGCGACGTGATCTCCGGTTGGGTGACAATTTCCATCAACGGGGTGCCGGCGCGATTGAAATCGATTCCTGTGGTCGTTTCGAAATGGAAACTTTTGGCCACGTCTTCCTCGAGATGAATGCGAACCAGGCGCACTTCCTTGTCCGGGACGGCGATGTTCTTCTGTGCGTCTTTCGGGTAGGCCAGATCATGTAGCGGCACGCTCCCGTTGGTGCAAAGCGGCATGTCGTATTGTGAAATCTGATAGTTCTTCGGCAGGTCAGGATAGAAATAATTCTTGCGATCGAATTTGGAGACGTCGGCAATATCGCAATCCAGCATAAGTCCCGTTAGCACGGTAAGGCGGAGTGCTTCTTCATTCATTACCGGTAAGGCACCGGGCAGCCCGAGGCAGATTGGGCAGGTATGAGAATTTGGCTCCGCCCCAAATTCCACCGGACAAGCGCAAAACATTTTCGACCGTGTCTTTAATTGCGCGTGTACCTCGAGGCCAATTGTCGTTAGATATCTCATCAACTTTGCATGGGACGAAGCGAGCTAATTCTTCTTCAGGGCGTAATCCAACGCCTGCTCCAGATCGAATTTTTTGACTCGCGCTTGCAGGACTGGATCATTCATCGCCTCGATCATGCGCGGGTTTTTCATGAGCTCGAAAATATGGCCGCTCGCGATCAACTCCATCACTCGTGCATCATTGCGCAACGCCACCACCTTGGGATGGTCGCTGATTTCGCGCGCGCCGGGGTATGAAAGAAATTTTCCGGCGCTTCGCGCGTCCGACGCCACCTGGCCCGCTTTTTCCAGCACACGGTAGAGTGACGGAGGAAGCGGATCAATCGTTCGCACCGCCTCGCCTACCCTACCGCTCTCGAGCGAATTTTTCATGTTCGCGAGCATTGCCATGAGCGGATTGGGCAATGGCGAGACGGCCGATCCGGTTTGAGTTTGTGCAGTTCCAATCGGCTGGCCGGCAGCGCTCGTAGGCGCGTTCTGCGTTCGCAAGCGCGCTTCTGCTACCGATCCGACCATGCGAATCCCAGCGAAGGCGAGCCAAATCGTGAACAGGCCAAGCAAAATTCCGAGGAACGCGCCGGTGCCCCCCCAAATCAACCGAACGAGTCGGGATTCCTGTTGCGCAGTTTTTCTGAACAAAAGTGCGCCGGTCAGATTAATGGCGGCGAAGAGGATAGCGGCCAGAATCGCGCCACCAAGGACCGCGAGAATCGGATCGGGCAGCTTAAAGAACGATCGCATAATTGGAACGGTGGGGCGGGCGCCAAAAAAAGCGCACGAATAAGCCACGATAATGGCAATCACCCGCACTAGTTGCCGGACCAAGCCGAGTCGCCAACCGTGAATGATTTCGAGCAGAATGATAACAACGGCTAACGAAATGAAGACGTATTGCCAGCCCGGCTCGGTAACAGTTGCGGGTTGGGAATTGGCGATCGCTGAAAGCATGGAGGCGCGCTAACTTTTCGCGATCGCCTTCTGTCGTAACGCGTGATCGCAAAGGACCAACGCGGTCATTGCCTCTACCATCGGGACGGCCCGCGGAAGGACACATGGATCATGTCGGCCGCGGGCGGCAAGTTTGGTCTTTTTGCCGGAGGAAGTCACACTCTCTTGCTCTCGCGCAATTGTCGCGGTCGGCTTAAAGGCGACACGGAAATAAATTTCCTCGCCGTTGGAAATTCCCCCTTGGATTCCGCCGGAAAAATTCGTGCGTGTGCTGATACGGCCGCCGCGCTTCTCGAAGGCGTCATTATGTTCCGAACCGCACATGCGCGTCGCGGAAAATCCGGAACCAATTTCGAAGCCTTTGGTGGCGGGCAGACTCAACATCGCTTTAGCGAGATCAGCTTCGAGTTTGTCGAAAACGGGTTCGCCTAGCCCCGGCGGAACATTTCGCGCAACGCACTCAATCACGCCACCAAGCGAATCGCCGTTGGCCCGCGTCTTCTCAATCAGGTCGATCATGTTCTTTGCGACCGCCTTGTCGGGACATCGTACAATCGATGCTTCCACGTCCGCGATTTTAACTTTCGATCGGTTAATTTCCGCGACGATCTGGTGAATTTGCCTGACGAAGGCGACGACTTCGATTTTTGGAAAGAGCGTGGTTAACACTTTGCGCGCGATCGCCCCACCAGCGACGCGGCCGATTGTTTCCCGCGCGCTGGCGCGTCCGCCGCCCTGCCAGTTGCGAATTCCGTATTTGGCCTGGTAAGTGAAATCGGCGTGCGAGGGACGGAACGTTTCGCGCATCGCTTCATAGGCTTCCGGACGCGCGTCTTGGTTTCTAACGAGAACCGCTATCGGAGTGCCGAGGGTTCTTCCCTCGAAAACGCCGGATAAGATTTCGCAACGATCCGGCTCCTTGCGTTGAGTCGTGATCTTGCTCTGACCGGGGCGACGACGATCGAGTTCCTGTTGAATATCAGCGTTTGAGACAGCAATGCGCGGGGGACAACCGTCTACGACCACACCGATGCCGCCACCATGTGATTCACCGAAAGTGGTGACGCGAAAAAGCTGGCCAAAGGTGTTGCCCATGTGCGTCTGTCATTTTGACCGCGGCAACGAATCTCTCAACTCCAGAAAGCGGGCAACAACAAAACCTGCGATCGTTCTACCCAGAGCCGTTTCTGTCATCCCGAGCGAAAGCCGAGGGATCTCTAACTATTTTTTAGAGAAACCGAATCTAGAGATGTCTCGACTTCGCTCGACATGACAAAAGAAATGTGCGCAATCACGCGTCTTTTCTGGGGAGCGCATGCGCCTCGCATGCCGTCGTTGGCGCCTCGCCAACGACTTCTTTTTGTTGCTGGAGGAGGATTTCGGCGCGGCGCCGAAATCAGCACGCGGGGGCGCGTGCGCTGCCCAGAGAAAGACCAACACGGCTCGGCGCGGCTTTCCGCTTAAATAGCTTCGAAAGCGAATTGTAGATCGTCAATTAAATCGCGCACGCCTTCCACCCCGACCGACAAACGCACCAGTGAATCCGTGATTCCAAGTTTTTCGCGCTGATCTTTCGGAACCGAGGCATGCGTCATGATAGCGGGATGATCGATCAGGCTCTCGACCCCGCCCAAACTTTCGGCCAGGGCAAACAAATGAGTGTTCTCGAGAAAGCGCCGCGTTCCTTCGAGATCGGTTTTCAAGATGATTGTGACGATTCCGCCGAACCCGCGCATTTGCTGGCGCGCGAGATCGTGCTGCGGATGGGTTTTTAGCCCGGGATAATGGACTGATTTCACCTGCGATTGGTCTTCGAGCCAGCGCGCAATTTCCAGCGCATTCGAGCAATGCCGTTCCATCCGCAGCGCCAGTGTTTTCAATCCGCGCAGCGCCAGGAAACTGTCGAACGGTCCCGCAATTGCGCCGACCGAATTTTGCAGAAACGCGATTTGATCGGCCAGCTCCTTATTTTCACCGACAACAATAACGCCGCCGACCATGTCGGAGTGCCCGTTTAAATATTTGGTGGCAGAATGGACCACCATGTCGAACCCGGCTTCGATCGGCCGCTGAATCCATGGCGTAGCAAAGGTGTTATCGGAAACGCTGATGATCTTCTTTTCGCGCGCGATTTTCGCGATGGCCTCGATGTCGATGATCTTTAGCAGCGGATTGCTCGGCGTTTCGATCCAAACCATGCGGGTATTGGGCTTGATCGATTTTTCGAACTTGGACGCATCAGTGAGATCGACAAAAGTGAAATCTAAATTGGCGGAGCGGCGCCGAACTTTTTCGAAAAGCCGGA
>Ga0137412_10002731_pt1 | contig 13989 bp, 14 predicted proteins | sample CZODoug2_1_16fun_FD_122160 | JGI IMG/M metagenome (GOLD analysis project Ga0137412, IMG submission 122160) | Vadose zone soil fungal communities from Angelo Coast Range Reserve, California, USA - CZODoug2_1_16fungal (Hybrid Assembly) | ecosystem: Environmental > Terrestrial > Soil > Vadose zone... | reverse complement strand
GCGACGAACACACACGACACCCAGATGCAGTGCAGTGCCAGCAACAGCGTCGGCGGTGAGGTGTTGGACATCCGCTCTACGCCGGTCACGACCAGGGAGACTTCATACTGCCCGGACATCGCGAGGGCCAGCTGCGCGACGAACGCGGCCGCGGCCGTGACGAGTGCCGCACGCGGTCCGATCAGCCGCCGGGCGTAGGCGACGCCGATCGTCACGGGGATCAGCCAGACGATCAGGAAGTTGGGCCCACCCGCCGTTGGCGAGTCGAGCGCGATCCGAAGACCGTCGAACCCAGCCGAGATCGCCAGCAGGGACGCGATCACGACCGCGACCGCGCGCCCCGACCTCAGCCTGGTCAGCGCCGGTACGAACGCGAGCACCACCAGGTAGACGCCGAGGAACCACAGAAGCGCGACGCTTTCGCGGCCAAGTCCCTCCGCGGACTCCGCTCCGAGGACCATCCGGGTCACGAGCAGACCGGCCGTCCATGCCGCGAGGTACCAGAAGACGGGCCTGCACAGTCGTTGCGCCCTGGTGAACAGCCACGTGCCCCACGGCGTGCCCGTCTTCCAGCCGTATGCGCCAGCGGCGCCGCCTGCTAGGAAGAACAGCGGCATGACCTGGGCGACCCACGTGAGGGGGGCGATCGCGGGCAGCTCGCCGATCAGGTTGCCGATGTGCAGTCCGTTGGTGTCGATGGTGGCGAGCAGCAGTGCGCAGTGCCCGAACATGACGACCACCAGCGCTGCGAGCCGGGCGACGTCGACGGCGCGGTCGCGACCGGATGCGATGGGGGCGCCGACCTCGTGTGCGTCGGTCCCGACCTTGGTTTGCGGCATGTAATCAGCATGCCCGGGTTGCGGCTGCTGCGGATGAGTAGGACTACGCGCTTCTAGAACCTCTGCTCATCCAATATCGAGATGCCGCGCATCGAAATCTCGTGTTTGACCGCTGGGGGGCGACGACCCACGATGACGGGCATGAGCACGACAACGGTCGGCATCGCACAATGGCACCCCACCTGCGGCGAACCTGGGCGAAACCTGGATACGGCACTGACCCACATCGAATCGCTGGCCGCTCGGGGCTGCAACCTCATAGTCCTCCCCGAACTCTGGGCATCCGGTTACGACGCGACGTCGCTAGCCGCGGACGCCGCCGTCGCGGCCGAGCCACTTGATGGCGAACGCGGACGCCATCTCGCAGCGGCAGCCGCGGAACACGATGTGTGGCTCTTCGCGGGTTCGGTACCCGAGGTCGATCACGACGGGCGACTCTTCAACACCGCCGTCGTCTACGCACCGGATGGCAGCCTTCGGGCGCGACATCGCAAGGTGCACTTGTATACCCCGCTGGGTGAGGACGGCGTGTTCACGGCGGGCTCGGAACCAACCGTGGTCGACGTCGACGGAATCGGGACCGTCGGGCTCAGCGTGTGTTTTGACGGCGATCACCCCGCGTATGCGCGGGCACTGCACGACCTGGGTGCGCGTGTGGTGATCTCGATCTCCGCCTATGAGGCCGCGACGGAATCATGGTGGGACATCCTGTACACCGCGAATGCGCTCGCGAATGGTCAATGGTGGTTGATGGCCAATCAGTGTGGCGGCACAGGGCCGAATGCACTGCTCGGAGGCAGCCGGATCATCGCCCCCGATGGCGCCGTGATCGTCGAGGCGCCGCGGTGGGACGGCGGCGGGGACGGGGATGGAGACCAGACCCATCTCCTGGTCGCAACACTGGACCTCTGCACCGCTGTCGCCGCGGCCGAGCAAGAGGCCGGGGCGCTATGGGCAGAATCGGAACCGTGAAGGCCGTGACGGTACGCACCGACGACGCGACGTCATTGCACGTCGGCGTCGTCGGTGACGGACCGGATGTCGTGGTGTTGTCCGGCGGACCGGGTTGCGTGAACTACCTCGAGGACGACGCCTTGGCGCCCCGGGGCACTCGTGCCTGGTTTCCCGAGCCGCGCGGCGTTCGTCGCTCTGGCGGTGGCCCCCATGACCTCGCCCGAGCGATCGCCGACCTGGAGACGATCAGGACCCAGGTCGGCGCGGACTCCTGGACCGTGCTTGGCCACTCCTTCGGTTCGGACCTGGCCGTCCGTTATGCCTTGGACCACCCGGAACGCGTACGCGCGGTGGTCGGTGTCGCCGGTCACGGGCTACACAAGGATCGGACGTGGTCCGAGGTCTACTCATCGCGCCAGCACACCGAAGACGACTTCGTCATCGAATGGGAGCCGGCAGTGCACGAGTCGCTGAAGGCCTCCTTCGACGAGTGGATTCACGAGCCCGAGTTGTTCCGGCGGCTGGCCGACTCGGCCGTGCCGATGGCCTTCGTCGCCGCGGCCGAGGACATCCGCCCCGACTGGCCTCTTCGTCAGCTCGCCGCGTTGGTCCCGCGCGGGGAGTTCCTGGAGATCACCGGTGTTTCACACAATTTCTGGAGCACGCACCCTGCGATCTGGACGGAGGTCGTCTCCGACCTATGTGCGGCTGCCGTCGGCTCGACCGGCTGAGTTCCCCAGCAGGCACCACCTGCGCCGCAAGGATCCTCCAAGGCGTTCACCACACAGTGTGTGGGACAGGCACCTGCCGGGTGCCGACGCCGACGAGGAGCCACAAGTGTTGTCCACCGTTCTGTCCTGCTACCTGCTTGGTTGGGTATTGACCACGATCGGTTTGGCTCTCGCGGTCGGCAAGCTGAACGATCGGGTCGCACCTCAGGCGCATCCGCTGCCGCTCGCCGTCGCGGCCGGTGCCGCCTGGCCGCTGGTTCTCTTGGGCGCCGCGCAGTTCGCGATCGTCGTGATCGTTCTGAACGCCATTCGCCGGCGCACTGACGTTCCGCGCCCAGCCGCGACCGCGGAGTTCGACGAACTGCTCGCTGCGACCGCCTATCCGTGTACCAGCGGCTGATCGTTCCAGCCGGAAGCACCGACGACGTCCAAGAACGTCACGGCGGGCGTCGCTGGGTACATCAGCTGATGCATATGGCCGGGAAAGGTCATCGGGTGCCCCTTCGCCGGGTTGGCCTCCACCTGCCGGGCAATGACTTCGGTCAGCGCGTAGCCGAGGTCGTGACGTGGCCACGACTGGTGGACGCGATCGGCGAATCCCGGTGCGAGCTTGTCGCGATCGGTGCCGACGATGTCCGTCCCGATCCCCATGTGGGTGATGGCATGCACGGCACCGAACCTGTGCGCTATGCCAACACTGGTGTGCAGCGCAATCGCCTGCCACACGGTCGTGACCCGGTCTTCCTGCACTCCTCGGTCACGCAGGAAGCGTGCCGCGGCGTCGGCGCCGTCCACTTCGAACCGCTGATCGCCGTTCGCGTGGTCGGTGGCCCCGAGGTCGTGCAGCACGCAGCTGAGGAACACCAGTTCGTCGTCGTAGTCAACGCCGCTGCGCAATCCCTTGACTGCGGCGAGCTCACGAGCGAACAGGTAACTGCGCACGCCGTGATTGGCGACGAAGGTCGGTGAGACGTCGAACACGAACTCTTTTGCGGCGGTGGCGATGTCGGAGTCTGGGAGGTCCATACCGCAACACTGCCGGACCTGAGCTTGCGGATACCAGTGGCTAGATGGCCGAACATAGTTAAGATATGGCCACGATGATCATTTCCGTGCTGGCGCTCGACCAGGTCATGGGTTTCGAACTGATGATTCCCGGCCAGGTCTTCGGTATGGCCAACATGGCGGCAGCAGAGACTCGAGCAGGTGCGGTCCCGCCGTACGAGGTCCGGGTGTGCGGACAGCGCCCGTCGATCAGTACCACTGCGGACTGGGGCATGGCCGAGATTCGCACGTCCTACGGATTGGACGCGCTAGTGGACGCGGATCTGGTGGTGGTGCCGGGAACCCATCAGTTCATGGAAGAACCTGACCCGCAAGTGATTACCGCGCTGCGGGCCGCCGCCGACAACGGCGCACGGGTCGCGTCGATGTGCGTCGGGGCCTTCACTCTGGCCGCAGCCGGCCTGCTCGACGGCAGGCGCGCGACCACCCATTGGCAGTTCGCCGACGAGTTGGCACGGCGCTATCCCGCCGTCGACGTCGACCCCACCGTGCTGTTCGTCGACGAGGGCCCCGTGCTGACGGCGGCGGGAGTGGCATCGGGTTTGGACTTGTGCCTGCATCTGATCCGCCAGTACGCCGGCCCCGACCTGGCGGCGCGCACCGCGCGACGGATCGTGGTGCCCGCGTGGCGCGATGGTGGTCAGGCGCAGTACATCGAGCACGCGGGGCCCGCCGACGCAGGCCATCCGCTGCAGCCGACGATCACCTGGATGGAGGAGAACGCGGTCGATGCGCTCGACCTGCGGGCCATCGCCAACCACGCAGCGGTCAGCGTGCGAACGCTCAACCGCCAATTCCGCGAGCACTTCGGCACCACCCCGTTGGGATTGCTCGCCAGGATGCGCATCGACCGAGCCCGCCGGCTTCTGGAGTCCACCGGGCTGACCATGGACCGGGTCGCCGAGCAGTCCGGGTTCGGCTCCTACGCGTCGCTGCGCTATCACTTCCACCGCACGGTCGGGGTATCGCCCCAGAAGTACCGGCAGAGTTACGAGTACCGGCAGACCTACACCGCCGGGCACTAAGTCCAATGCCGCGACGTCCAATGCCGTGGCGATGGCCAGATTTCGCCAATCCGTGGCGATCTGACTACTGGCGCGTCGGCCCGACGCGCGCGGAGGATGTCGGCAATGACGACCCGTCGCGTGCCACAGAGCTTCGAAGTTTTGAGTCCATTCACTGGACTCATCGGCGTTTTGCTGATTTGATTGCAACATGCTGCCGAGCTCGTACGAGAGGCAAGATTGCTCGCTCGCGCGCGCGCTCGAGATCGTCGGTGAGCGCTGGACGCTTCTGGTGCTGCGCGACGCGTTCTACGGAGTGCGGCGATTCAACGATTTCCTCGCTCACCTCGACATGCCTCGCACGGTCTTGAGCAATCGTCTTCGATCTCTGATCGATACCGGCGTGATGAGGAAGGTTCCCGATCCAGGCCACTCGGGGCGTTGGCTCTATGAGCTGACCGACGATGGCATGGCGTTGTGGCCGGCGCTGTATGCGCTCCGCTCGTGGGGCGAACGGCACTCGGGTCGGCGGCCACGGATGTTCACCCACGACGCGTGCGGCACGCCTCTGGACCCCACGGCGCAGTGCACGACATGCGGGGTGCTACCGGCACCCAATCAGGTGTTCGTGACACCGTTGGGTACACCCAGCAAGCGGACGGATCCCGTGGCCCTCGGGTTGCGGCGCAAGCATCGCCTGCTCGATTTCCTGCCCCTGGACGGCGATGCCGCATGAGGCCGTACGGTCCGCTTCGCGGACGGGACCACGAGCTCTCCACGGCGCTCGCCGTCGTCCGCAGGACACGGGCTCACGGTGCCAGCGGGGTGGTGCTGATTTCGGCGAACGCAGGCGTCGGAAAGACCGCGCTGTTGTCCGAGATCTGCCGTCAGGCAACGCACATGAACATCCGAGTCGCGCGAAGCAAGTGCGACGAGATCGAGCAGGCCAGCCCAGGGGCACCGATGGTAGGTCTCCTGCGCACCGGCCGCGATCCCCTCCTGACCGCACCCGAATTCCAGGAGATCACCCAGCTCACCGCCGACCCCCTGGTGCTCGTCGACCGCATCGCTGGCCATCTCGCCCGGCTGGCTGATGGGCAACGACTGCTGATCGCCGTAGACGACGTGCAGTGGGCAGATCGCGTCAGCCGATATGCCTTGCGGGCGTTGATCAATCGACTCGTCGGTGTGCCCGTCACATGGGTGCTGGCGAGCCGAACCGACGACGTCGGCCTTACCGTCAGCGCCGCCGATAGCGTCGAAGTGGAACACATCCGGCTGGGCTCGCTGACGGGCTCGGCGATCGCCGACATCGTGCGGGATCGCCTTGGCCCTGGCGTCGACGCGCGACTCGAGCACATGCTCGATGCTGCAGGCGGCAATGCATTCCTTGCGGTTCAGATCATTGACGGCGTGGCGCAACACGATGACGCCGGTGGCTTGACCGACATTCCCGTGCAGTTCAGGTCCGCCGTGCGTCAGCGGCTGACAGGTCTGCCGCCCGCGGGACGCCAACTCGTCGAGGCTGCGGCCGTCGCCGGCCGTCCCGCGTCGATCATCGACTTGGCGGAGTTGTGCGAGATGAACGCGGGTGCCGCCCTCGACGAAGCCGTCGACGATGCGGTGGCGTCGGCTCTGGTCAAATCGACCGGCGCGGAACTGAGTTTCGGCCACGATCTCGTCAAGGACGCCGTCTACGAGCTGATCCCGCCCGACGTCCGACGTCAGCTCCACGCACGGTTCGCCGGCCATTTCGCCGGCAGCGCCGACGATGCTGCATTGGCCGCCGTGCACGCGCGTGCGGCGGCGACCGTCGGCGACGTCACCAATGCCCGGATCATGCTCGACGCCGCAGAGACCCTGATCGCCACTAGCGCCGTCGATGCCGCCGACGTTGCACTGCAAGCGTTTCAGACTCTGCGACCGGGCCAGCCGCAATGGCTCGAGTTGGGTGAACGAGCGGTCTCCGTGCTGTCGCGTACGCAACGCGCGGCCGACGCGATTGCTGTGGCCGATGCTCTCCTCGCCACAGTCGACGACGTCGATGTCGTCGGCCGGATCGACACGTACACGGTCAGGCCGTTGTGGCTCTCCGGGCATTCCGCCGCCCTCGTCGAGCGAGCCGAACGGGCCATGGTGCGGGCCGGAAATCGGCACGACCACGTTGCCCGATTCCGCGCGGCACGCGCGTTGGCCCACACCCGGATGCTTACCGCGGATCAGGCCACCGCAGAAGCCGACGCGGCGCTGGCCGAAGCGAGGACGTCACACGACCATGATGCGCTAGCCCTGGCGCTACAGGCCGCCGGCGAAGCGGCCCACAACGAACGCCGACATCAGCTGGCGTTGAAGCATTTCCGTGAACTGAGATCGGTGACGGGAGTTCCCTACCTGGCCGAAGAGATCATGGAGCTGCAGCTACTCGATCGCTACGACGACGCCCAGATACTGTTGGACGGGGCGACGGGCGATAGCGGCGGAAACGCGGGTTCGATCCTGCCGGACCTGCTGTTCGCGCAACTCAAACAGCATTACAACCTGGGGCGGCTGCAGGAGGCCGATGACACGGCGTCGGTGCTCATCGAGCTCGGACAAGTCACTGGCACGACGGTGCACGTCATTGAGGGCGTCCTCATGCGCGCGACCGTGGCGTTGTTGCGCGGCGAACCCGAACTGGCAGCACAACGGTTGCAACCGGCGTTGCGCCTGGCCAACGACGACGCGATTCGCCATCCTGGCCTGTCATTGCTGTCGGGCTGGTTGACCGCCGAACAGGGCGATATCGACAGCGGGCGGCGGATGCTGTCCGAGTTACTGGAAAGCTCCCATCACACGCGCAGCTATTGGGCGTGGTGGCCATGCTTTGCCACTGTCCTGTTCAGTATCGGATTGATCAGCGGCGCAACGAACATCACCGAGCGCACCGTCGAGTTCACCGAGGAAGGTGCGCGACGCAATCCCGACGTCGCCACGCTGAATGGCCTGGCGCTGAATCTGCGCGGAATGCTCGCCGGCGACCTCGCCGTGGTGGCTGAGTCGGTGAACATCCTGCAACACAGCCCCCGACCGGTCCTGCGGGCTGCCGGAGCAGAAGGCTACGGCAGGCTACTGCTGTCGGCCGGCGAACGCGACGCCGCGCTCGACCACCTCGACACCGCATGGGACGTATACGACCGCATGGGCGCATCGGCGCCACGAGCACGAGTGCAACGCCTCATGCGGGAAGCCGGCGCCCGACGCGCGAAGTGGGTCAATGACCGCACCGAGGTCGAGAAGGCATCACTTACCGAGGCCGAACGCCGGGTGGCGTATCTGATTGCAAACGGACACACCAACAAGGCCACCGCGAAATCGCTTGGTATATCGATCAACACGGTCGGCACGCATCTGCGGTCGATCTACGCGAAACTCGGTGTCCAGTCTCGCGTCCAGCTCGCCAACGCCTTGCGTGAACTAGGTGAGATCGCCTGACGACGTCGTCAGCTGACGGTGATTTCGCCGAAATCGATGGAGACCAGGATGGGGCCGAAGCCCGCAGTGCCGTCCGCGCTGCGGGCGGTGACTCGCCGGCGCGTGGGAAAGAGCAAGCCGCTGAACTCGCCATATGCCATAGCCTGATTCGAGGCAGGTACCCCGCCGAGCACGTCGGCGTCGTAGTCGTGCCGCACCAATAGGCTGTCGGAGTCGAAGCTGTAGTACTGCAGACGATTGTGTGTCTCGTCCGTAGCTTCGGCGAAGTCGGCGCTCACCCTCCGCCACGAGGAGTCGGCGCCTGGCCACGGTTCGATCTCGGCGGTCTGGATCCCCGGGCTGGTGAGCAGAAACGGGAGCGTGAGGTAGTTCCAGATCGCGTAGCTGGCGAAGTACGCCACCTGGATGTCGTCCCATTCCGCTGCAGCGTCCTGCGGAAACGACGCTCGGGGATCCCTGCGCCGGTCGAGCTCGACGCCGTCTTCGGTGCGCACGATCACCAGACCGGGTTCGAACCAGGTGCGCAATCGTCGGGGGCCGAATCCGCTGAACTCGACGTGTTGGCGGTGCGGATCGATGAGCACCGTGGCGTCGGCGAACACTCCGTCGTGCCCCTTGCCGGACCACAGGCTGCCGCCCATCGAGACCGGTGCGCTCAGTGAGGTGACGGCTAGCCAACGATCACGTCCGCCATGAGCGTTCACGGCGTCGTCGATCACGGTTGCGGTCATCACGCCGGTTTGGACGGTCGGTTCTCGCGGATCCAGCGCTTCTCGTCATCCGACCCCGAGTCCGGCGGGCGCATTCCTTGAACGGTCCACTGATCTCGGGGTGTGTCGTCGATGTGGATCTCCCAATCGAGTCCACGGTCGCGGACGAACGGGTGGATCGACTTGTTGATGAACTTCAGCAGCAGCTCTCGGAACTCGACCGGCATCGCGTAGGCGATGTGGTCGATGGCGAACCGCACGAAATCGTTCCGCGGGACGCCGCCGATGAACAGGGAATCCTTGGGCACGTCGTGAAAGACCACCACCACGTAGAAGCGTGGCATCGCCATGTTGGGAAGCCCACCGGCCTCAGAGGCGTAGATGTCGGTGATGGCTTCGGCGAAGGCGCGCTTGACCTCTGGCGAATAGGTGCCTTCGGTGCAATAGACGTTCCACAGTGGCATATGCCCTCCTACCCGATGTGCTCGACGAACCAGTCCCGGGCCGGAGGCGCGGTCTGCTCGAAAAACGTTGTGTACGCATCGAAGTGCCCGCCGTCATAGGTGACCAGCTTCTTGGGCTCCTTGGCGGTTTCGTACACCTCGCGCTGGACCTCGGTGACGGTGCATCGATCGTGTTCGGCGAGGATCACCAACAGCGGCTTCGGCGTCACATAGGGCAGCCAACCCGCGGGCTCGAACTCGATGAAGTTCTCCAACGAGCGAACCGTCGTCTGGTTGTCCCAGATTCCGGACTCGATCGGCTCGCGGTACTCCTCGGGAAACTCGCCGGGGAATGCGCACAGTTCGTCGGGGTCCTCGGAGAACATCGGCACCATCATCGGAGGCTCGCCTGCCAGGCGGGCGAGCCGGTCGACTGCGGCACGGCGGCGGATGTCTTGGAGTTGTTCGGCGGTGAACAGCTTGACCGCGTTTCGGTGGCCACTGACGTTCGGGATCTGAGCGACCACGCACCGGACCCGCGGGTCGTTGGCGGCGGTGACGATGGCCAGTCCCCCAGAGAAACTCGACCCCCACACGCCGAAGCCCCGTTCGGAGTCGAACTCCGGTTCTGATTCGGCGAAGGTGATCGCATCGCGCAGGTCGGTGATGTGCTTGAAGACGTTCAGTTCCTGACGGGGTTCGCCCTCGGAGGTGCCCCAGCCGCGGTTATCGAAGTTGAGCACGGCGAAACCGGCTTCGGCGAACAAGGCGGCGTACCGGTCGATGTGCGGTTTCACTCCACCGAAGCCGGGACACATGACGATCCCGGGATGCGCACCCGGTCCCGGCGAGTGCAGGTAGGCCCTCAGGATCGTGCCGTCTTCGGCCTGAATCTTCGCACGCCGCATCTCACGTCCGCTTTCTCGAGAACCAGGACTGTGCCGAGAAGTGCAGCGTCCAGCGGTTGCCGAAGTCCGGGTACTTCGACTTCATCAGTTCGACTAGTTCGTCGGCGCTGTCGAACCGCTGGGCCGCTTCGGCAAAATCGCTGATGTACGAACGCGTTTCATCGAGCATCCGGCTCGCCTCGTAGTCGGAGGACTCGGGTTTCCGGTGGCCTGCGACGATCATCCTGGGGGCCAACCCTTCGATGACGTCCAGGCTCTGGATCCAGCGCTGCCAGCCACTGGGGCCGCTCAATCCGAGCATCGCGTGGATCTGGTTGTAGACCACGTCGCCCGCGACGACAGCGTCGAGGTCGAGAATGTGGACGACCGTACTGGGCTGGATGTCGCCCTGCCCGACTTCGACGATCCGCAACTCGTGTCCTTCGAGCTCGATCGTCAATCCGTCGAGGGTCTCTGGAACGGCGGTTGGCTTGGCAACCCGTTCGCCGAACATGGCCGCCCACTGTTGCCCTTCAATCTCCGCCGCTTGGTTGATGTACTGCACCACGGGGGCCGTCGCGACGACGCGTGCGTCGGGGAAGGTGGCCAGCAGATCGCCCGCGCCGTACCAGTGGTCGGCGTGGCCATGCGTCACGTAGATAGTGGTCAGCCGTTTACCCGTACGTCCGATGAACTCTGCCAGCGCGGCCACGTCCGCGCGAATGTGCTGTGCATCGATCAGAACGGCCTCTGACGGGCCGGACACGAGCGTGGACGTTGTCGCCGCAAACGTTCCCGGACCCTGCTCGAAGGGCAGAAACGGGCCGATGAAGACGTCGGCCTGGAGATCAGCGTTGGCGTTACTCATCCGGACCACCGCCACTGCGGAGGAACTGCTCGACGTCGGCGGCAAACTCAGCATGGTGCTGGAACAGGAACCCGTGCGCTGAGTCCGGGTAGATCTTGATCTCCGCGCCGGGAATCAGACCGGCGAGAAGGTGGGAGAAGTGCGGCAGGATCATGGGGTCGCTCTCGCCATTGGCGATGAACACGCGGTGCTGAATGGCGCTCAGTCGTTGCAGCAGTGCGTGGTTCGGCATACCCCAGGTACACACGGCGTCATATTGGGCTTGTCGTGTCTGCCAGCTCGTCGGCTGGTCGAAGCCACTGGGTTTGGTGAACATGCGTTGCAGGGCTTGTTGGCCCGCCTGTTGACTCGATGCTGACTCCGCGAAGAACACCTTCAAGTAGCCGGCCGGGTCCAACTCGGGTTTGCCGACGGCGTCGATCACCCATCGTGCCCAACCGTGCATTCCGGCGGCGCCCTTGGGTGCCGACGAGGCCAGTATCAGATTGCGTACCAAGGCGGGACGCGTCAGGGCGATCTCCTGCGCAATGAAACTGCCGATCGAGAAGCCGAGGATGTCCACTCGGTCGAGACCCATCGCATCAAGAAACGACATCGTGTCGGCGGCCATCTGCTCAACGGTGTTAGGAGTTGTTCCGTTCGTTCCGCCGACACCGATGTTGTCGAACGCGACCACACGGCGATGAGACGCCACGGCTTCGACGAGCGCAGGATCCCAATTGTCGAGATTGCCGCGGAAGTGCTGAAGCAGCACAATCGGCACCGTGCCAGTGCCAACGTCACGGTAGGCGTAGTCGAACCCGTCCGCGGCACCGAGAACCTGCGTCGGGGCGTCCGCGTAGGTCTGCTTCTGTGCCGTCGTCACTCGCGCCTCCCTAGTCGGTGGATGTACGGCAGAGGCCGCTTGACATCAAAACTGGCACCCCGCGAGATGGCGATCCTTCACCCGTTCAGGTGAGGTCCGTTGGCCACCGGTTCAGCACCGAGGTCCGTCACCTGAATAGGTGACGGACCGCCGCCGAGCGCACTGCCATGTTGTGTGACGGGGCGCAAATCAGCGCCTGGGAAAGGGGTCGCGCGGATGACGACATCACCCGCTCCCACCGTGGTTCTGGTTCATGGCGCCTTCGCCGATGCGTCGGGCTTCCGCGGAGTGATCCGCGAGCTGCAGACCGCGGGGCACTCGGTGGTCGCCCCACCGAACCCGTTGCGCAGTCTCGCCTTCGATGCGGCCGCCATCGCGGCGCACGTCGGCGCGATCGACGGCCCCGTGGTCCTTGTCGGTCATTCCTACGGCGGCGCCGTTATCACCCAGGCCTCCGCCGACTTGGACAACGTCGCCGGACTGGTCTACTTGGCGGCGTTCAGCCTTGACGTCGGCGAGAGTTGCGCCAGCGTGCAACAGCCGTTCCCGCCGTCGCTACTGGCCAGCACGTCCTACCCCACTGCATTCGACGCGCCTGGAGCACCACATGGGCCTGACCTCTACATCAACAGAGAACGGTTCCGCGAAACGTTCTGCGCCGACGCGCCCGTCGACACCGCGGAGGCAATGTTCGCGACCCAACGGCCGCTGTCACTGGCCGCCCTGACCGAAAACGCCACCGCTGCCGGGTGGAAGACAAAGCCATCCTGGTACCTGGTGTCTGAGAACGACAACGCCATTCCTCCCGGCGCGGAGCGGTTCATGGCCGAACGCATGGGCGCCACTACTAAGTCCCTCGCCGGCTCGCACACCGTCTTCATCGCCCAGCCCGTCGCCGTCGCAGAGTTCATTGCCGAGGCCCTGGCCGCATGACCACGCGCAGCACCGTAGTCGACTATCCCTCAAAACGCCTGGTCGTTGCGTTGCCCCAGACTTACGACGAGGCGCGCGAACGCTACGAATCGCTAGTTCCCGAGGTCGATTTCGCCCGATTCTCAGAGATGGCCTCATGGCAGGCCACACTCGAGCTTGCCGAAATCAACGCCCCTCATGGATTCATGCGTTCTTACCGCAGCGACATCACCGCCGCGATGTCCGGTTCGCCGTCGTTTTGGAAGACCACGCAATACCTGATGGGCAATCACACGATCGCCGAGCGCATGTTCCGCCATGATCCGTCCGTGATGCTGCACGCGCCGCTGCGAACTGTGCTGTACGTCGATCCCGACGGTGACACGCGACTAGCGGTGGACCAACCGAGCCTGCTGTTCGACAGCTACGACAAGCCGGAGATCGCCGCCGTCGGGCGCGAACTCGACGGGCTCCTCGCCGGACTGATCACGTCGCTGGGCGGCGACACGCCGCCGCAACTCGGCACTGTCAGAAAGGCATCATGACCGCAACCGAAGACGCCAATAAGGCTCTGGTGATCGAGGCGTTCGACACGTTGTTCAACCGGCGCGACTACTCCGCCGCCGAAGCGTTCTGGTCACCCGACTACATCCAGCACAGCGCCCACATCGCACCCGGGCGCACCGGTCTGTTCGACCTCGTCAAGAGCCTGCCCGCAGAATTGCGCTACGAACATCAACTCGTCGTCGGCTACGGCGACCACGTCATTTTGCACGGCCGGTTCTCCAACCACGGCCAACCGGTCAACTGGGTGGTGGCCGACATCGTCCGCATCGCCGACGGCAAGCTCGCCGAACATTGGGACGTCATCCAGGATGAGGTCGACGAAACCCAATCACGAAGCGGCCTGCCCATGTTCGGCGACGCCTTCCCCACCGCGCCACCGCCTGCACCGGCGTCGCTCCTACTTCAGGCATTCGTCGACTACCTGCGCGCAAGACCGACCGTCGTCGACACCGCGAGCACTAGGAGCTTCAACGACGGCCATGCTGCGCTGGAAGGAATCTCCAGCCGTCCGAGCAGTCTCGGAGGCGTCCCCGCCGTCACCCTCGAACCGCTGGTCGGGGCACCCGAACGCACCGTCGTGTACTTCCACGGCGGCGGCTACGTCAGCGGCTCGCCACCGGATCGATATCTGCCGCTGGCCGGTGCCGTCGCGCTCGCCGCGCACGCCAGGGTG
>Ga0137412_10002728_pt1 | contig 13995 bp, 11 predicted proteins | sample CZODoug2_1_16fun_FD_122160 | JGI IMG/M metagenome (GOLD analysis project Ga0137412, IMG submission 122160) | Vadose zone soil fungal communities from Angelo Coast Range Reserve, California, USA - CZODoug2_1_16fungal (Hybrid Assembly) | ecosystem: Environmental > Terrestrial > Soil > Vadose zone... | reverse complement strand
GCTTGAAGGAGGTCATCAGCGCGCCCCGGAGTCCCTGGCAGAATGCATTCGTGGAGCGCATGATCGGCTCGATTCGACGTGAGTGTCTGGATCACGTCGTGGTCCTCAGTCAACGACACCTTCGGAAACTGCTCAAGAGTTACTTCACTTACTACCACCGTTCACGGACGCATCTGGCGTTGGCAAAGGACGCTCCCGAATCGAGAGCGATCATGAATCGTGGCGTGATCGTCGCCATCCCTCAAGTCGGCGGTTTGCACCGGCGATATGAAAGACGCGCCGCATGAGAGCAGAAGACATCCGGCTCACCCTCAATCGATCGGCCATAGTGGTCAAGCCAAAACAGCTTTCTTGGACTGGCTGCACGGAGCCGATTCAACCAGTTCTGACCTAACGCTGAGGGAACTGGCGCTGGAGCCGGCGATCTACTTAATCCCCGAATGCGACACGCCTGAGGAAGTCGCGGATGTACTGCACGAACTGTGCGAGGAGATCTTTGTCGAGCAGTTGGCGGGTTGGTTCAACGACACAACTACTTGGCCTCCAGACCGTGGTTTCGATGTCTTCTGTCGTTGGTTCGACTATCAGCACCATTCCATGCTGATCGATCTCTGCGACGAACCACCGATGCGTGAGCGGGATTGAGACTGCAAAGCTTCACGCGGCGCGAGACGAGCCCGATCTAATTTTGGCGAACCACAGGGTTGGGGCGTCTTTCTTCGGCCCAAGACTTACAGCCCCGGCCCCTGGCCTCTAGAACACTTTGAGTGGTCTGCGGGACAATTAGATGTTGAGAACGTAAAATCAGATTTCCCGTCGACGGCTCTACTGCAATCCCGTCTACTCGATACGAAGGCAAGATAGCAGGTGTCTCCATAACAGAGATGAGGAAATGCTTGCGGAAATGTTTACCGATATTCGCAGGGATTGGTTCGAGTAAGTCTGTGTTGTTATTTCTATCCGCGCTGGTTTTATATATTCCGACATTCGCTCAAACGACCGCAACTTTCAGAGAGGTTCCTAAACCGGCAGACTCACTCGTTGACTCCATCGGGGTTAACACCCACATGACTTATGGCACTACGGCCTATGGCAACGTAACTGCCGTCAAGCAAATGCTCTCCACATTGCGCGTACGACATGTACGAGATGGAGGCAAGTATTATCCAATCGATTCTAACTACAACGACTACGAGTTTGGCGCCTACGGAGCGATTGCTTCTCTCGGAATCGGATTCGATCTCATTCTGGATTACAACGGCGGCGGCGTTCCTCGCCCGATGACACCCGACGTGATGAGCGCCCTGCAAACTCTTGCCGCAAAGAATGGCGTAACCGTGGAATCCTACGAGGGACCCAACGAACCAGACATGGGAGGCAACCCAAATTGGGTTACCGATACCAGATCGTTTATGCAGTCTGTGTATTCCTCTGCTAAAGCGAATCCAAGTACATCGGCAATTCCGGTGATAGGGAACTCTCTGGCCGGCCCGCCAATCGATTGGGTTCTCTTGGGAGATATGAGTGCGTTCGAGGACTACGGCAACGTGCACCCGTACGCGAACACGCAGTATCCCTCATTTACATTCGCCACTGCCTTGGCAAACCAAACAAAGGTCAGCGGTTCCCGGACGATTTATGTCACGGAAGCTGGTTGGTCGAATGGCACAAATGCCAAGGACAATAGCCCGAACGTATCGGAGGATGCTGCCGGTCGGTACCTGGGGAGATTGTTTCTGGAAACTTTACTGCACGGCTGGCCGCGCACGTATGCTTACGAGCTGGTAGACGAGCAGGCAGACCCCGGCCTGACGGATACGCAAAGACACTTCGGTCTCTTCCGGAACGACTATTCCGCTAAACCTGCCGCAACCGTTATTGCCAATATGATTGCGCTGATGTCCGACAAGAGAGGTTCGGTCCGCCCGAGTACTGTGTCGTATTCCTTGGGCACTGCCTCACCCGTGGTGCATCACCTGCTGTTCCAGAAGCAAGACGGTTCTTACTGGTTGGCTCTGTGGCAGGAAGTTTCTTGTTGGAGTGGTTTGAACGGGCGAGGCGTTCCAGTTATAAATCCTGAGGTCGCTGTTAAATTAACGCTGCCAAACGCTGGCCCCTCCATTACTACGTACAGACCTCATGACTCGACAGCCGTCGTGCAGTCATTTAGGAATCAACAAACGATCACGGTAATGGTTCCCGATCATCCGTTGCTAGTTAGGTTTTCGCTCGTCGCTGCGCCGACTAACCTTCGCGCTCGCGTTCAGTAAGAGCTAGCAGACTGGTCAGTCAGAAGGCTGAAGCCGGTTGGCGGCGAGGCTGCACCTCCGCGTGGTACGGGAAAGCTGCCAAACGCATTGCCAGGAAGGTCCAGAAGATTGCCCCAGTGACGTTCACAAAAATATTTGCGCCGAGGAGTTGGGCAAGCATAGCAATGACGATTGCTTTTCCTGCTCTATAGAACTCATCCTGCATTTCTGGCGCTGGTTGCTTCTTCAAAAACAGCGACATTATTCCGAGCGCGTACAGAAAAGTGCCCAGCCACCCTAACGAAAAAATCGTCACGAGGATTCCGCTATCGACTGGAATTCCATGCGACACTTCCAGATTCTTGAGGCCGTGACCGAAAGGATTACTGGCAGCGTCACTTACCAGGACTCGATACATTTCCAAGCGATCTCCAAAACTTTCGTCGTGCCTTAAGTCTGTGAAGGTCTTGACTCGGTCTCCGATCACGGTCGCCAGCCTTGGATCGTTTAGCAGTGGCAGGAGACAAACAAGCAGAAAAGCCGCAGAAAGAAATAGTCGAATAACTACCCGAGGGTTTATGTTTTTGAGCATCAAGAAAAACCCGATGAGCCAAGCGAGCCACGCTGTGCGTACCATGGAAAGAAGGAAGGCTACGTAGCCTGCCGCAGCTGCAGGCAACTTCAGCGTAGAACGAATCATAAGCAGCAGAAGCAATCCAGCCATCATGGCATTGGCGAAGGGGGCGGGTGAATTCATGGTGCTCCAAACCCGCACACGCAAAGGCTCCGGCTGCCCAAAGCTCGGGCTTATCTGACCGATGCTGCCATTCTCCAGCCAAACGCGATCCCAGATAGGAGGCGCGAAGAATTGATAAATCCCGTAAAGGCCGAGAATCAGCAGGGCCCACAGAAGAGTTCTATTGATCGCCCGGCGGTGCTCCTCATAGCTGGTCCAGTTCAAGTAAATGTGAACTCCGAACAACAACGGGCAAAGCCAGTTCAGCAGTCCGTAAACTGTCTCCGCCGACGGGCGGACTACGATGCCGACAACAAATCCGTAGAGAATAGCCGTGCTGCAAAGAACGAATACCGCGGGTATACGAGTATTTCTCCTGCGGCCGGGAAGTACGAGCGTTAGTCCGGCAATCCCCGATACAAGGAACGGAGCGAGCAGAACCAAGTTCGGATCCGTATATCCAAATTTCCAATCCACAATACGCCGCGCCAAAGGAGCTAAAAACCAAGCCCAGATGGAATACTGAACATATAGAACTGGCTTGATGAAGTACAAGGTGAGGCCTACCAGCATGGCCGCGATCGGTATTGCTCCGCGAAGTAGTTGAGCTTTCCCCGCAAAGCACAAAGCCGCAACCAGGACAACGCTCGAGCCAACTGCTAAACCAATCCCACCGCTGTGGATCGCATTGCGATTTTCGACAAGCGTTGTCGTTGGATACGCACGAGCTTCAATCATGATGCGCGAGCGCTGGGAAAGACTTCGAGAACGCGCGCAGGGTTCGCTTTGGGATTCGGGCCGCCTACTGGCATACCGACACGATGAAGGAAGGCGCGGAACCGGCGTTGAAATACTTCAATACTGAAGCCCTCAGCGTGCTGCCTGAGCCGATCAGGAGACCACTCGTTGACTTCAAAGCACTCGATCGCGTCCCCCAAATCTTCCGGCGTCTGCGAGTTAAAGAACACACCAGTTACATTTTCGATTATCGTTTCGACGGCCCCGCCGGCGCGGTAGGCGATCGTGGGCCTGCCAGCGGCCGCGACTTCCAGAGGCGCCATGCCGAAATCCTCCTCTCCGGGAAATAGGAGCGCGCGGCAACGGGAGACGTGGTATTCAACGTCTTTGTCCGATGCCCTTCCGAGAAAACGAACAGAGGGTCCGGCTAGTGCTTCCAGACTTTTTCGATCCGGGCCGTCGCCGATCACGAGGAGTTTCTTCTTGCGCTGCGTACACGCTTGTACTGCCAAGTCGATCCTTTTATAGGAGACCAGTCGCGATAGAACCAGGTAATAATCGTCGCCCTCGCCAGAGGGCTGAAATCTGTCGACTTCGATTGGCGGGTGGATGACTTCGGCGGTGCGGCCATAAGCTTTTCGTATGCGCTCGGCCACAACACGCGAGTTCGCGACGAAGTGGTCCGGCTGACGTGAGGCTTCCTCATCCCAACGCCTTAATGCGCGCATCAGAACGGGCAGGACGGTGCGTTGCGTGAACCCGAACGATTCCCGGCTGGAATAATTGTCATAACTCCATACCCAGCGCATCGGCGTGTGGCAGTAACACACGTGTATGGCATCCCGGCTGGTTCGCACGCCTTTCGCGTATGACGACGAACTGGAGAGGACCAAGTCATATTCGGATAAATCCATCGAACTGACGGCGAACGGATAGAGCAGAAAATAAAACCTGTAGTACCTATCAATGTTCGGAAGGTTTTGCATCCAAGAAGTCTGCACGCTGGCATTTCTTAGCCGGGGCGGCATGCAGTCTGCAAGCGCAACCGTTGCGAACAGGGCAGGATCGGGAACCAGACGGTACAGTTCCTGGACGACCCTCTCTGCTCCTCCCAGTTGCGTGAAATAGTCGTGTACCACCGCAATCTTCATCGTTTGCTCACAATCTTCGTGAAGGCTTAGACCGCGCCAGTCCGTTTCATTACCGCTTTAACCGTCCTGGCCAAAATCTGAAAATCCAAGGCCAGAGACCAATCGTCGATATATCTGAAGTCCAGCTTCATCCATTGGTCGAAGCTGACTGCGCTCCTGCCGCTGACCTGCCATAGTCCCGTCATTCCCGGCTTTACGCTGAATCGCCTCATCAAGGCAGCTTCGCTAAAGAGGGATACATCGCGCACGCTCATCGGACGCGGTCCTACAAGGGACATATGTCCCAACAAGACGTTCCACAATTGCGGTAGTTCGTCCAATGAGGAAGCCCTCAGTATCCGTCCGAGAGGCGTTACGCGCGGGTCGTTACGCATCTTGAAAATGGGGCCCGTGGCTTCGTTTTGTTTTTCCAGCTGGGCCATCAGCGCGGGAGCGTTCCTCACCATGGTTCTAAATTTGTACATCCCAAAAAGACGCCGCCGATAACCGTACCGCTGTTGTTTGAAGAAGACGGATCCTTTGCTGGTCGTCTTTATTGCGAAGGCTACAAGTAGAAACAGAGGGGAGAGCAAACAGAGACCCACGAATGCACCGATAATGTCGATTAGGCGTTTGACGGCTTGGCGGGTCACGTAATGCTCGTGAAATGGCACCAATTCGCTGAAAAGCTCTCGATCGCGAGAGGCCGACATCTTGACTGTGGTCGCGTACGTATCCTGCATACAAACCACCTGCGCGCCAACCTGCTCCGCAATGGGAATGGCCCGCTGAATTAAGTCGTAGCAAGATTTTACGGGCATCGCGATCAACAACTCGTCTACGACATTGCGAAGCAACAGATCATTCAGATCATAGATCGACCCCAGGTAGCGATCGGCCACATCCGGGGCCATCTCGCTCAAAGGACGATCATCGACAAAGCCAACCAGCTTGACTGTGGAGTGATAACGTGTGCGAATCTGCCGCCAGGCCTTTACCGCTCTGCGGCCGCTGCCAAGAATCAACACGAGCTGCGGGTCGCGGGCTGCAATCCATGTGCCGCCAATCACGCGACATGTTTCATAGACAAAGACACACACAAAGAAGACCCCCCCAATTTGCGCGGTGGGACCCTTAGTGTGCGTGGCGTACAGGAAAGATACCAATACCGCCGCCATGGTCGCACATCCCTTGGCGATCTGGCCCAGCTTGCGAAGAACGCCCTGGGACTCCTGCCCGTAAAGATCCAGAGCACGGAAGCAATAGCTCCACGCGAGCATGAACAAACCAGCAAAGGTGGCGTTGAAAATGGTGATTCGCATCTGAAGGAACTGGTGTATTCCCCCGTTCGGCATACGCGCAGTATTACCGTACGTCACCACCGCAAGAGCCACGGCCAGCGCGAACAGGGCGTCCACGCCCGCCAGCATTCCAAGCGGATTTTTCACCCCGCTTCTCATTGTTTTCTCCTTGAATTTTCCCTAAATGCCGTCGCGACTCGATTTGCCGAAGCTCTTTTGTCGCCCGCGTCATGTGCGTGGCAGCGTCGAATAAGAAAGGTTAGAAAATTCCGCATCAATCGCCTTCTCCTGTGGCCAGCATCTGCTTTTTAGGAGACAGAATGCCCTGCTTGAATACGGAGTCGACGATAAAAGCCAGGTCCCGCCAGCTCGGGAGGAACTGAGGCACTCGCATTTTCAGAAAAAGAGGAAAGCTCACCAGTACGAAGATCAGTCGCAGAGTTGTAGAGAGAAGAAGTGCGATTCCAGCTCCCAAAATGCCAAATCGCGGAACGAGGAAAAGCATTAGCGGCACCGTCAAAAGCAGGCCAGCGATCTGAAGCGCGGTGACCACTCCGGGACGTTCGAGCGCCATGAAAGCTTGCGATAGTACAAGCGCCGCGCCCGACAGCACCACCTCCATTATCAATACGCGTAGAACTGCGCTTGCGCCTCGATATTCGCTGCCGTAAAGCAGCGCCAGCAGTTGCGGACCCAAGGTAACCACTCCTAATCCAGCAAGCGCAGTAACCAACGTGCTCAGACGCGCCGCACGGCCCGCTAATTCCCGGACTGCATTCGGCGATTCGCTTACCGTTCTTGGGAACAATACCGTCACCACCGAGGCATGAAAGGCAAGGCCAAGCATCCGCGATAAGCTGAGGGCCACCACGTAAATGCCCATCATTTTGGGTTGAAGAACGCGTACGACGAGTGCTTGGTCCACATACAGAGCCATCGTTCCGCACAGGTCAATCCCGTACGAGCGAATTCCATAAGAAAACAGCAGCCTCACCGAACTCCGGAACGATTCCAGTGAAGGCTCGAACATCCGCCAGAGGCGACGCCTCATCCAAAGCAGCGGAATGACCACCACTGGCGCATACGCCGCGGCTGCGCTGTACGGGGTCATCGCGTGGCTAGCCGATAGGGCAAGCAGCACGAGCAATGTCAGCGCCGGGGTCCAGACCAAAATCTTATTTGACGCTGCGAAGTCCCCGCGGCTTTCGAAGGCTGCTCTGGCCACCAGCGAAAGCGAAGTTAGAGGCGTGCTGAGGAGAAAAATCCGGGCAAACAGCACGGTCTTCGGCGAATATTGCGCAAGCCAAGATTGCATCAGCACGGTTCCCACCAGTGCGGCGAGCCCCCCTGCCAAAAGAGCAAGTAGAAGAGCTGCGCCCATTAGTTGGGAGTGTTTTTCTGGGTTTCGCTTAAGCTGAAAAGTCAGCGCGCTCGGAATTCCAAAGGTCAGCGCGCTTGCCAGAAAGACCGGCCAAAGAATCATAGCCGCGAGCTCTCCGCGGCCTGCGGGTTGCAGCGCACGCGCGCTGATAATTCCCGTGGCAGCGCCGATCGCAATGATCAAACACTTCGCCCCGATTGACCGAGCTACCGCGCCGGCTGAGCTAAGCCGCGTGGCAGATGCCGCGTCCGAAGGGACATTGCTCGTGAGCTTTCTCATCGTCGTCGCTCGGGAAGCTCGAACACCCTTCATTGAATCCGCTGGAGCGGGTTAACATACGTGCCGATGTTCAGCAGCTTTACGTACCGGGAAATTTTCTGGACTTTGTCTCGGGGCACAAACAACATGTCGTCCGGCTCAAGCTGAATATCGCGCTCCAGATCGACGGTTTTGCGCAATTTTGTAAGGTTCAATTTCCGAACTTCAGCGGTGTCGCTATTGATCTTTCGGAAGAGCAGCACTTGGCCAGTCTGCGCCGATTCTGAAAACCCCCCGGCGAGAAGAACGGCCTGCATGGCGGTGGTTTTGTCTCTCAGCTCTATCTTCCCGGGCTTACCAACTTCCCCTGAGACAACGACGTAGAGTGGCTGAAACTCCTTCAGGATCAGGTTTAGCTCGGGCTCGTTCAGGCGGGCCTGCGCCTTTCGAATGATGGCGTCGTGGGCTTGCGCTAGGGTTAGATCGCTTACTTTCAGGTCGCCCACCACGTTCAGGTTGACATATCCGTCTGGCAGCACGGTTACGGTTTGATTGAATTCCGGAGTGTAGCGATATTCAAGTTGCAGAACATCTCCGGCACGTAACGTATAGCGAGGCCGGTGGTGTAAGTTGTCATCACCATACGTCGGTGGTATGAGCAAAGAAACGAGCAACAGCACTCGGTACAGTATTCTCATCTGGGCCTCCATGCCCGTAGGAAGTGCTAGATACCCATCGCTTCCATCATTCGATAGCACCAAGTAGGTATGACGTACGTCCTTTTGTTCAGGACGTGACCCACAATTCGTCCTTTGGCGCCGTCGATCGTTCGTTCGGCGTACAGGATTTGGTCTTTTTGGGTTCGGTTGGCTTCCACCACCAGCACGATTCCGTCCACGAGCGGTGCCAGTCGCAGGGCGTCCGGTGCGTCCTTCATTGATGCGCAATCGATCAGAACATACCGGTATTTCCGGCGCAGCCTTTCGAGAGCTCTTGCGAGATTTGCCTGCGTGCCGAGCCAGTTCTCTCGGGTCTTCTCCACCTGCCAGAGATCTCTGTGTGGCCGTTGCGAACTGTTCTCTTCGCCGGGCTCAAAATCACCCTGGATTAGCGAGCGGGCATCCACCGCAATTGAAAACTGATCGGCCGCTTGACCCAAGGCTTCGGCAAGCGATCTTGTGATGCGGCTTACGCCCGCCCCTGAATGCGGCGAGGTCAGCGCTACTGCAAAACCCTGATTGATGTTTTCATCTGCTGGCTGCTGAAAGATCTTGAAAAACAATCCTTCGCAAACCATGCTCAATTCCGCTGCCTGCATATTCCTCGCTCTCTGTTACCCTTGCGACGCGGATTTCCACGCTCTCGACGCCCTCCGGAAGCTCGCCAATCCATGCCGAAGGCGCCGCCTCACATATGGGATGGCGAATGGCAGGACGTTCCATCCACCCATGCGAGTCTCCTTGGGTGGTGTGGCTGCCGTAAGTGAAGGGAGCTGAGGCACCGTGGCGAGCAATGGGTAGCGCGAAATTGCCTCTAGCTCGCGGGGCGTGGCGATCGTGTTTCTTCCTACTTCCGCGAAATAGACCGCGCACAGACCCAGGAAGAGCGAAGTCACACTGCCCAGCAAGGCATTCAAAAGTCGCTTGGGCCGTGCCGCGAGGTACGCCAGTGTGGGTCGCTGCGCCACAGCAACATTCATCAGGTTGTGTTCGTCCATGGCGTCTTCGATTTGTGCCTGGTCGCGCTTCTGCGCGTAGAGCCGGTAATTTTCTTTGAGTTCATTTGCCTGCGCTTCCAGGTTGTTGAACCCCACGGTCAAACTCCGCAACGTATCCAAATCTTGTCTCATCGCGGCGAGCCGTGCCTGCAGTTTCGCCTGGCGTTCTGCAGTTGACCGCCGGTTGATTTGGTTCTGGACATAGTTGGTGTGCAGGATTTGCCATGCTGGGTCGACATCCGTAGTCTGCTCGTGCGATCTCATGGTTACCGCGTCATTCAGGGCCGTTTTGGTAGTTTCAATCTGCTGATCCAGTTCGCGTACGGATCGGTCGGCGGCGTTGAATTTCGTGAGCAGCGCCGTGCGCCGGTTCTGCAACTCGACGATGAGCGTGCTTAGCTTCTCCAGCGATTGCTGATTTTGCGACGATTTCTCCTGCGTGGTCTGCCGCGCAGGTATATCCTGCATCCGATTCGACGCCTCCAGAAGTTGCGCGTCCAACTCGCGCAGTGTCGCATCGGCGGCGAATAGATGGTCCTCGTCCGAAGCAATTCGCGTTTCGAGTTCCTCTTCCCGGTGGGTCAGTGACAACAACTGATGTTCGTGCTGAAAGACAACCAGCTTCCGGCTCGCCTCATCCCACGCCTTGCGGTTACGTTCTGCTTCGGCCGCGAAGAATTCAGAGGCACCTTTAGGCCGCTGCAAGCGCCGACGCTCTGCAAGGTAAGCCTCCGATAGGCGTGCGAGCTGCTCTTGGGCCTTTTCGGGAGTGTCTGCTAGAAGCGAGACGTTGATGATGTTTGTTTTGCGCACAATTTCCGTGCCGAATCTCTTCTCAAAGGAACTCAATCGCTTCTCATGCTGGCGCACTGCCCGGGGAGTACGCTGGCTGGCCGGCAGACTCGCCCATTCCGGATCCGCCACTGGGTCGAGCACATCGTGGCTATGCAGGATCTCAAGCTCGGAATTGACCTGTTCCTCAGTCACGTTATTCGCGATATTTCTTGGACTAGTCTGCTCGGGAGTGACCACGACACTCTCTCGCGCATTCTGCACAAGAAACTTCGTTTCCGATGAATACTGCTGGGGGGTTACCAGCGTCAGGAGGGCCGTCAGTGCGAGCACTCCCAGCGTTACGCCAAAGCACAACCGCCGATTGCGAAAGAATGCTTCAATCGCTGTCCGGGCAGACAGGGTAGAAGCCAAATGGATTTCCACACCGTCTCGCATGGTTACAGAATTCCCTCACACCCATCCCCTTTAGGAGCGATGGGTTCTCAAATTCTCCGTGTCCTGTTTTTTAACCCAAGGAAGCACGGAAGTAACGGAATCGAAGAGCAACCGGTGGATTCACTGCAGCGCGGTCGTGCAGATTCTTCACCATGGCCTCGACAAAACAACGACTTTCGAGCCCGACCTTGACCGTCGGGTAGAAAACGAAGCGCGATTTTTTCCTAGCTTGTCCCCATTGTCACTACGGCGATTACTGTACGAACACCGTTAATAGTTAAATTCGTTGGATTCATTTTTTGCTTTGTAGTTTTGCTTGCTGGGCGGTCCCATCTTGCACGATAGTGCTGATGTTCATTTGAGTGGGGTTGATAAAGGGAGTCGATGAAACGCGGAAACGAGCGACCGAACAGCATCCCTGGTGTTCGTGTCTTATTTTTCGGACACACAGCGGCGCTGGGAGGTGGAGAAATTGCGTTGTTAAATTTGCTGCGTAATCTCGATTACGAAAAAGTGAAGCCGATTGTCGTGCTGGGGGCGGAGGGGCCGCTAGCCGAACAATTGAATCCAATCGTCCCTACTTACGTAATCCCGTTGTCCCCGGATGTTGCGAAAGCGAAAAAAGATACCCTGAGCATGAGGACCTTGTTCCGAGCGCAGGAGGTGCTGAGCGTTTGCGCCTATATTTTTCGGCTCGTTCTATTTATTCACAGGCACAACATAGATCTGGTTCACACCAACTCACTTAAGGCCGACTTCATCGGAGGAGTTGCCGGGCGCCTATCGCTGCGTCCGGTTGTCTGGCACGTTCGCGATCGAATTGAGGATGATTACCTTCCTCGATCGGTTGTGCGAGCTTTCCGGTTCTTGTGTCGCGTAATTCCCACCTATGTAATTGCGAATTCTGCAGCGACACTTCGCACTCTGCGCCTGCCGGCAACGTGCGCCAAAGCAGCTAGAGCGTCCGCCGCCGAATTTGTCCGGCGAGCCGCTGTGGTCCACGATGGAACCAACCTCGTTGCAGCGCCTGCCAGGCACCCTCGAGAGTCCGATCGGTTCCGCATCGGCCTGATTGGTCGGATTTCTCCTTGGAAAGGGCAGCATATTTTTTTGCAAGCCGCGGCGCAGGTGAACAAGCAGTTTCCAAACGCGCGCTTTGTCATTATCGGAGCCGCTCTCTTTGGAGAAGAAAAATACGAGCAGGAAGTCCGGCGACTGCCCAATCAGCTCGGCATAGAACGCCTTGTCGAATTTACAGGTTTTTCCACGAACGTTGCGCGAGCGATCGAGGAACTCGATCTCGTTGTCCACGCTTCAACAACTGGCGAGCCCTTCGGACAGGTAATCATCGAAGGAATGGCAGCTGGCAAACCCGTCGTGGCCACGAATGGAGGAGGCGTTCCTGAAATCGTCGAGAATGGAAAGACCGGAATTCTGGTTCCGATGGGAGACATACAAGCGATGGCCGACGCTATATGTCGAATCCTCGCCGATCCCACCCTCGCCGCGGGAATGGGATCTCGTGGAAGGCAACGAGTCGCTGATCATTTCACCGTTCAGCAAACAGCTCGAAGAGTGGAAGCTGTGTATCTTGAGGCCGCGTGTCCTGGGTCGGCAAGGCCTAATCCGCAGGGCGCGATCGCCAATCGATGAAGCGAGTTATGCTGGAGTGTCGCGCGTTTCGGCCAATTGTACGCCTGATATATCGCATCCGAATGTTATAGCGACCTTAGCCCTGGGTTCAGCACACCGCCCGTTACTTGGCGCGGTGTAAAAAATCTAAATCTCCTGCGAATAGGATTCGGCATGTCTGTGCTACAGCAGTTCGTTGACAAAGCGATTGAAAGCAATAAGTTTCAGTGGGCGTGGGACAATTACAAATCTGTCGTGCTCGGCCTACAGCGGGAATTCGGCTGCAAGTCGCTGATGGAAGTGGGCGGCGGCCGATCGCCGCTCATTGACGAAAAAGAGTACAGTAGTCTGAACATAAAATATACCGTGAACGATATCTCCGACTCCGAGTTGGCCTTGGCTCCGGAGTGGTCTCAAAAAGCATGTTTTGACATTTCTTCTCCGCCCCCTCGATCGGATTCATCCTTCGATTTGATATTCTCGAAAATGGTGTTTGAGCATGTGCCTGACGCTAAGTCCGCCTATCAAGCGGTCTACAATCTGTTGGCGCCGGACGGCATTTGCCTTTCCTTTTTTCCGACGCTGTATTGTTTGCCTTTCGTGGCGAATTATCTTTCGCCCGAAAAATTCTCGATGAAATTTCAGCGGAAGCTAGACCCGCGGTCGAATCCCAAATTCCCTGCATACTACAATTGGTGCCGGTCAACCTCATCTTTGTACTACCAGCTCAAATCAGTCGGATTTCGCGAGGTAATTATTTCGGCGTTCTACGGCCATAATTATTACCGCTCGATTCCGATTGTTCACAATATCGCACAACAATGGACAGAAATAATTCGGGCGAAGGATTTGAGGCCGCTTTCCTCTTTTGCATACGCATTTATGAAGAAGTAATCTAGGGGGGAAGTCGGAAGTATCGATTCGTCTGTCGGATTAGTACCGATAAACGCGCTTGTGTTGATTGAATTTGGTGGGGAATTCTACTGGATGGTTGGCAACCCGGAAATAAATGCTGATTCCGCCCGTCAGAATGAGGGAAAGGCCATAGTCTTTTGCTGAACATTTGCTGAACAATAGACTGCAAATGAGAGCTTCCAGTGCAACTGGGAAGGCTATAACGCTAACAAAACAAATAAAAATCGGTCTGTACGAGCAGGTCAGGGTGAATTAGCAAACCGCAACCAAGATCTCGCGCTTTCCAGATTCAACCAACTAAATGCGAAGACAATTGAGAGGCATACGGCGAAGCGCGAGCTGAGCATGGCGCGCGATTACTGATTTGCATCTCCGATGATCATTGAGACTAGAATGCGTAAAGTCCCCTGAATTCTCCCCATACTTGCCAAATAGTGCGCGCTTAACTTCCCTCGGTTCAATACTTTCTGTATAGCACGCCTGCCTCCTCATGTTTTTGAAAATTCGTCATGTGGCGAACTCTCAGAAAGTAAATGACTTGCGAATCCAGACCTCCTGTCTGCCAGAATTCCACAGATGGGGTTTGAGGTGAACGGCGCTTTCAATAAGTAGAAGAAAACACGCGAGATATTTTTGGTCGGGGCGCCGAGATTTGAACTCGGGACCTCCTGCGCCCAAGGCAGGCGCGCTACCAGGCTGCGCTACGCC
>Ga0137412_10002726_pt1 | contig 14001 bp, 7 predicted proteins | sample CZODoug2_1_16fun_FD_122160 | JGI IMG/M metagenome (GOLD analysis project Ga0137412, IMG submission 122160) | Vadose zone soil fungal communities from Angelo Coast Range Reserve, California, USA - CZODoug2_1_16fungal (Hybrid Assembly) | ecosystem: Environmental > Terrestrial > Soil > Vadose zone... | reverse complement strand
GACGGATCTCAACTGCCCGATCTCCGCCAAATAAAACTGCGAGCAACTGTGACCGACCATCCTGAAAACCGCCTGAAAGACTCCGCCAGCCCCTACCTACGCTCCGCTGCGCACCAGCCCATCGAATGGCACGAATGGGGTGACGCCGCCTTCGCCCGCGCCAAATCCGAAGACAAGCCCATTCTCCTCGACATCGGCGCGGTCTGGTGCCACTGGTGCCATGTCATCGACCGCGAAAGCTACGAAAACGCCGAAATCGCCAAAATCATCAACGAACATTTTGTTGCCGTAAAAGTCGATCGCGACGAGCGCCCCGATGTTGATTCTCGCTATCAATCGGCGATCAGCCTCATTTCCAAGCAGGGCGGCTGGCCGCTAACAGGTTTTCTTCTCTCCGATGGCAAGCCGTTTTTTGGCGGCACCTATTTCCCGCCTGAAGACCAGATGGGCCGCCCCGGATTCCGCCGCGTTCTCCTCGCCGTTGCCGATTCTTTTCGCAACAAACGTGCCGAGCTCGAACGCGCCGCCGACTCCCTCGCCGATGCCGTTTCGCAAGCTGAAGTTTTCACCGGCGCCCGCGCCGATTTCGACCTCAGCGTCGTCGACACCCAAGTCAAATCCATCACCCAGCTTTTCGACATCAAGCATGGCGGCTTCGGGCACGCCCCGAAATTCCCACACTCCTCTGCGGTTGATCTGGTTCTCGAGCGCTACCAGCAAACCAAAGAAAAGCACCTCCTCGCCATGGCTGAAACCACCCTTGAAAAAATGGCCCGCGGCGGCGTCTACGACCAACTCGCCGGCGGCTTCCATCGCTACTCCGTGGACGAACGCTGGCTCGTCCCGCACTTCGAAAAAATGTCATATGACAATTCCGAACTGCTGAAAAATTATCTCCACGGATATCAGGCCACGCAAAATCCATTCTTGCGCGAGACCGCCGAAGGCATCATCGGCTGGGTGAACGAAGTTTTGTCAGATCAGGAAAATGGCGGCTTTTACGCCAGCCAGGACGCTGACTATTCTCTCGACGATGACGGCGACTATTTCACCTGGAGTCTCGACGAACTTCGCGCCGCTCTGCTCCCCGAGGAAGCCCGCATCATGGAGCTGTACTACGACGTCGAAGCTCACGGCGAAATGCACCATAATCCCGCGAAAAATGTTTTGCGGATTGCGCGTGACGCCGCGGATATCGCAAGACAAATCGGTCTCGACGAAACCAACGTCCGCCTGACCATCGCCAAGTCCAAAGGAAAAATGCTCGCGGCGCGCCTCCCGCGTCCCACTCCATTCATCGACAAGACGATGTACGTCTCTTGGAACGCTATGTTCGTTTCGGCATATCTTGACGCCGCGCGCGTTCTCGGCGGCTCACTCGCCGGAAACTGCCGCGCCTTCGCACTCAAGACCCTCGATCGCATGTTGAAAGATGTCTGCACCGAATCCCGCGGCTTCGGCCATCGTATCGGCGGCCCTGCGCTCGAAGGCTCTCTCGACGATCAAGTCTTCAGCGTCCTCGCTCTTCTCGATGCCTACGAAGCCACGCTCGATCCCCGCTATTTTACCGCCGCGCAAAAGACCATGGACCTCGCCATCGCCCGCTACGGCGACGCTGAAGGCGGCGGCTTTTTCGATCGTCCTTCCGACGCCGCACCTATGGGCGGCCTCGACGTTCGCCGCAAACCCTTCCAGGATTCCCCCACGCCCAGCGCCAATTCCGTCGCCGCCATCGCGCTGATTCGCATGCACAGTTTCACAGGTGACGACCGCTACCGCGCCTTCGCCCAAAAAACCCTCGAGGCCTTCGCCGGAATCGCCCCGCAGTACGGCCTCTTCGCCGCCACCTACGGCCTGGCTGCCACGCTCTTCGCCCATCATCCGACGCAAGTCGTTGTCACTGGGTCCGCCAGCGATCCCGTTGCCCAAGCCCTCGAAGCCGCCGCCCACCGCGTCTACCGCTTCGGCAAATCCGTCCTCCGAGTCACTCCCGAAACTCCCCAACTCCACCTCGCCGGCGCCCTCAAAGAGACCCTCCCCCATCTCCCCGCCGATAAACCTCTAGCTGTAGTCTGCTCCGGCCAAACCTGCCTTCCCCCCACCGCCGATCCCGAGCAATTAATCGCTCTCCTCAAGAACGGCATCGCCGGTGCCGCCACTTCCTAGGTTTCTGTGCCACTGGAGCGATCGTCATCCTGAGGCCCGGATCGTGCCGGGCCCAAAAAGTCCCAACTCTGACCGGGGCGACAATCGCTCCGGCACGGCGGAAATGAAAAATGGGCGCGATGCTCGCGCACCACGCCCACTTTTTTCCTTAACTCCCTTTACGTCCTCTACTTCCTTAACCTCACTACTTCTTCGGCCGCGACTCCGGCGGCACTAGTCCATTGTTCCGGTAATACACCACAAGGTTGCCGTAATGCTCCCCGGAATGCTCGATCAACCCGTACGCCAGGTCGCTCACACGGTTGAGCCGTGGTCCGCCAGCGTTCACGGCCTCATTCATCCCCTTGTCGCCCTTGGCCTTGATGACGTCCGCGCCGTCCTTCACACACTGTTTCACGTAGGCCACCAGGTCCGCCTTGCTGTTGATTTTCAGGTCTGCGGCCTTGGGATCATCTGCATAGCGCGGCTTCTTGTTCTGCGCCGGATCCGTGAAGTAGTACATGGACGCCGAGACGTGTATCAGCACCGCCCGGAACGCCCGCGAATCCGGGTTCGGCTTGTAGTCGTACTTATCTTCCGGCAAATCCTCAGCAATCGCAATCAACTTCCGCCCGATTTCGTTCCACTGCTCCAGCACCTCCGCCGAAGGACTTAGCGGCGGCTTCGGCGGTTCCTTCTTCGCCGCATCCTGCGCCAGTACCGGCAGCGCCGCCAACCCCATTGCCAAAGCCAATCCTGCCACCCACTTCATCTTCATCATCTTTCTCTCCTCCGTTATGCCTCCCGCCGTGGCGGGTGGACGTTCTCTCCTTCAGACGCGCCACCCCGCCAGGCGTTTCCCCAATTTACTGTTCACTGGGGCAGTGGCACACCCGGCCATCCGCGGGGGTTCATCTTACGCAGGAATCTCGCCCCCGTCATGCAATATTCACAACTCCGGCATGCTAAGCTTGTACTTTACTCTCGGGGGCGCAATCACCGTGAATTGGGGCTTTTTGCTGCTGCGCATCGCCATAGGCTTAAGCATTCTGACGCTGCTGTTTCTTTCCCAGCGTTTCTGGTATCGCGCTCTCTGGCGCGTCACTTCGCATTGGGGGCGCGTAACGCTCCGGGTCGGCGCCCGTCTCGCCTACATCGTTCTTCTGCTCCTTACGATCGTCACCTTGTCTCAAGGTTTGGTCTTCGGCCGTGGAGCCTTCGCCCGCCAAAGCTCCACGATGACCATGATCACGGGCCTCTGGTTTTTCAGCGCCCTCTTTGCCTACCTCGCCGTGAAAACGGTCCACGGGTTGGAGCGCATCTGGCATCTGCTGCATGCCGCCGCTGTGAAAAACACCTTGGTTCCGCAATCTGCCGCGCCAGGCTCTTCAAACACTATTGCCGAAACCGTTGCCGATCCCGGCCGCCGCTATTTTTTCCGCGCCGCCACTGCTGCCGCCGGCGCTGCTCCATTTCTCACCGCCATGTACGGTTTCGCGGCCGAACGCCTCAACTACCAGGTCCGCCGCATCGAAATCCCCATGCACAATCTGCCGTCTGCTCTCGACGGCATGACTATCGTCCAAATCAGCGACATTCACCTCAGTGGCTACATGTCCCGCGCGCAAGTGCGCCGTGCCGTGGACATGGCCAATGACCTTGGTGCGGACCTCGCCGTCGTCACTGGCGATCTCATCACCGGCTCCGGCGATTCCATCTCCGATTGCGTCGAAGAGGTTAGCCGTCTTCACGCCCCGCTGGGCACCTGGGGCTGCAATGGCAATCACGAAATCTACGCCCGCGCCGAAGACGAAGCCGCCTATCTATACTCGCAGGCCGGCATGAAGATGCTCCGCCATGAAAGTGCACAAATTAAATTCAAGGGCGCATCCTTCAATCTCTTGGGTGTTGATTACCAGCGCGAACGCACCCCCCGCGGCCAGCGCCAACAAACTCTCTCTCTCGTCGAGCCGCTCGTCCGCCGGGACATGCCCAATATTCTCCTCTCTCACAATCCCAATACCTTCAATCGCGCCGCCGAGCTTGGCATCGAACTTTCCCTTGCTGGCCACACCCACGGCGGACAGATTCAGGTCGAAATCCTCGATCATCGTCTCAGCCCCGCTCGCTTTATCACCGACTACATCGCTGGTCTTTACCAGCGCCCGCTCTTTGCTCCTGCTCCCAATGAACGTGCTGCTTCAAACGCTTCCGCCTCTCGCGTGCTCAGCCCATCGCTCTTCGCCTCCCCTTCGGGTCCCATGGCGCATATCTACGTAAACCGTGGCTTGGGCACCGTCGGCGCCCCTGTCCGCCTCGGCGTACCTCCCGAAATCAGCCTGATTGTTCTCCGCACGGCTTAACCAGCTCTTCCGCCCGCTCGGCGAATTCGTCTCTGCCACCATTCCAATCGCGGAATAAATCCCTCCAATGTTCGGTATGCATTCCGGTGCATTGATTCAGATTTTTGGAACTTGACCATTTGCGTCACACTTCTCTCTTTGCAAGTTCCTTGTTCTCAATCGCCGCAATTCCGAGCCGCTCGTCTAACCTTGGAATTCGGCTTGCATCCAATGCTTCGGAGTCCACAGGCCGGAAGTTCGTCTGCGAACACATGGGACGTGTTTCGCGTCGAAAATCTCGCTTTGGAAGGATTCTCAAATGCTGTCCACAAGTAAGTCCTGGAAGTCTCTTCCAGTTGTTGCTCTTTCGCTTTTCTTCCTCCCTGCTGCAACGCAAGCGCAACATTACAAACAAACGAACCTGGTATCTGACCTCCCCGGTATGGCCCCGGTTACCGACCCCAATCTTAAGAATCCCTGGGGACTCACCCGCTCTCCTGGCGGCAGCCCTTTTTGGGTCGCCAACAACAATTCTGGCACCTCCACCCTTTACACCGGCGCCGGTGCCATCATTCCTATCAACGGCACTGGCACCGTCACCGTGCCCCCTCCAAAGGGCTCGCCAGCAGGAACCCAGTCGACCCCCACAGGCGTCGTCTTCAATGGCAGCCCCACCGATTTCCTGACCGTTCCGGGCACTCCCGGAACATCTGCCCACTTTATTTTCGCGACTGAGGATGGAACCATCTCCGGCTGGAACGGGGGGCAAAACGCCGTCCTCATGGTCGACAACTCCGATCACGGTTCGGCCAACGGCGCGGTCTACAAAGGCGCCACTTCCGGCGAAATCGACGGTAAGAAATTTCTTTACGTCACGAATTTTCGCTCCGCCAAAGTGGAAGTCTACGACACCAACTTCATGCCCGTGCATCTCGGCCGCGACGCCTTCGATCCCGATGGTGATGGCGATCATGACCGTGACGACCGCGGCACCGAAAGAATCCCGCGCGGATTCGCGCCATTCAACATTCAAAACGTCGGCGGCGTTCTATTCGTCACCTACGCCAAGCAGGACGCTCCCCGGCACGATCCCGTCGGCGGCGATGGCCTCGGGTTCGTTGAGATGTTCTCTCCTGCAGGCAGGCACATCGGTCACCTCGAGCACGGTGACTGGTTCAACGCTCCCTGGGGCGTTGTGTGGACCACTCGCGATTTCGGCGAGTTCAGCAACGCCATTCTCGTCGGCAATTTCCGCAGCGGCTGGATTGCCGCGTTCAACGGTTTCACCCGCAAATTTATCGGCTGGGTGAGGAATCCCGATGATTCGCTCGTGACCATCGACGGATTGTGGTCTCTCACCTTTGGCAACGATGGGACGGCCGGACCAGCCAACACTCTGTTTTTCACCGCGGGTCCGAACGGTGAACAGGACGGCCTCTTCGGCACCCTTACTCCCGTTGACGGCCTCGACGGCGACGAGGAGTAATTCGTAAAACTTCCACCAAAACAAGAGAAGACTGAATACGGAGACGGCAGTCTCGCCATCGCTCGCTGCCGTCTCCACTTTTCTCGGACTCACCGGTAACAATCCACGCCGCAGATGTGACCCACTTTTTCATCCTGCCCGCGGCGCGTTTTCGGCCTCTGTACTCATCGTCAAAGTCGCCGGACAATTTTGCCCGCCTTCGTGAAATTGCGCCGATAATAGACAGACTCGCTGCCCGCCGCCTTAACATTCGGCGCCCCCTCTACTTACTTCTCGGCACGGGTGACCAGCGAGCGCTGCCGGCTTTACCCCGGGCTCCGGACGCAACCCCTAAGCTGAGGTCTTCAGATCTTGTCTTTGAGTGAAAAAATCGTGCCTCGCGAAGAGCGCCTAGCGGCGTCTCAATCGTCTCGCCCTTGGCTGATTCTTTTTTCCGCCGTTCTAATGCTCGCGGTTTTCGTGGCCCTAATGGGCAAGCGGGGATATGCGCTCTCTGCCTTCGGTGATCTTGCTGAACTCGGCCTTCTCCTTGCCGCGGCCGCGTTCATGATTCGCAACGCTTTCGCGAGCCAGGGGGCCACCCGAATCTTTTGGTCCTTTTTCGCTGCTGGCATGGTTCTTTGGATCGCGGGCCTGGTCCAGTGGACGCTATCGGAATTGATCTTCCGCGTCCCTATTCCTCAGACGCCCCTCGGCGATACTTTGCTCTTCCTGAAGTTAGTGCCGCTCTTTGCCGCGCTTGCCGCTGAGCCGCACATCGACCTCCCCCGCCGTTTTCGCATTTTTGGTTTTCTCGACTTGTCGTTTCTTCTCGTCTACTGGTTTTATTTCTACGCCATTTGGGTCATCCCCTACCGCTATTTGGAGCACGAGGAAGGTATTTACAGCTTCCACTTCGATTCCATCGATGCCCTTGGCCACCTCATTTTCATTGCCACTCTCGGATTTGTAGCTTTGCGTGCACAAGGCGCTTGGCGCACCCTCTATCGCCTCTGTTTTGCCGCCTTCTCTCTCTACGCCATTTCCTCCAATTTTGCCAACGTGGCCATCGATGAGGGCAAATACTACTCCGGCGGTCCGTATGATCTTCCTCTGCTTGCCTCGGTAGCTGCAATTGCGACGTTTGCAGTATTGGGCGGTGCGCTTCCTTTGCCACCTGCTCCAGCTCTGCTGCCCGGCGCCTCTGCTAAATCTTTGCGCACTTTGATCCTGCTCCCCGCTCGCATCGCTATGTTGGCGACTCTCTCCACACCCGTGATTGGATTTGCTTTGCTCGGTTCCGCCAGTGTTTCTTACCGTATCGCGCACTTCCGTGTTCTCACCACTCTTCTCGCCATGCTCGTTCTCACTCTGCTGCTTTCTCTCAAACAAGACCTCTTAAGCTCGGACCTGCTCCGCTCGCTGCACGAAGCCTCCCTCGCCTACGCCAGCCTTTCGAGCACCCACCAGCGTTTGCTCCAAACCGAAAAACTCGCCTCGCTCGGCCAAGTCGTTGCTCGCGTGGCCAACGAAGTCAAAAAGGCCATGACCGCCACTCTTAGCGCATCCTCGGCTCTGATGCTCGACGCGTCCGCGGGTTCCTCGACCCGCTCCATGGCGGAAAAAATTGTCACCCAGTCCAACCGCACCGACGCGCTCGTGAATAGCATGCTGAGTTTCGCCTGCGAATCCCCTCTTGAAATTGCTCCCGTTGATCTTTATCAACTGCTCTCGGCAGCCATCGGCTTGGCCCGTGTCGGACGGAATTCCCACCTTCGACTGGAAATCAAATCCGAGGGCGCCATCCCCGATGTCGCCGCCGATTCCAGCCGCATCCTTCAAGTCTGCCTTCAGATTATTGGCAACGCCGTCGAAGCCATGGAGGAAATGAACTCCGGCACGCTTCTCATTACTTTGCGCGTACGGAACCAACGCGTGGAGGCCGAATTTGCCGACACTGGTATCGGTTTGCAAGAGCCAGAACATGTCTTCGACCCTTTTTACACCACCAAGGAAGTGGGCAAGGGCATCGGCCTGGGCCTCAGCACTTGTTATGGAATTGTCCGCCAGCACCAGGGCGATATCACTTGCAGCAATCGCTCCGGCGGCGGCGCAATTTTTACCGTCAGCCTTCCGGTATTTTCCGAGGGGACTGCTCTGGTCGCACTGGCAGTCGACTCCCGCACGGAGGAAACTTGAGCCTGTTCGCGCGCAAGCAATCTCTCAGTCTCTTGATCGCCGTCGCGAGCGTGGCTCTGCAGGCCATCGGCTCCTTGGCCTTCGAAGAAGGTTACGCGGCCACCATTGTCAGTGACGTCGTGCCCCTCGTTTTCTGTTTTCTGTTGATTTATCTTTGCCAGCAGAATTCACGCTCCTCCGCCGGCCCCGGGCGCATGTTTTGGTATCTGAACGTTGCCGCCTTCGTTTTTTACTTGTTGTCAAATTTCTATTGGTTCTACTACGAAGTCGTCCGCAGAGTGCCGACGCCGACGCCTCTTTTTGCCGACGGCGCTGTCTTTCTCATGCCGGCTCTGATGCTCGCTGCCCTCGCCTTCCGGCCCCATTCGGAGTCCGCCGCCAGCGATTTGCGTTTCCGCCGTCTGGATTTTGCTTTCTTGCTTTCCTGGTGGTTTTGTTTCTATCTTTATTTCGCCGTGCCCTGGCTCACCGTTGCTCACGATTTACCTTCCTACAATCCCGCCTACAATTACCTGGTTCTCGCCGAGCAACTGGGCGTAGTGCTCGCCCTCGTTGTGCTCTGGCGAAAAACCACCGGCGCTTGGCGCAAGTTTTACGGCCACGCTTGCCTGGCCTTCGCCGTTTTTGCTATTGCGAATTTCATTCAAGGCCAAGCCATCTCGGTCGGCAAATATTACTCGGGCGGAATTTATGACCTGCCTATCGCTTTCGGCGAGCTCTGGATGGTCTACGCTTTTGCAATCGCTTCCGATCTCCAGCCCGCTCCCGAATTGCCGCTCGCGGATCCGGAGCGCCAGGGCATGTGGTCCGCGCGCCTTGGCATGCTCGCCATGATTTCCTTGCCCCTCATCGCCTCTTACGGCTATCTGGAAAATACCGCACCTGGCAATGTCGTCGCTTTCCGCTTGCGCCTCATCCTCGGCGCCATGTTGTTCCTCGGCTCGCTGTGCTTCCTCAGGCTCTACAACCTCGATCGCGAACTTCAACGCCTCGTTAGCGTTACTGAATTTTCTTACGACAGTTTGAAGGCTCTCCAGGAACGCATCGCGCACGCCCAAAAACTGGCCGCTCTCGGCCGCCTGGCCTCCGGCGCCGCCCACGAAATCAACAATCCTCTCACCGCCATCTTTGGCTACTCCGGTTTGCTTGCTGACAATCGCTCTCTTTCTCCGAAAGAGCACCGCCTCGCTCATGAAATTCAGGGCCAAGTCCGCCTCGCGCAGGCGGCCATCTCCAGCATGCGCGCATCGGCCGTCGGCTCTCCTGCCGATAAACCGAGTCCAGTTCCCGATCTGCCCCCGCGGTGACGCGGCTCACACCGTGTCCGCGCCTGAGGCGCTTGTCTTTCCCTTCTAGATTCTCGCTTCAATGAATTTCTGCCGGACGCGACTGGTGCTAATATTTCTCCCGCATCTTGTTCCGCTCATTTCCATGAAAGAAAAAAACTATTGGCTCGAGACTGTAACCGCTCCGTCTGCGCCATCCGCTCGCGGCTTGCCGGAGCGCGCCGACGTTGTCGTTGTCGGCGCCGGTTTCTGCGGACTTTCCGCTGCTCGCACGCTCGCCAAGCGCGGCGTGAATGTCGCCGTCCTCGAAGCCGAAACTTTCGGCTGGGGCGCTAGTGCGCGCAACGGCGGCATGGTCCTCACCGGCATGAAGCTGCCGGCGCCCACGCTCATCAAACGCTACGGTAGGGAAGTCGTGCGCAAGATGTACGCCGCTTCGCTCGAAACCATAGATTGCGTCGAGCAAATCGTCCGCGAAGAAAACATCGACTGCAGCTTTTCTCGCTGCGGTCACCTCGAAGTAGCCTGCAAGCAATCCCATTTCGACGGCTACGAAGAATCCGTCGCGCTCATCCAGCGCGAATTCAATCACGAATTGCGCATCATCCCGAAAAGCCAGCTCCGCAGCGAAATCGGCTCGGACATTTATTTCGGCGGCATGGTCGATGAAACCAGCGCCGGGCTGAATCCCGCACGCTATGTTACCGGCCTTGCGCAAGCCGCGCAGCGCTCCGGCGCCTGCCTTCACGATCACACCCGCGTCACATCCATTCAGCAGGAAACAAAAAACGGCGCGCGCAAATTTCGCCTGCAAACTTCAAACGGCGCCATCACCTCCCGCGAAGTGCTTCTCGCCACCGGCGCTTACACGACTGCAGCCACTCCCGCTCTCCGCAAAAAAATTATTCCCATCGGCTCCTACATCATCGCCACCGAAGTTCTCCCCGCCGATCTCGCCCGCGAACTCAGCCCCCGCAACCGCATGATCTACGACTCCAAGCATTTTCTCTACTACTACCGCCTCACTCCCGACAATCGCATGCTCTTTGGAGGCCGCGCCGCCTTTTTCCCGGAAACTGAATCCACCGTGCGCCAGAGCGCCGAAATTCTTCGCCGCGGCATGATCGGCGTCTACCCGCAACTCCGCGACGCCAAAATCGAATTCGTCTGGGGTGGCACCCTTGATTTCACTCTCGACGTCATGCCCCACGCTGGCAAACTCGACGGCATGTATTTCGCCGCCGGCTTCGCCGGCCACGGTGTCGCCGCGGCCACCTGGTTCGGCGCCAAGCTCGCAGCGCAAATCTGCGGCGATCCCGCCGACACGCCATTCGCCGCGATCAAGTTTTCCACCGCCCCCCTCGGCCTCCGCAGCGGCAACACCTGGGCCCTCCCCCTAGCCGGCGCCTGGTACCGCCTCCTGGATTTCTTCACCTAACTCTTTCTTTACCCTTTGTTTCTTCTCTGTGTTCTCTGCGCTCTCTGTGCCCTCTGCGTTAAATCTTTTCGCTCGTGTTTTCCTTCCGTATCGTGCGCAGTACAAAATACACCACCGGCCCCAGCACCAGCGGCACCGGCCCCCACTTCCGCGCAAACGGATCGCTCCCCGCCAGCGCCACCACGCTCATTGCCAGCGGCGCAAAGATCACGTAAAGCATTCCCGCCCGCCCCCATGGAATCCGGAATGGCCGTGCCAAATCCGGCTGCGTCGCGCGCAATTGCCACGACGAAAGCACTGTCAGCACCGTCACCCCAATCCGCAACCACACATAAACAGTCAGCAGCTGCACCATCGTCTTCTGCGCCAGCAGCGCGCAAATAATCGACGACACGATGATCGCGATCCACGGCGTGCCATACCGCGGATGCCGCGCCGAAAACGCCGCCGGCAGGTATCCATCCTCTGCCATTGTCGACGGCATGCGCGTGCTCGTCAGCACCGTCGCGTTCAACAGCGAAAGATTGGTGATGAGCGCCGCGATGGTCATCGCAAATCCCAGCCATCGTCCGCCAATCAGCAGGGCCGCATCGGAAAAATACCCGGTATGCCATTTCTGCCAGTCGCCCAGCGCCGCCAGCGAAAACATCGTCGGCAAAAAATAAGTCGCGACGGAAAGCGGCACCACGATCGCCAGCGCAATCGGATAGTTCCGTTGCGGATTCTCCACTTCCTCCGCCACGCTGGACACTTGCTCGTACCCCGAATAAAGCCACAATCCCAGCGCAAGCCCCACGCCGAAAACCTGAAACGGCGGAACATACGGCGGCACCATCGGCAAAAACGGATTGTGCTGCCACTTGATTGCCGCAATGATGCAAAGCGCCGCTACTACCAGCAGCACGAAAATCGAAAGCACCGTGGAAACCACCCCGACCATCTGGATGCCGCGCACATTGATCCACGCGATCCCCGCGACGATCAGCACGCTCACCACATGATGCTTCCAACCCACAATCGCCGGAAAATAAAAGCTCAGGTAGTCCGTCGCCAGCACCGCGTAAGCCGCCGCCAGCAGAAACGAAGCGCTCCAGTTCCACCACCCCGCCTGAAATCCCCAGAAGTCCCCAAACGCCGCCCGCACCCACCGGTAGAATCCTCCCTCCACAGGCATCGCCGTAGTCAGCTCCGCCGCCACCAGCGAAACCGGAATGCACCAGAAAAACGGCAGCAAGAGCATGTAGACCAGCGCCAGCCCCGGCCCGCTCGTCCCCACCATATCCTCCAGCCCAAACGGCCCTCCCGTCGCATACGCATACATCACAAACACAAACGGCAGCAGCGCCGCCTTCCGCACCGCCGCGCCTGTCACACTCGTCATACTTGATTCGCCGGGAATTTTCTTTGACCTCTTCCGAACAAGATTGGACACTACAGACCCGCAGAGGGTACTCCACTCTCCCCTCGTCCGCACCTGACAATGCTGTTGAAGAGGCCGCCCACCCACCGAGAATCATCATCGACATGCCGGAACCCACGCGCGACTGACGAGGAATCGCCATGAATATTTCTCATCGAGGATTTCATTCTCTATCGAATGGGCGCTTCACTCGCCAAGAGTGGACCGTTTCTATCGGAGATCAGTTCGCGCGGAGGCAAGCAATAACGAGGCGAATTTCTTCGTATGGGATTTCGGCCGGGAGGGCTTCCTTGAGGGGTTTCAATCGCTCCATTCCCAACTGCTGGCAGGCAGCAGCGATCTGGTTGTACCGCTCCGTCGCCATCCAGCCGGGTTGGAATTTCGCTTCGCCTCTCTCGATCAAATCCGCGACCAGCGAAACCACTGCGCGCAACGTCCTCTGCCGAATCTGCGCAATCTCCTCAAACGTCCGCCCCTCTTCGAGCAGCCGCACTGTTTCTTTCGCAGGAGAAGACGCTTTTGCTTTGCCTTCGTCGCTCGCGCGTTCGCCCTCGCGGAAGCGGTGCAGCGCGTCCAGAACTTCTTTGCCGTACATCTCAACGCGCTTATCGCCAAAGCCAGAAACGCGCCGCAGTTCCACCAGGCTCGACGGCTTCGCTAGGCACAAGTCCACCAGAGCGGAATCGGGGAGCACAATGAAAGCTGCTACTCCTTTTTCTCTCGCGGTAATCCGCCGCCATTCGCGCAGGTATTCTTTCAGTTCGATGTCGGACGAAGTCGTTACCGCAGCCATAACCGGACGTGCCGCTGCGGATCGCGGCGCTGGCGAGTGCTCAGCCTGCGGTTTGCGAATGGCGTCGCGCTTTCTCCGCGGAGATTGCAGCTCGATTTCCAGCCAGTCAGGCGCGGCCGCGCAGGCATCGCAATTGCCACAAGACTCCCACTTGGGAGATTCGCCGAAGTGGCGGCAGACGTGGCGCTGTCGGCACTCCGTGGATTGCACGAACTTTTCGACTTCGTGGTACCGCTGCCAGGCGCGTTCTTTTTCGGCCGCGTCCTCGATTTTGCCAATGAAAAACGCGTGCAAGCCGGTGTCTTTCTTTTGCCAAAAAAGAAAGCAATCGGCGGGCAGCGTATCGCGTCCTGCGCGCCCCGCTTCCTGGTAATACTGCTCGACGCTCTTCGGCAGCGAAAGATGAATCACTGCGCGCACCGCCGCTTTGTTGATGCCCAAGCCGAACGCCATGGTGCCGACCATCACGCGTACTTCATCGGCCATCCATTTCTCCTGGTTCTCGCGCCGCGCCGCGCTTTCCATCTGGCCGTGATAGCCGATGGCAGCGATGCCGTTTTCCTCCAGGAAATCAACGGTGTCTCCCACGCGCGTAATCGTCGGCGCATAGACGATGATGCTGCCGTCCGAAACTTTCTTCACCGCCCGCAGCACCAATTCATTTTGCGTTCGCGCATCGGTTTGCCGGACGATGTAGCGCAGATTGGGCCGGCGAAAACTGGCGATGTGTTTGTAGGGATCACGGAGTCGCAACTGCTCGATGATGTCGTGGCGCACGCGCTGCGTGGCGCTGGCGGTGAACGCCGCGATGGGGCGGTCAGGAAAGAGTTCGCGCAAGCGGCTTAGCTGGCGGTACTCCGGGCGGAAATCGTGTCCCCATTCGGAAATGCAGTGCGCTTCGTCGATGGCGAAG